>JAEEGF011476335.1_pt1 | contig 19037 bp, 14 predicted proteins | sample 9134171 | NCBI WGS metagenome assembly JAEEGF01 (sample SAMN16246542, study PRJNA631951) | gut metagenome | biome: gut microbiome; feature: rumen; material: AP-attached | host: Bos | place: Iran: Karaj | collected 2018-10
CAGGGGCTTTCGGTGCATGCACCAGCCTGACCTCTATCACGATCCCAGAAGGTGTGACGAGCTTAGAATCCGCTGCTTTCTCCAACTGCTCCAGCCTGACCTCTATCACGATTCCAAGCACTGTGACGAGAATCGGTATGGGCGTTTTCGGTTTTATGGATCTGGAGTATGTCGTTTCCCTGATTCAGGATCCGTTTGATCTCTACAATGATTGGGTCGTTCCACAGTTTACTGCAAACACCTTCGAACATGCCACTTTATATGTGCCCGTCGGCACCATTAACAAATATAAGACTAAAAACGGTTGGAAAGATTTTGTGCACATTAAGGAAGGTTTGCCTACGGGCATGAAAGCCTCGGAAAGAATGGACCCCGGCGAAGTTAAGCGTTATGACCTCTCTGGCAGGACTGTCAAGAATTCAAGCAGAGGTGTAAACATCATCCAAATGGATGATGGTACAACCAAAAAAGTTTTAGTGAAATAACAGAGTCAATTTAACAGGAAATCACGAATCATGGGGACGGTTCTACTGATCAAAATGATCGGCAGAACCGTCTCACGTTCTTGTCACCGACGGAAGCTCACAGCGAAAGAGAATGAACATATCACACACGTGACGAAAACGGACCTTTACCGCATCACGGACACAGACATGTGGCTGAGCTCCGACTGGAGAATCTATAAGGATGGCGAAGAAATCCGTGAGTGGTGGGAGATTGAGAGTATCCAGAATGGCAAGATGAAGTGGAAGGCTCTGCGTATGTGCGAGGACAAGACCACTTACACCGCCACTTTCGAAATGACTAAGGTCAAATAACTCGAAGAGACTGGTGTCATTTTCAACAATCAGGTCTCAATAATTTTAAGATTAGTCAATCGCGGGGACATGCAAAAAATGATACATGCAAAACGAAATTCTTTAAATATGTAAGCAAATTTCGCTATAGTCAAAATCGCCTTCAATACCCCGTTTTGTCACACTTTTCAGCCTCTTGGACTTTAGTTAGTCTAAACTCGGACTTTACAGTTAGTAAACTCGGACTTTACTTAGCCTAAACCCTCAGTTTGCTTTAACCTGTCTTTACGCTTTCACTTTCAAACTTTCGAATGTCAAATCCTTTCAAAAGGTGCGTGTTGGACTGCGTCCTATTACCAGACTTGCGGATATAACCGAGTCATCTTGCACTTAGTTTGGCCCCAACCTTTTGAGAATATATCATTTCGTATTTGCTCCCCAAGTTGGGGAATAATTGTTTTCCCCTTTTGCTCAACAGCCTGTTGAGTAATTTGCTCCACATCTTGTGGAGTAATATAGGGTTTGGTAAAGCATGTCTTATTCCGTACAGATTTCCGTTGTAATTCCGTAAAAGGGTGTAACCTAATACACACTTGTTGCGTTACTTACGTCCAGAACTCCTTGTCGCCCGTGGGTTCCATCCGTTCCTGGCATTTGGGACAGGTGCGCTTATCCCAGAGCCTGATACGGTCGCTGCCGCAGTTGAGGCACAGGCGGCCAACCTCGCTTCGGTATGAGGGGGCCACGTCGGCGATGATGCCGCCAACGACAATGTTCTGTATGGACTTGCAGTCTTGGCACGACACGGCCGAAATCTCCTGACGAAAGAGCCCTCGACCTTCGTACACATCAGCTTCGTAGCCGCAAGACTTGCAGCGGTATTTCAGTTTCCAGGCCATTTGCGACTTAATTCATATTAAAATCTACGGCAAAGGTACTTAAAAATCATCATTATTTCGTAATTTTGCACGCACTATTACGATACTTTATGATTTGAGTCGCCGATGGCAGAAGCAGGAAACAAGGAGATGGTGAGGCGCTACATGCGGTATCTGAAGCTGCAGCGCAACATGTCGGGCAATACGCTCGACGCCTATCAGCATGACCTGCGGAAGCTGCTCGACTATCTGGAAGGGGAGGGGAAAGACCCTCGTGAGGTGCAGTTGGAAGACTTGGAACATTTCTCCGCTGGACTGCACGACATCGGGATCCATCCTCGGAGCCAATGCCGGATTCTGAGCGGCGTGAGGAGCTTCTTCCGTTTCCTGCAGCTCGACGGCTATCGCGACGATGACCCCACGGAGCTGTTGGAGTCGCCCCAGATAGGCCAGCATCTGCCTGAGGTGCTGACGACGGCTGAGGTGGACCGTCTAGAAGCGAGCATCGACCTCTCGAAATGGGAGGGACATCGCAATCGGGCAATCATCGAGGTGCTATTTTCTTGCGGTCTGCGTGTGAGTGAGCTGACGAACCTGAAGCTGTCTAACCTCTATCTCGACGAGCAGTTTATCCGTGTGATGGGCAAGGGATCGAAGGAGCGGCTGGTGCCCATCTCGAAGAAGGCCATACAGGAACTTGGGTTCTGGTTTGACGACCGTCAGCACATGGACATTAAGCCTGGCGAAGAGGACTACGTATTCCTGAACCGTCGTGGAGCTCATCTGACGCGGGTGATGATCCTTATCATGATCAAGCGTCAGGCTGAGGCAGCTGGCATCCAGAAGACCATCTCACCCCACACCCTGCGCCACTCGTTTGCCACAGCCCTGCTCGAAGGAGGTGCCGACCTTCGGGTGATCCAGGCGCTATTGGGCCACGAGAGCATCGGCACAACGGAGATCTATACCCACATCGACACCTCGACGCTGCGCAGGGAGATCCTGGAACATCATCCGAGAAACATGAAAAGGTGAGAAAGTAAAAAGGTGAAAAGGTAAAAAAGGTCAATAACGTGTAGTTTTTGGCAGAATGCTGCGCCTAATCAGAAAAAAAACAGTAATTTTGCACCCAAATTTATAACAACCAAACTTATGAAGATGAAAAAACTATTCCTTAGCCTGTTGCTGGTCATGATCGGCACAGTGACAATGATGGCTCAGATGGAGATGCCATCGATTCCCGTAGATCCCGATGTGCGCATCGGCAAACTCGACAACGGACTGACTTATTACATCCGTCACAACAACTGGCCCGAGCAGCGGGCAGAGTTCTACATCGCCCAGCGCGTAGGCTCCATCCAGGAGGATGACACCCAGCGCGGACTGGCCCACTTCCTGGAGCACATGGCCTTCAACGGCTCGAAACACTTTAAGGGCAACGAGCTGCTGCGCTGGTGTGAGAGCGTGGGTATACAGTTCGGTGGCGACCTGAATGCCTATACCAGCATCGATGAGACGGTTTATAATATAAGTAATGTACCTACAACGCGCGAGGGAATCATCGACTCGTGTCTGCTCATCCTCTACGACTGGGCTGACGGTCTGCTGCTGGAGCAGGAGGAGATAGAGAAGGAGCGTGGCGTGATCCACGAGGAATGGCGCCTGCGCACCAGTGCCATCATGCGTATGCTGGAGCGCGACCTGCCCAAACTCTATCCGGGTTCGAAGTATGGTCACCGTATGCCTATCGGACTGATGGAGATTATCGACAACTTCGAGCGCCCCTTCCTGCAGTCGTACTATGAGAAGTGGTATCGTCCCGACAATCAGGGTATCATCGTAGTAGGTGATGTGGATGTAGACAAGATTGAACAGAAGATCAAGGATATGTTCTCGCCCATCGAGCTGCCTGAGAACCGTGCCTTGGTAACGAAGGAGCCTGTGCCTGACAACGCGGAAGCCATCTACGTGATCGACAAGGACAAGGAGCAGCGCACCAATGAAGTGTGGATGATGATGAAGCACGAGACCTTCCCCGACTCTTTGAAGGGGACGATGGCCTATATGCTTGCCGACTATCTGAAAGATGCGGCCATCACCATGCTCAACGATCGTCTGAAGGAATATGCCGAGAAGCCCGAGAGCCCGTTCGTGAGCTCGTCAGCCTCCTATGGCAAGTATATCTTCTCGCGCACGATGGATGCCTTTGAGCTCGACGTAAATCCGAAGGACGGACAGATAGAGGCTGCCGTCACGACTGCCCTCACCGAGGCCCGTCGTGCTGCGGAGTTCGGATTCACCCCCACAGAGTATAACCGTTTCAAGCAGAACTATACCAGTCAGCTCGACAAGCAGTACTCGAACAAGGACAAGCGCTACAACAGCCAGTTCGTCAACCAGTGTGTACAGAATTTCCTGAACAACGAGCCTCTCCCCAGCATCGATTATACCTATGCCACGATGAAGCAGTATGTGCCGATGATTCCCGTGGAAGCCGTCAATGCCTTGATTAAGGAATACATCCTGCCTAACGACAGTAACTTTGTGGTGTATAGTATTAATACTGAGAAGGAGGGTGCCACATATCCCACAGAGGAGGGTCTGAAGGCTGCTGTTGCCAATGCCCGCAGCGCACAGATCGAGGCTTATGTGGATAATGTAAAGGACGAACCCCTGATGACGGAGACACCTCAGAAGGGTGCCATCGTCAGCGAGACGAAGAATGATACCTTCGGTTATACGGAACTGAAGCTCTCGAACGGAGCCACCGTCGTGCTGAAGCAGACTGACCTGAAGAAGGACCAGGTGCTGTTGCGTAGTGAGGGCTTTGGAGGATCGGCACTCTATGGAGAGAAAGATTTCGCCAACATCAAGATGTTCGACGACGTGATTGAGGCCAGCGGTCTCGGCAACTTCTCACATACCGAGTTGGAGAAAGCTCTTGCCGGCAAGATTGCCAGTGCATCGCTCTCGATGGGCCCCAACCGCGTACATGTCAGCGGCAGTTCTACGCCGAAGGATGTGGAGACCATGCTGCAGCTGGCATACCTCTACTTCAGCAACATCGCCAAGGACCAGAAGTCTTACGACAACCTGATGCAGACCGCAGAGATTAATCTGAAGAACCGTCTGCTGCAGCCTGAGGCTGTGCTTCAGGACTCGCTGTCGGCCACGCTGACCTGCAACAATCCTCGCAACAAGGCGATGACGGCGGAAGACCTGGCACTGGTGAACTATGACCGCATCCTCGAGATGGCTAAGGAACAGATGGCCAACGCAGCTGCCTTTACCTTCACCATCATCGGCAACTATGACGAAGAGACCATCCGTCCGCTGATTGAGACCTATCTCGCATCTCTGCCGTCACAGAAGGAAGTGGTAAAGAGTCCGAATGTGGCAACCGAATTCAAAGGTGTTGTCGTCAATAACTTCAAACATAAGGGTGAGACACCGAAGGCTTATGCTGTGATGGAGTGGTATACGAAGGACATCCCTCTGACAGCAGAGAATGATGTCAAGATTGATATGATTTCCCAGATCCTTGATATGGAATATCTGAAGAAGATCCGTGAGGAAGCCAGCGCCGCTTATACTGTGCAGTCGTTGTCTGGCATCGATCGCAATGACTTCGAGACAACAGCCCAGATTCTCGCCATCTGTCCCATGAAGCCTGAGAAGGCCGACACCGCCATCATGATCCTGCGTGACGAGGTGACCGCTCTGACTAAGACTTGTGATGCCGACAAGCTCCAGAAGGTGAAGGAGTATATGTTGAAGAGTCATGGTGACCAGTTGAAGCAGAATAACTACTGGCTGAGTGTGATCAATCTGTGGCGCAAGTGGGGCATCGACTTCCACACTGACTACGAGAAACTGGTGAACGCTCAGACACCTGAGAGCATCAGTGCCATCGCTGCCGAGATCCTGAAATCCGGCAATCGTGCAGAGGTGATCATGCTGCCCGCTGAGTAATTAAGAATCGAGAATTAAGAATTTAGAGAGAATGAGTTATTTGTTTTCATCAGAATCAGTCTCTGAGGGCCATCCTGACAAGGTGGCGGATCAGATTTCTGATGCGATATTAGACCAGTTCCTGGCATACGACGACAAGGCCCGCTGCGCCATCGAGTCGTTTGTCACCACAGGGCAGGTTGTCATCATGGGTGAGGTGAGCAGCGAGGTGTATATCGACCTGCAGACCATCGCCCGCAACACCATCAAGCGCATCGGGTATACGAAGGCGGAGTACCAGTTCGACGGTAACTCGTGCGGTATCCTCAGCGCCATCCATGAGCAGAGTGCCGACATCAACCGCGGTGTTGACAACGGCAACGAGGATGAGCAGGGAGCCGGTGACCAGGGAATGATGTTCGGCTATGCCACCAACGAGACAGAGAACTTCATGCCCGTCTCGCTCGACCTGGCACACCTTATCATGCGCACCTTGGCTGATATCCGTAAAGAGGGTAAGGAGATGACCTACCTGCGTCCGGATGCCAAGAGTCAGGTGACCATCCAGTACAGCGATGCCGGCATCCCTGAGCGCATCGATACCATCGTCGTCTCCACCCAGCACGACGAGTTTGACGAGGACGAGAAGATGCTGGCCCGCATCAAGGACGACGTCATCAATATCCTCATCCCCCGTGTGAAGCAGCAGATCCATTCGCAGAAGGTGCTCGATCTGTTTGGGCTGGACATCAAGTATTATGTGAACCCCACGGGCAAGTTCGTCATCGGCGGTCCTCACGGTGATACAGGTCTCACGGGCCGTAAGATCATCGTGGATACCTATGGTGGCAAGGGCGCTCACGGCGGCGGTGCCTTCTCTGGAAAGGACTCCTCGAAGGTGGACCGCTCGGCAGCCTATGCCGCCCGTCATATCGCGAAGAACATGGTGGCGGCAGGTGTAGCCGATGAGATGTTGGTTCAGGTGAGCTATGCCATCGGTATCGCCAAGCCCATGAACATCTACGTGAACACCTATGGCCGCAGCAAGGTCAATATGAGCGACGGTGAGATTGCCAAGAAGATTGAAAAACTCTTCGACCTCCGTCCGAAGGCCATCGAGCGCACGCTGAAACTGCGCCAGCCCATGTACAGCGAGACGGCTGCCTACGGACACATGGGGCGGAAGTGTGAAATGATCAAGAAGACATTCACCAGCCATTACCACGAGACGAAGACCATCGATGTGGAACTGTTCACGTGGGAGAAACTTGACCGTGTGGACGATATCCGCAAGGAGTTTGGAATCTGATGCAAGACTCGATCTACGTAGAACCACCCAGTATCGCAGCACTCGACTTAGTGCCACATACTCCCGCAAAGCCGCAGACACCTTACCAGGTGCTGCGGTTATTGCCTAAGGATGCGACGCCTGCTCAGCAGGACTCCGCCATTCAGGCGTGGTTCGCGCCAGACGAGATCCATTACAGCGAACGCCCTGACACCCTCCATCTGCCTGGCGAGGGGATACCCCGAGACCTGAAAGATGTGCAGCTGCCGACGTACTATCGCGAGAACTTCTTCTCCAACGACTCGCTCTATCACCCTGAGCTGGACGGCGGGCGCTATGGCGTGGCCGGCGACCCTGTGCCTGAGACGATGAGCAACGACAGCCTGATTTCCGGGCTGCTCATTCTTTGTTTCCTGGTGATGACATTCTCCTTCTCCAGAATCTCAGGCTTCATCGGGCGGCAGATCAAGGATTTCTTCTATGTGCAGAAAGGTGAGCACTCCGTGCAGGAGACGGGCGACGAGATCAATATCCAGATCGTCTTCTCTGTCATCACCTGCCTCACCTGCTCCCTGCTTTACTATCTCTATGTGCTCACGACGGTCGATGACACGTTCGTCTTCTCCACCGAACATCTCCTGCTGGGCGTGATATTCCTCATCATGGCAGGCTATTTCCTGCTGAAGTTTCTCCTCTACACCATGGTGAACACCATCATGTTTGATACCTCGGGGAATAAAAAATTTCTTACAGCGTTCATCTTCCTTCTGTCTATGGAAGGGATACTGCTGTTCCCCGTCCTGCTTTTGCTCGCTTATTTCCAATTCCCAATACAAGCTGCCGCTGTTTACACCTTTTTAGTGGTGTTTTTCTTTAAATTTCTAACATTTTATAAAACTTATGTCATCTTTTTCGCCCAAAAAGCGTTTTATGTGCAAATAATTTTGTACTTTTGCGCCCTTGAAATGGTACCGTTGCTTTCACTTTGGGGTGGATTGGCGGTCATCGTGAATCATTTGAGAGTAATTTTTTAAGACAGAGATGATAAAGAAGATTTTAGTCTCACAGCCAAGACCTGCCAGTGAGAAGTCGCCGTACTTTGATATAGCGAGCAGATTTGAGGTTGAGTTGGTGTTCCGTCCGTTTATCAAGGTGGAGGCCATCAGTGCGAAGGAGTTCCGTGCCCAGAAAGTCAGCATCCTTGACTATACGGCCGTCGTGTTTACTTCGCGTCATGCCATTGACCATTTCTTTAATATGGCCAAGGAGTTGCGTGTGAACATCCCGGAAGACATGAAGTATTTCTGCGTGACAGAGACCATCGCCCTGTATATTCAGAAGTATGTGCAGTACCGCAAGCGCAAGGTGTTCTTTGGCGAGTCCGGCCGTGTGGACGACCTCATCCCTGCGATGGTGAAGCATAAGAATGAGAAATATCTCGTGCCGATGAGCGATGTCCACAACGACAGCGTTTCGAATCTGCTGGAGTCGAAGAAGCTCAACCATAGGGAGTGTGTGATGTATAAGACCGTCAGCAACGACTTCACTCCCGAGGAGGTTAAGACCTTCGACTATGATATGCTGATCTTCTTCAGCCCTTCGGGTATTGAGTCGCTGACGAAGAACTTCCCCGGCTTCAAGCAGGGTGAGATTGCTATTGCCACCTTCGGTCCTGCCACCGCTAAGGCAGCCAAGGATGCGGGCCTTCGTCTCGACATCGAGGCACCGTCGGAGAAATATCCCTCGATGACGGGAGCCCTCCTGCATTATCTCTTGGAGAAACAAGGTTAGCACGATGGCAGCGGCTCCTACCTTCAGGAAACGGGAGCGCATGACAAGCAATCTGCTGATCGAGGCGCTCTTTGACCGCTCGGCCTCTGGTCGCTCGCAAGGCGGGAATGGTAGCAGCCAGTCTGTCTCCGCTTTTCCCCTCAGGGCCGTCTATCAGGTGATAGGGCGCCGCGAAGGCCACGCACCAGTCCAGATTCTGATCAGTGTTCCCAAGAAGCGCTTCAAGCATGCTGTCGACAGAAACCGTGTGAAACGTCAGATCCGCGAGGCTTACCGCCGGCATAAGCAGCTGCTGTGGGAGAGGTTGGCTGACAATCAGGAGATGCTCATGGGATTCGTCTGGCTCTCCGACCGCCATTACCCCACCAACGAAGTGGAGTCCCGAGTCATCAAGATCCTTGAAAAGGTGAAAAATGAAAGGGTGAAAAGGTGAAGTGGCTGTCTCACATATTGTCTTGGCTGCTGGTTCAGCCCATCAGGTTCTACCAGATATGTATATCCCCGCTGCTGGGACCCTCCTGCCGATTCACGCCCACCTGTAGCGAATATGCCAAGCAGGCCATCATGAAACACGGTCCCATCAAGGGTCTCTGGCTGGCCGTCTGGCGCATCCTGAGATGCAACCCCTGGGGAGGAAGCGGCTACGATCCCGTCCCGTAGGAGAATTATAAAATTACAAAATTGGATACATTATATATATAATAAGGTATGAAGAACTTTATTGAAGAACTGAAATGGCGCGGTATGCTGGCACAGATGATGCCTGGCACCGAGGAACTGCTCCAGAAGGAGATGGTGACCGCCTACTTGGGTACAGATCCCACGGCAGACTCTTTGCATATCGGACACCTCTGCGGCATCATGATGCTCCGTCATCTGCAGCGTTGTGGCCATCGTCCCGTCATCCTCGTGGGTGGTGCCACAGGTATGATCGGCGACCCCTCCGGCAAGTCTCAGGAGCGCAATCTCCTCAACGACGAGACCCTGCGCCACAATCAGGAGTGCATTAAGAAGCAGGTGGCTAGATTCCTCGACTTCGAGTCGAAGGAGCCTAATGCAGCCATCATGGTCAACAACTATGACTGGATGAAAGACTTTACTTTCCTCGATTTTGCCCGTGAGGTGGGTAAGCACATCACCGTCAACTATATGATGGCGAAGGAGTCGGTGCAGCAGCGTCTGAACGGTACGGCCCGCGACGGACTCTCTTTCACCGAGTTCACCTATCAGCTGCTGCAGGGCTACGACTTCCTGTATCTCTATCAGCACTATGGCGTGAAGCTGCAGCTGGGTGGCAACGACCAGTGGGGTAACATGACCACAGGTACGGAACTCATCCGCCGTACGCTGGGCAACGAGGTGGAGACCTTCGCCCTCACTTGTCCGCTCATCACCAAGTCCGACGGCAAGAAGTTCGGTAAGACAGAGAGCGGCAACATCTGGCTGGATCGTAACCGTACGACGCCATACCGTTTCTACCAGTTCTGGCTGAACGTGAGCGATGACGATGCCGAGCGTTACATTAAGATCTTCACTTCACTCGAGAAGGAAACTATCGATGCCCTTATTGAGGAGCACAAGCAGGATCCAGGCCGTCGTGTCCTCCAGAAGCGTCTCGCTGAGGAGGTGACGGTGATGGTACATTCGCAGGAAGACCTCGATATGGCTATCGAGGCATCCGGCATCCTCTTCGGAAAGTCGACGAAGGAGGCGCTGGAAAAGCTCGACGAGCAGACCTTCCTAGATGTCTTCGATGGCGTGGAGAAGCACGAGATCTCCCGCGACCAGCTCGGGCAGCCCGCCATCGAGCTGCTGACGACGGTGGCTCCCGTCTTCCCCTCGAAGGGTGAAATGCGCAAGATGGTGCAGGGCGGTGGTGTCTCGCTGAACAAGGAGAAACTCACCGACCAGAATCGTGAGATCACCAGTGATGACCTCATTGACGGCAAGTATCTTCTGGCCCAGAAAGGCAAGAAGAACTACTACTTGCTCATCGTAAAATAAGAAAGATTGGTGAAAATTTGGCGGTTTGCCAAATTTTCACTAACTTTGCACCCGCAAACTGGACGATGGTGTAATGGTAACACTACAGGTTTTGGTTCTGTCATTCCCGGTTCGAATCCGAGTCGTCCAACACTAAAGGAACTGTTATAAATGCTCTATGCCCAGCCCGGCATAGAGTTTTTTATGTGCGCGCGAACATTACAATTATTATTTGAACCTCATTTTACGTAAACCTTTACAGTCTTTTTTCGGGGGTAGTGCTTGCATGATTCGATTATATTTTATAACTTTGCATCAAAATTATAAATTATAAATTTTAAATCAATTATGGCAAATCTATTTTCATTGGAAGGTAAGAACGCTTGGATTACCGGCGCATCTTACGGTATCGGTTTCAACATCGCCAAGGCTTTCGTAGCTGCCGGCATCAAGACGATTATTTTTAACGACATCAACGAAGAGTTCCTTGCTCGCGGTCTGGCTAACTATAAGGAGGCCGGCATTGAGAACGTGAAGGGCTACGTGTGCGACGTGACGGACGAGAACGCCGTGAAGGCTCTCGTGGAGAAGATCCACCAGGAAGTGGGGCAGATTGACATCCTCGTGAACAATGCAGGTATCATCAAGCGCATTCCGATGCACGAGATGAAGCGGGCAGAGTTCCAGCAGGTGATTGACATCGACCTTGTGGGACCGTTCATCTGCTCGTCGGCCGTCATTCCCGAGATGATGGAGCGCAGGGAGGGTAAGATCATCAACATCTGCTCGATGATGTCTGAGCTGGGTCGTGAGACTGTTTCTGCCTATGCAGCTGCTAAGGGCGGTCTGAAGATGCTCACCCGTAACATCTGCTCTGAGTATGGCGAATACAACATCCAGTGTAACGGTATCGGCCCGGGCTACATCGCTACGCCGCAGACGGCTCCGCTCCGTGAGCGTCAGCCAGACGGCAGCCGCCATCCGTTCGATAGTTTTATCTGCGCCAAGACACCTGCTGGCCGTTGGCTCGATCCCTCTGAGCTGGGTGGTCCCGCCGTGTTCCTCGCTTCTCATGCCTCTGACGCCGTGAACGGCCATGTGCTCTATGTGGATGGTGGTATCCTGGCCTACATCGGCAAGCAGCCGAAGTAAAGGTGAAAAGATGAAAAAGTGAAAAGGTGAAAAAATTATTGGTTCTGGCATGGGTCATCCCTGTGATGGCTCATGCCCAGTTTGTATCTGAGGTGTGGTCGCCGGATAATGGTGACGGTACCTATACGAATCCTGTCATCAACGCAGACTATTCAGATCCTGACGTCTGCGTGGGTGCCAGCGGGGAGGATTATTATTTGACAGCTTCATCGTTCCAGTGTGTGCCAGGCCTGCCCATCCTGCATTCGAAGGACCTGGTGAACTGGGAGGTCATCAACCACGCTTTGGGAAATCTCTATGAGGGCGGTGAGGAACTGCTGAAGTACTTCAGTACGCCCCGGCATGGCCAAGGTGTATGGGCTCCCTCCATCCGCTATCATGACGGTTGGTACTATATCTATTGGGGCGATCCTGACTTTGGTGTATATATGGTGAAGACGCAGGATCCTGCCGGCAAGTGGGAGGCGCCTGTGTGTGTGATCAAAGGACAGGGGTATATCGACACTTGCCCTCTGTGGGACGACGACGGGCGCTGCTATTTAGTGAATGGCTGGGCAAACTCGCGCAGTAAGTTCGCCTCTGTGCTGACGGTGCGCGAGTTGTCGGCTGATGGTACGAAAGCCGTCGGACAGCCTGTGATTGTTTTCGACGGTAATGGTACGGAAAATCGTACTTGTGAAGGGCCGAAGTTCTACAAGCGTGACGGCTGGTATTGGATTATGTGTCCTGCCGGTGGTGTGCCTACTGGCTTCCAGCTCGCGATGCGATCCAAATCGCCCTACGGCCCTTACGAACATAAGATCGTGCTCGCCCAGGGTAAGACCGACATTAACGGCCCTCATCAGGGTGGATGGGTACATACGAAATATGGTGAGGATTGGTTCCTGCATTTCCAGGATAAGGAGGCTTATGGTCGAGTGGTGCATTTGAACCCCGTAGACTGGTCGTCGGGATGGCCCATGATGGGTAAGAACGGTGAACCAGTCGCTACCTGCCAGAAGCCGAAGAGTGCTTCGAATTTGATTGTCAATCCTGCGGAGAGCGATGAGTTTGATGCGCCTGTCATGGGGAAACAGTGGCAGTGGCATGCGAACTACGATGAGAAATATGGTGTCCCTACTGCCTTCGGCATATTCCGTATCTACACCTATAAGCTCTCCAAGGATTGGAAAAACTTCTGGGAGGTGCCCAATCTGCTGCTGCAGAAAACACCTGCCGACGCTTTTACCGTAACGACAAAACTGCGTATGACCTCAAAGTCCGACGGCCAGTTTGGCGGACTTGTCATGATGGGTCTCGACTATAGTGCCCTCGTCGTCCGCAGGGTGGGGCAGACGTTTGAACTGGTGCAGATGACCTGCAAGGGTGCTGACAAAGGCAATGCTCAGACTGAAACCGTCATTGCCACATTGAAACCGACGGCTGTGGATCAGATAGACTATAAGCCGGGTATCCACGAGGATATCTACTTGAGGCTGTCTGTCAAAGATTCAAAGGTACGCTTTGCGTGGAGTCAGAATGGTAAGCAATTCTCCGACTGCGGCGATACGTTCCAGATGAAGGAGGGTAAATGGATTGGTGCCAAGTTCGGCTTTGTCGCTGCCGAGAGTGATCCCAAATGCGATCGCGGCTGGGTAGATGCCGATTGGATCAGGATAAGTGAGAATTGAAAAGTGAGAACTGAAAAATAACGTGGAGGCTTCAATTGAGGCCTCCACGTATTTTTATTTTACAATTTCAGATTAGATAGCATCAGCAAGCTCTGCACCAGCCTTGAACTTAGCCACCTTCTTGGCAGCAATCGAAATCTTCTCCTTTGTAGCGGGGTTGATACCCTCACGAGCGGGGCGCTCGCTAACGCTGAATGTACCAAAACCAACGAGAGCAACCTTATCACCTGCTACGAGAGCGTCCTTAATAGCTGCGATTGTGGCTTCCAGAGCCTTCTTTGAGTCAACCTTTGAGAGACCAGCTGCTGCTGCAATCTTCTCTACCAATTCTGTTTTGTTCATAATTTTTAATTTTAAAATGAATTATTAATAGTAATAAAACTAATATTTTACTGAATTTGTTCGCAAATATAGTGTAAACTATTCAAAGAAACAACAAAAAAAGAGAAAAAATTGCTTTTTTAATGAAAAAAAGTAGTATTCCACCCATTTTTAGGGCTAAAACAAGATATTTTTCGTAATTTTGCAGCCGAAATACTGCCGTAAGGCAAAAATCGTAAATCGTAAATTGATAAAATCGTAAATAGCATGATGTTCCGCATACCGCCCGTTACGAAGAATCTGTTGATCATCAACCTGATTGCCTTCCTTGCCACACTGGTTTTCCAGATGCGTGGAATCGACTTGGCAGACATTGGTGGACTGCATTTCTTCATGGCCAGCCACTTCCACTATTATCAGCTGGTGACCTATCTGTTCTTGCACGCCTCGTTCATGCACATCCTGTCAAATATGTTCGGACTATGGATGTTCGGTTGTGTCATAGAAAATGTATGGGGACCGAAGAAATTCCTTTTTTATTACATTACATGCGGCATCGGCGCAGGACTGCTGCAGGAATTGGCACAGTTCGGCTCGTTCTATATGACTGTCGCAGAGCAGGTTCCGGAGACTACATTGGGGATGGTGCTGGAGTATGGGAACCAGTATTCCTCCGCCCTTAATGCCTGGACCACCATTGGTGCCTCGGGTGCCGTCTATGCCGTCATCCTCGCCTTTGGTATGACCTTCCCCAACGAACGGCTGTTCATCATCCCGTTCCCCTTCCCCATCAAGGCGAAGTGGTTCGTGCTGGGTTATGTGGCCATTGAGTTCTTCTCTGCCCTCGGCTCTTCTGGCGATGGTGTAGCCCATACGGCCCATTTAGGCGGTATGCTCTTCGGCTACTTGATGATCCGCTACTGGAATAAGCATCCCAACGGGAGCTACGACCGTAGTCGCGGTCAGCAGTTCTTTGAGAACCTGAAGCGCAGTTTCGACCAGCGGCAGCAGAACACCCACCAGCATCAGCAGCCACACATGCATGCTGAGCAGGGTGGGGCAAGAGAGACCGATGAGGAGTATAATGCCCGGAAGCGTAAGAATCAGGAGGAGGTAGACGCCATTCTCGACAAGATCCGTAAGAGTGGCTACGATAGTCTGACGAAAGAGGAGAAGAAACGACTCTTCGATGCGAGCAACGAGCGATGATCAAGCAACTGAAAACCCTCACCATTAATATTTTCGCCGGTGCGAATGTAGCAACAGTGCTGCTGATGCTGGCTGCTGGCTATTCTGACCGTATCAGCCCTGCTTCGTATCCGTTGCTGTCAAATCTGGGTATGACTTTCCCCATATTCCTGATGGTGAATCTGCTGTTCATCTTCTTCTGGCTCACGTTCAAATGGCGGAAGGTGTGGATTCCGGTCGTGGGCTACTTGTTGGCCTACCCTCCCATAGCCCTTTATTTGCCGATACACTCGGCTCAGGATGTGCCCGAAGATGCCATCAAGGTCCTTTCGTACAATGTCTGCTCCTATACAGGCGTTGATAAATATAAGGATAATGAAGGATTTGACGTTATCTACGATTGTCTCGCCCGTCAGGATGCCGACATCGTCTGTCTACAGGAGGATGTGGACACCTGGCGACGCTATGTCTTCCATCGCTATCAGAAGTTCTATCCCTATAACGACACCATTTTCTTTATCACTGAGGCCACCCACATGAACGGTATGGGCATCCACTCCCGTTACCCCATCATCCGGCGCGAGCGTATTCCTTATGAGTCAAGAGCAAACGGTTCTGTAGCGTGGTATCTGCAAGTTGGCAAAGACACTGTGCTGGTCATCAACAACCATCTGGAGACCACCCATCTCTCTTCCGAAGACCGTTCCCATTATGAGGAGATGATCAAGGGGAAGATGCGACGGGATACCCTCAAGGAGGAGTCGAAGCTGATCTTGTCGAAACTCGGGCAGTCGAATGTGATACGGGCCGAGGGGGCTGAGGCCGTACACCGGTATATCGAACAGCATCGCCAGTATCCGACGATCGTCTGTGGCGACTTCAACGATAATCCCATTTCCTACTCCCGTCGCGTCATCTCCAAGGGTCTGACGGACTGTTTTGCGGAGACAGGAAGAGGACTCGGTTTGTCATATAATCGGAAAGGTTTTTATTTCCGTATCGACCACATTTTGTGCTCCGATCATTTCACGCCTTATAACTGCCAGATAGATGACAAAATTGACGCCAGCGACCATTATCCTATCTTTTGTTGGCTAAAATTAGTGCATAAACCTTAAAAAATGAACGAAAAACGCCAATAATTTTTTCCATATCTGAAAAAATGTCTATATTTGCACGCTAAAATTGTACGCGAACAGAATATATATATAATAAATAACATCAAAAATCAAAATGCAAAACAAAGGAATTGTAAAAGTAATCGCAGTGCTTCTGATGCTCGTGTGCTGCTTCTACCTCTCCTTCTCATTCGTGACACGCCACTACGAGAGTAAGGCTGCCGCCATGGGTGAGGAAGCTGGTGCGGAGTACCTCGACTCAATCAACAACGAGAAGGTGTATATGGGCATCTATTCGCTGAAGCAGTGCCGTGAGATGGAGATTGGCCTGGGTCTTGACCTGAAAGGCGGTATGAACGTAATCCTCGAGGTGTCTGTGCCTGATGTCGTCGACGTGCTCGCCGACCACAAGCAGGACGCTGCCTACAAAAAGGCTATGGAACTGGCCAAGAAGGAAGAGGAAACCAGTCAGAACGACTTCATCTCCCTGTTTATTAAGTATTGGAAACAAGAAGGCAATGGCCGTCCCCTTGCTGCTATCTTTGCTACTCAGCAGATGAAGGGCAAGGTGAGCACCCAGAGCACGGACTCTGAGGTGGAGGCTGCACTCCGTACGGAGGTCGCCTCGGCTGTCGACAACTCATTCAACGTGGTTCGTAACCGTATCGATAAGTTCGGTGTCGTCCAGCCAAACATCCAGAAACTCGAAGGCCAGAGCGGCCGTATTATGGTCGAGATGCCTGGTATCAAGGAGCCGGAGCGTGTGCGTAAGCTCCTTCAGGGAAGTGCTAACCTCGAGTTCTGGGAGACCTATAACTCTCAGGAGGTCACCCCGCTGCTGGCTCAGCTGAACCAGCGCTACGCCATCCAGGGCGGTGAGGTTGTCGAGGAAGACACCACCGCTACTGAGGCCGAGGCTGCCGCTGATACTGTGAAGGCTGCCGCCAACGATCTGGCTGCCAAGTTGGCCAAGAAGGACAAGGGTGCTGATGCTCAGGCAAAGGAGCTGGCAAAGAAACAGAACCCGCTGTTCTCGATCTTCCAGCCCACACAGGGTAACACCCTCGCCGTCGTTGGTTATGCCAATGCCCGCGATACCGCAGAGATCAACAAGATTATCTTCTCCGACCTCGCCCGTCAGATCTTCCCTGCTGAGCTGAAGCTCCGCTGGGGTGCCAAGGCAGAGGACTTCGGTGGTCAGAATACGAAGGGTGACATCTTCGAGCTCTATGCTCTGAAGATTACCGAGCCTTCAGGTCGTGCCCCGTTAGAGGGTGATGTCATCACTAATGGTAAGGACGACTTCGACCAGATGGGGCATCCCTGTGTGTCTATGCAGATGAACTCTGACGGTGCCCGTCGTTGGAGCCAGATTACGAAGCAGAACATCGGTAAGGCTGTGGCCATCGTGCTCGATGACGCTGTCTACTCTGCTCCCCGTATCCTGACTCAGATCGATGGTGGTAACTCTCAGATCACTGGTAACTTCACTATCGAGGACACTAAGGACCTTGCCAACACGCTGAACTCTGGTAAGATGCCGGCTCCTACCCGTATCGTACAGGAGGAGGTCGTAGGTCCGTCACTTGGTGCCCAGTCTATCAAGCAGGGTGTTATTTCGTTCGTCGTAGCCTTCGTGCTGCTGATGATCTACATGATCATGCTTTATGGCTGGATCCCCGGTATCCTCTCCGATATCGCCCTGCTCTTCAACCTGTTCTTCACACTCGGTATCCTGACTTCGTTCCAGGCTGCATTGACGATGCCTGGTATCGCCGGTATCGTGCTGACGCTGGGTACGGCTGTTGATGCCAACGTACTGATCTATGAGCGTATCAAGGAGGAGCTCCGCAAGGGTCTCTCAGTGAAGGAAGCTCTCAACAAGGGTTATTCAAATGCCTTCTCGGCTATCTTCGACTCGAACCTGACGTCTTTGATCACAGGTGTCATCCTGCTCTACTTCGGTACAGGTCCTGTGAAGGGCTTTGCTACCACTTGGATCATCGGTATCTGTGTATCGTTCTTCACCGCTGTCTATATGACACGTGTCGTTTACGATCACATGCTGAGCAAGGACAAGTGGACCAAGCTGACCTTTGTAACTGGCTACTCGAAGAACCTGATGCAGAACGTGCACTACAACTTCATGGGTAACTATAGGAAGTCGTTCATCATCTGGGGTGCTGCAGCCGTTATCTTCTGCATCTCGTTCGCCGTTCGCGGCCTGAGCCAGAGTATCGACTTCACCGGTGGTCGTAACTACGTGGTGACTCTCGACAAGGAGACGCCCGTTGAGACCGTCCGTCAGGCTCTTGCCGGAGCCTTCATCAACACGATGGGTGAGAATGCCCAGAAGGAGGCTAACACCAGCGTCATCGCTTTGGGTACCGACGGTAAGACCGTCCGTATCTCTACCAACTGGGATATCGAGTCTAACAATCCTGAGGTTGACGATCAGGCTGAGACCATCCTCTTCAACACTCTGAAGAAGGCCAATCTCGTGAGCCAGGAGAATGTCGAGCACTTCAAGAATCCAGATGTCCGCGAGGGTGGTTCCATCATCAGCTCTGCCAAGGTGGGCCCGTCAGTGGCTAAGGATATCACATACGGTGCTATCATCTCAGTCATCATCGCCCTTATCGCCATCTTCCTCTACATCCTGCTGCGCTTCCGCAACGTCGCCTTCTCTGTAGGCTCTACCGTTGCCCTCGCCCTCGATGCCCTTATCGTGATTGGCTGGTACAGTGTGCTGTGGGGATGGGTTCCGATGTCGCTCGAGATCGACCAGACCTTCATCGGTGCTATCCTGACGGTGATCGGTTACTCCATCAACGATAAGGTGGTGGTCTTCGACCGTATCCGTGAGAACATCGGCCTCTATGGCAAGCGCGACCGTCAGC
>JAEEGF010888570.1_pt1 | contig 19031 bp, 17 predicted proteins | sample 9134171 | NCBI WGS metagenome assembly JAEEGF01 (sample SAMN16246542, study PRJNA631951) | gut metagenome | biome: gut microbiome; feature: rumen; material: AP-attached | host: Bos | place: Iran: Karaj | collected 2018-10
AGCTGTATGAATTACTACGAGTTCATCTCGGACCGCTGGCTGTCGGGCTATTACGAGCATAATTTCAACGGTTTCTTCCTGGGTAAGATTCCGTTCATCAAGAAACTGGACCTCCGAGAGGTATTCACGGCCCGTGTGGCCTGGGGTACCCTTACCGATGCCAACAGCATCCACGCTCCCTTCCAACTTCCTCAGAGTGCAGGAACCCTTGAGAAACCGTATGTGGAGCTGGGTGTGGGCATAGCCAATATCCTCCGCGTACTGCGTGTAGACTGCTTCTGGCGCGTAACTCACCGCCTGCCGGAAGCCAAGAGAAACTTTACCGTCAATGTGGGATTTGACGTTGAATTTTAACCGAACTGTTATGAGACAGAACATCAAGCCCGTGTACATTAAGCCGTACCATTTCGTTGGCCACATTCAAAACCCCTTTGACTCATTCTCCTTGCCCATTATACCCTTTTCCTTCGTTATGGAGGGAGAAGCCCTGGTAGAAGTGGACAACCAGAACTATTATCTGTCTCCCGGGCAACTTCTGATGGTACCTGAGAACCATACGATCGTGCCCAAATACGTAACGGAGTGCAAAGGTTATCACGGCTTCTTCCGCCTGGATTTCTTGAAAGATGCATCCTACCAGGTGTTACGTCAAAGCAAGCCCATCCTGCAAAGTTTCTGGTTTGACGATGCCGTTTTTATGGCGGCCCTTCTGAAGCGTATGTGCGCAGCCTACGAGGACAAAGACTACAAGTTCCTTCAGAGTTCCTTAGATTTGATTCTGGGGCAGCTCCGTCCCGGAGACCGCGTAACCGCCGTTCCGGAGAAGTTCCTCCAGCTGGTATTTGAAAAGGACAAGACCCCGCTTACGGTTTCCGAATACGCAGATATTCTGAATGTTACGCCCAACTATCTCAACAAGGCTGTCAAGAACCGTACGCACCGTACCGCCATTGACTGGATTGAGATTGCGCGCATCAATATTGCCAAGAAACTGCTCAAAGACCCTGCTGTTTCCATTGCAGACATTTCAACCCTGGTGGGTCTGCCGGACCAGTCTTACTTCTCCCGCTTCTTCAAGAAAAAGACGGGACAGACCCCGTCCGAATTCCGCAACGAGCTTTAGCGCCAGCCGGTCACGGTTAAAACGCCGTCCTCTACCCGGAACAGCACTTCCTTGCCCCCAAAGGGCATAGCATATTCTTTCTCCGGCTTGTCCTGATAAGCTGGACGGGGATCCAGGGCCAGGACATCGGCCAGGGCCTGCCTGTCCAGCGGACAGTCTTCCGGGATTACCACCTGCAGCTTCTTCTCCGGAGCCTCAGCGGCAAATCCGCACTGGGCATCGGGGAAACTGTCGGCATAGGCAATGTAAGGCTTGATATCGTAGATGGGCGTTCCGTCCATCAGATCGGCCCCTCGTACCACCAGTTCCAGGTTATCCACCTTCACCAGTTCCACACACGAGAGTCCCAAAGGATTGGGCCGATACGGGGAACGCGTGGCCCAGACGCCCATAGCCGTATTGCCGCCCAGACGGGGCGGGCGCACGGTGGGCTGCCACTCCCCTTTGGCGGGTTTGTTGGCGCTGAAACCCCAGATGAGCCAGAGGTGGCTGAAGCCCTCCAGTCCCCTTAAGGCCTCCCGCACGCGATACTCGTCCTCAAACACAATGCGGCCTTCCAGCCTGGTTAACCCGCTCTGGCGGGGAATGCCAAACTTGGAGCCAAAAGGACCCTTGTAGTAAGCTACGGGCTTGATTTCCATAACTAAGAAAGGTATTTGCCGTGACAACGGCAGTAGCGGAGGCCGCTGCCGCAGGGGCAGGGATCGTCCGGTGCCACGTGAGGGATGGCGAATCCGAGCGGAACGCCTTCGGCCCCCAGGTCGGAGGCAAAACCGTCCGTGATGGTGGGTTCGGGCATAGTCCAGTGGGGATATTCTTCGGCGGCCGATACCGGTTCTTCCTGGCGGGGCGTCTGCCAGGCGGGCCAGTCGGCCTTGCAGAGATTGGCTTCTGCAGCGCTGTAACCGCAAAGGAACCACTTGGGAACGCTATCTGCGTACTCGCTCACAATCTTGCAGCAGGCCAGCCAGCTTTCTTCGTCCAGTTCCGGACACATAGGGCTGTCCATCAGCGGCTGAAAGAGGGCATCGTTCTGCTCTACCGTATACTGCGCCTCCATCCACGTGTCGTGCTGGGCTTTTACCAGCTCATAGCCTTCGTATCCCACCCGGCGGTACATCTGCTCCAGGCGCATTCCCTCGGGCGTTTTGAAGCCTATGGTAAAGTAAGGCGCACCGGCACCGGCTTCGCGGGCTTCGGCCGCCGTAAAGGGTTTGAAGCGCTTCTGATTGAGCTCTTTGCGCTGGGTAAAGATTTCCTCCACGTTCTCTACGCAGGGAGAGCAAACGTAGTCTCCCCACTCGTCCGTATAGCGGTACATCTTAACCAGCGGGCTCTGGTGCAGCATCTTGGACAGCTCCTGGAAGTCTCCCCCACGGGCCTCTTCAAACCAGTCCATCAAAAGGTCAATGAAACGCTCGGTGGAAAGGACTCCATACAGGTTCAGATATCCCAGTCCCACGCGCTCCACTTCAAACTGGCCGCTCTTCTCGCAGGAGCGCAGCACCTTGTCCACATCCGGGGCCACAATATCGTACATCTCTCGGCTGATCCAGACCTTGTGGAAGTTTTCGTCGGAATCGTCGTACTGCACGAGGCCCGTCACCTCCAGCAGAGAAGGATAGTCTGCAAAGTCCTGATACTGGACCTTGTCAGGGCCGGCATGCACCAGTTCCCTCAGAAGGCGTACGTCCCGCTCCATCAAATGGGACATCCACCGGCGCGGCTGTGCGTGCAGGTAGGTGTGGAGCTGGTCCACCAGCTGGGACTTCCTCAGGCGGGGGCTGAGCTCATTTCCCAGGATACTTCCCAGGTCCTCCAGCTCCACCTTCTGGAACCCATCCAGGATGGTATGTAAAGTACGCTCTTCCATAAAGGACTGCAAAGGTAGTAAAATAAGGTGGTCATTTTATCACGACCACCTTTTCTCTTTATAAAGTATCGAAATACTTCAGGATAGGATTACGGGCTGCGGTGGTTTCGTCCGGTCTGGAGATGGGCGTATTGTGCGGGGCCTCGTGCAGGATGTTGGGATCCTGGGCTGCCTCGGCAGCAATCTTTCTCATCACCTCAATGAAGGCATCCAGTGTTTCCTTGCTCTCGGTCTCCGTGGGCTCAATCATCAGGGCCTGGTGGAACAGGAGCGGGAAGTAAATGGTGGGTGCGTGGAAACCGTAGTCCAGCAGGCGCTTGGCCACATCCAGCGTGGTGGCACCGGGTACATCGTCGTGGGCGCCGTCGTTGATGAGGCCGTCAAACACGAACTCGTGCTTGCATACGCCCTCAATGGGAAGCTTGTACACGTCCTTAAGGCACTCCTTAATATAGTTGGCGCCCAAAACGGCATACTGGCCCACCTTCTGCAGGTGGTCCTTGCCCAGGGAGAGGATGTAGGCATAAGCGCGCAGAATCACGCCAAAGTTGCCGTGGAAACCAGACACGTGCAGCGGCGGGATACAATCTTCCAGATGCTTGGCCACACCCACGGGACCGCTGCCGGGACCGCCGCCGCCGTGAGGCGTGGAGAAGGTCTTGTGCAGGTTCAGGTGCATAATGTCAAAGCCCATATCACCGGGACGGACCACACCCATCAGCGGGTTCATATTGGCACCGTCGTAATACAGGAGGCCGCCAATGCCGTGCACCAGCGAGGCAATCTCCTGGATCTGGGTCTCAAACAGGCCCAGGGTGTTGGGGTTGGTCATCATAATACCGGCAATGTCCGGGCCCAGCAGAGGCTTGAGGGCCTCTACGTCAATGCGGCCGTTCTCCAGGGACTTCACCTCCACCACTTCCAGACCGCAGACGGCGGCCGAAGCGGGGTTGGTACCGTGGGCGCTGTCCGGGACAATGACCTTGGTACGGGCCAGGTCTCCGCGGTTCAGGTGGTACTGGCGCATAATCATAAGGCCGGTGAGTTCACCGTGGGCGCCGGCGCAGGGAGCAAACGTAAAGGTGTGCATACCGGTAATGGCAGCCAGGGCCTTGTTCATTTCCTCGTACACCTTCTTGACACCGGGTACCAGTTCATCCTTCATCAGGGGATGCAGGCAGTTGAAACCGGGCAGGGCGGCCATCTCCTCATTGATCTTGGGATTGTACTTCATAGTGCAGGAGCCCAGCGGATAGAAGCCGGTATCCACGCCGAAGTTCATCTGGGAGAGGTTGGTATAGTGGCGCACCACGTCGGGCTCGGACACCTGGGGCAGGCGCAGGGCGCTCTGGCGCTTAAGGGCCGAAGGGACCTCCGGGGCGGCCGGATACTTGTTCACGGGCAGGGAGTAACCGCAGCGGCCTTCCTGGGAGAGTTCGAAAATGAGTTTGTCGTAGTATTTCATAGTCTAGCCCTCCTTTACAATAGAAACCAAACGGTCAACATCCTCTTTGCTGCGCTTTTCCGTTACGCAGAAGCTCACGTAGCCTTCCTCGGTGGGATAGGCGGCAAAATAGCCGGCCTTTTCCAATTTCTCCTGCAGGGAGCCGTTACCCTTGTACTTGAGCACGAACTCCTTGAGGAAAGGCTGGCCGGGGAATACGTCCTCGAACTGGCCGGTCTTCAGAAGTTCGGCCTTCAGGTAATGGGCGCCGTCCGTGGAGAGCTTGTTTACCTCCTTGAGGCCCTGAGGACCCATCAGAGAGAGGTAAATGGTGACCCAGAGGGCCATCAGGCTCTCGTTGGAGCAGATGTTGGAAGTGGCCTTCTCACGCTTGATGTGCTGCTCGCGGGCCTGGAGCGTAAGGACAAAGACGCGGCGGCCTTCCTTGTCCGTGGTCTGGCCCACGATACGGCCGGGCATCTTGCGCATATGGTCTTTCTTCACGGTCATAAAGCCCACGTAAGGGCCGCCGTAGCAAAGCGGGAGGCCCAGGGACTGACCGTCACCCACGGCAATGTCTGCATCCCACTCGGCGGGCGTCTTGACAACGGCCAGGGCCGAAGGATCGCAGTATTCTACCAGCACGGCCTTCTGGGCGTGGATTGCATCGGCAAAGCCGCTGTGATCCTCCACAATGCCGAAGCGGTTCACCGAAGGAACGATGACACCGGCCACGTCGTCTTTGGCCAATTCGGCCTTGAGGGCCTCCAGGGAGGTCTGGCCATTGGCGGCAGGGACCAGGCTGATCTCAACGCCGTGGAATTTGGCATAGGTCTTCACCACATCCACCACGTTGGGAAGGAGGGTGGAAGAAAGCAGCACGCGGGTCTTCTTACGGGTGCAGGCGATGGCCATCTTCATAGCCTCGGCGGCGGCGGTGGGGCCGTCGTACATAGACGCGTTGCAAACATCCAGGCCTGTGAGCTCGCAGAGCATACTCTGGTACTCGAAGATGTAACGGAGCGTACCCTGGGAAATCTCACACTGATAAGGGGTGTAAGCCGTCAGGAACTCCGAACGGGAGCACAGGTAAGGGATCACGGACGGGGTGTAATGGTCGTATGCACCCTGGCCCACGAACACCTTGAGCCGCGTATTCATAGCCTCCAGGGAGGCAAAATAGTCTCTGATCTCCTGCTCGGACAGGGCGTCCGGAAGGGCATAGGCGCCCTTGTGCAGGAACTGGGCGGGAACGTCGCTGTAGAGGTCCTCCAGCTTCTTCACGCCAATGCGGTCCAGCATTGCCTGGACATCGGCCTGCGTCTGCGGCAGGTACGGGAGGGAAGCCATCTTTTACTCCTTGATTAAGGCTTTGTAACCGGCGGCATCCAGGAGGTTGTCCAGCTCGGAAGGATCGGACATCTCAACTTTGATGATCCAGGCGCCGTAGGCGTCTTCGTTCACCTTCTCGGGGGTATCTTCCAGTTCGGAGTTCACTTCCACCACGGTACCGGAAACGGGGCTGATGAGTTCGGAGGAGGCCTTTACGCTCTCCAGGGCGCCGAATTCCTCACCGGCTTCTACCTCGTCGTCCACCTCGGGCATATCTACATAGGTGATGTCACCCATTTCCTTCTGGGCAAAGTCAGAAACGCCAACCAGGGCAATATTACCTTCTACTTTAACCCACTCGTGAGACTCGCTATACTTGAGTCCGTCAAGAATCTTAGACATAGTGCTTTGTGTTTATTTTTTGTAATTTGTTTGATAGAATCTCTTTTTGATGACCTTGCCGGGGAACACCTTCTTGCGGATGCGGATGTTGAGCGGGGTGTCCAGGGCGGCGTAGGCCTTGTCCACCAGGGCAAAGCAGATACTCTTGTCCAGGGACAGGGAGTGGTAACCGGTGGTGACCACGCCTACTACGGTTTCGTCTTCCAGCTCTACCGGATAACCGGCACGCGGAATGGCCTTGTCTTCAATCTCAATGCCCACCAGCTTGCGGCCCAGGTTGCCGGCCTTCTGGTCCAGCAGGGCTTCCTTGCCAATGAACTCTTTCTCAAACTTGCAGAACATACCCAGACCGGCCATCACAGGGCTGATATCCTGGCTGAGTTCGTCTCCGTACAGGGGCAGACCGGCCTCGAAGCGGAGGGTGTCGCGGCAACCCAGACCGCAGGGCTGGACGCCGGCCTTGAGGAAGCAGTTCCAGATTTCCACGGTATTGGCAGGGGTGGTATAGATTTCAAATCCGTCTTCTCCGGTGTAGCCGGTACGGCTCAGGATGAGACGCTGGCCTTTGTAAAGGACGTCGCAGAACTCGTAGAAGCCCAGTTTGGCAGCCTCGTTGTAACCCAGCACCTTGATGAGGGTTTCTTCGGCCTTGGGGCCCTGCAGGGCAATCTGTCCCCAGGCGGGAGAGGCGTTCTCCACCTTGCACTTGAAGCCCTTGGCGTGATCCTGGATCCAGGCGAAGTCCTTGTCGATGTTGGCGGCGTTCACCACCAGCAGGAAATGCTCGGGCTCGAACTCGCGGTAGACCAGAAGATCGTCCACGGTGCCTCCGTCCGGGTAGCACATCATGCCGTAGAGCACCTTGCCGGGCTCATAACCGCGAATATCGTTGGTAAAAATGTGATTGATGAAGGCTTCGGCCTCCGGTCCCTCTACAAAGATTTCTCCCATATGGGACACATCGAACATACCTACATTCTGCCGCACGGCGTTGTGCTCAACGGCTATGCCGTCGTACTGGATGGGCATCATAAAGCCGGCGAAGGGGCTCATCTTGGCGCCCAGGGCCACGTGTGCATCGTACAGGCATGTGCGCTGCAGCTGTTCCTCAGGGATGATAACGTCTGACATGTTGTGTTAGTTTAAAAAGTGTGTTAAAAACTTATATAATTCAATGTTCGTTTCCTTGTTGATGCGGAGGTCTTCCGGCGTGGCGCCCTTGGAGGGAGCCAGTTCCCCGCAGATATCCACCGCCACTACTTCCATCTCCCGGAAAAGGCGCTCCAGCATCCCCTTGACCTGCTCCAGGGAGTACGTTCCCTGAGACCAGTCCGTCCGGGCAAAGGCCCTGTCCATCACATCCTTGTCCAGCGACACATACACCCGTTCTCCCCTTCTCTGCTCCAGCCAGCCTTCCGGGATATCGGCCTGCCCATCAGAAGGGCCGATGGAAACCACATCCCGCAACAGCGGATTCTGCTCCTGCATCTCCTTGACCCAGCTGCCGCAGGAGAGCACGCCTCCGAAGGCGGGATCCTGGTTGTCCGGATGGTTGTCCAGCAGGACCAGGTGGAAAGGTTGGGCCTCTTCCAGCGCCAGCAGATGCGAGAGATAATGGTAGTCTCCGCTGTCCAGCCAGCGCAGCCGGGGCAAGGGCCTCGGGAAAGCCTCTCGAAGAACCGCAGCCGCCTGCTCATCGCAGTAGCAGCAGCACCCTTCCAGGTTTGTAAAATCCAGTAACTGAACAGCTTGCGCCTGTTCTTGCAGCCAGGACAGGAACCCCTGCTCCGCATACGCTCCGCTGAACTGAAACACAAGGCTATTCATCTTTCAAAGATACGCATTTTATCCGACAAAGACATATAGTATTTTCAAAAGAATTTGCGTATTTTTGTGAAAATGGAATTAAACTGACTCAAACATATGAAAAAAGCATTTTATACCCTTTCCCTGGCTTTCACTTTTCTAGCAGCCGGCACTTTTGCCCAGGCCCAGGAAGAGAAATCCGTCCTTAGCGGAAAAGCCTCGGAGCATTGGTTCATCGGCATCGGCGGCGGTGTCAACAGCATCTTCGACAACGGCAATTTCGCCCCCGTCCAGCCGGCCGCCCAGTTCAACTTCGGTAAGTGGGTCAGCCCCGCCATCGGCCTGAGAGCCGGATACAACGGCATCTTCGCCCAGGCCGTGGCCCAGCCGGAAACCTGGTGGTCCGGTGACCAGAGATTCAACTACAACCTGGTCCACTTCGACGCCCTCTGGAACCTCCGCAATACGGTTACCTACAAGGAGAAACGCGTCTGGAACCCCGTGCTTTACCTGCGCACCGGCGCCATCCTGGCCACCGCTCCCGGCAACGGCCACAGATGGGCCTTCGGTATGGGCGGCGGTTTTGCCAATATGTTCCGCGTGGGAGAGCATGTCAGCATCTCCCTGGACCTTTCGGCCGTCATTGCCAGCGAACGCCTGTTCCGCAACAACAACAGCGGCCGTTTTGTCACCTACCCCACCGCTTCCCTGGGTCTGGTCTTTGACCTGGGACACCGCCGGTTCAGACGTCCCGCCGCTCCCGTTCCGGTTCCGGATCCCAACATCATCGACAAACTGCAGGTGCAGCTGGAAGAATCCGACGCCCGCCTGGCCCTGGCCCAGAGCCGCATAGGCAAGCTCCAGAAAGAGAACGCCAAGCTGGACAAACTCCAGGACGGCAAAACCTACAGCTACAAGTCCGGAGAATTCAAGGAGGCCCAGATGCCGGCCCCTGTCACCATCAACGCCCAGGCAGAGATTCTCTACTTCGGCCAGGGCAAGACCACTTTGGACGAGCGTGAACTGGCCCGTCTGGAGTTCTACGCCCAGAACACCTTCAAGAAGAGCCAGAAGCTCCTGATCAGCGGCTGCGCAGATATGGGAACCGGTTCCCGGGAAATCAACCAGCGCCTCTCCCGCCAGCGCGCAGAATACGTCAAGGAAATCCTGGTGAAGCAGTTCGGCTACAACCCCGCGCTCATCACCACCCAGTCAGACGTCATACCTTCTACCTCCCCCATCAAGGGACGCATCGTTACCATTGAAGTACAGTAAATGGCAGAATCCAATTTCATAGATTACGTCAGAATCTTCTGTGCCAGCGGGCACGGAGGATCCGGCAGCGCCCACCTCCATCGCGCCAAATACGTGCCCAAAGGCGGCCCGGACGGCGGTGACGGCGGCAGGGGCGGCCATATCATCCTTAAGGTAAACCCGCAGCTCTGGACGCTCATCCACCTCCGTTACAGAAAGGTGGTGAAGGCAGAAAACGGAGGCAACGGTGCCGAAGCCCTCAAGCGGGGCAAGAATGGAGAAGACATCATTCTTGAAGTCCCCCAGGGCGTCGTTGTCAAAGACGCCGAGACGGAAGAAGTCATCACCGAACTGGTAGAAAAGGACCAGGAATACATCCTCTGCCAGGGCGGCCGCGGCGGCTGGGGCAACGACCATTTCAAAAGCGCCACCAACCAGACGCCCCGCTACGCCCAGCCCGGAGAAGAAGGCCAGGAAGGCTGGTTCATCCTGGAATTAAAGGTGTTGGCCGATGTAGGCCTGGTGGGTTTCCCCAACGCCGGGAAGAGCACCCTGCTGGCCGCCATCACCAGCGCCAAGCCCAAGATTGCCAACTACGCTTTCACCACCCTGGAACCCAACCTGGGCATAGTCCGTTACCACGACAACCGCTCCTTCGTGATGGCCGATATCCCCGGCATCATTGAGGGCGCCCACGAGGGCAGGGGCATCGGAATGCGCTTCCTCAGGCACATTGAACGCAACAGTGTTCTCCTGTTTATGGTAGCGGCAGACGAACCGGACGTAACCAAGGGCTACAAGATTCTTCTTAATGAACTGGAAGAATACAACCCGGAACTCCTGGTCAAAGACCGCGTGCTGGCCATTACCAAGACAGACCTCATAGATGAAAAACAGAAGGCCAAGATAGAGAAGAAACTCCCCACCGACATTCCCCACGTCTTTATCTCGTCGGTGGCGCAGACGGGTCTTAACGAACTCAAGGAAGCCCTATGGAAGGCCTTGTCCAACTAGATCAGCAGGTCAGTCTCTGGCTCAACCAACACAATCCGGAAGCCCTCAACGGCTTCTGGCATTTTATGTCCGGTGTCCGGGAGTGGGTTCCCTTCTATCTGTTTATGTTCGGCGTGCTCATCTGGCGCCTGGGCTGGAAGAAGGGCGTGGCCGTCATCCTCACCATCGTGCTGGGCGTAGTGCTCACGGACCAGATAGCCAACCTGTTCAAAGACGGATTCATGCGGCTCAGACCCTGCCGGGATCCTTGGATGCTGGCCAACGGAGTCAACTGCCCGGACGGCACCATCGGAGGCCTGTACGGCTTCTTCTCCGGCCACGCCAGCAACTCGTTCGGCTTTGCCGTGGGCACCTGGGCCGGTCTCCAGTTGAACGACCCTAAGCACCGCTACGGCCTCTACGGCTGCCTGATTATGCTCTGGGCAGCACTGATGGCCGTGAGCCGCGTTATGCTGGCGGCCCACTACCTGGGAGATATCCTGGTAGGAAGTCTGATGGGCCTGGCCCTGGGATTCGGGCTGGCCTATGCCGTACACCGGCTGCTGGTTAAAGCGAAGGTATGAGTTTATCCATCTGGATGCTGTGGGAGCCCTTCAGCAAGATGGTGCAACCCTCCAGCGGATGCTCTTCAAGATATTTCGCCAGGTCTTCGGACTTGGCGAAAGTCTTATACGGCTTGCCGGCGGCGGCGCGGGTGAATTCCTCGCCCACCAGATAAGCCTCCATCCCCTCCAGACGGGCTACAATGCGGTCGTGCTCGGCGGCGGCATCGGCCCCAAGCTCCCGCATATCTCCCAGCAGAGCCACCTTGCGGCCCTTCATCAGGGCCAGGTTGTCCAGGGCTACTGCCATAGAAGAAGGGTTGGCATTGTAAGCGTCCACTATAAGGGTATTCTTCTGAGTCTTAACCAGTTGGCTGCGGTTATTGGAAGGAACGTAGGAGGCAATGGCCTGCAGGGCGTCCTCGCAGGGCACGTCAAAATACCAGGCCAGCTTGAGGGCGGCCAGCACGTTGGCGGCGTTGTAGGCGCCCACCAGCTGCGTCTGCAGCGTAGCGTCTTCCCATTCCATCTTCAGGAAAGGATCGGCCTTCACCTTGACCCCTTCCTTGCTGTAGCCTATGGCTTCCAGGCCTCTCTGGGCCAGCATTTCCTGAAGGACGGGGTCGTCTGCGTTGGCAAACACCACACCGTCGTGCTCCTTCAGATAATCGTACAGAAGGCCCTTGGCGTGCTTGACGCCTTCGTAACTGCCGAAGCCTTCCAGGTGAGCCTTGCCCACGTTGGTAATGAGTCCCAGGTTGGGCTGGGCCACGGCCAGCAGGGGTTTCAGGTCCTCAGGATGGCTGGCACCCATTTCCACAATGGCAATCTGGGCGCGGGGACCAATCTTGAGGACCGTGAGCGGGACGCCAATCTCGTTATTGAGGTTGCCTTCCGTAGCGCTCACGCGGTAAGCGGCGCCCAGGGCGGTCTTGATCAGTTCCTTGGTGGTGGTCTTGCCGTTGGTGCCGGTAAGGCCGATCACGGGAATGCGCAACTGCCGGCGGTGGTAAGCGGCCAGGGCCTTGAGGGCCTCCAGGGTATCGGGAACCTTGATGAGACGGGGGTCATCGGCCTGCAAATCCTCCCCTGCTACAGCATAAGAGGCGCCCTTTTCCAGGGCCTGCAGGGCAAAGCGGTTGCCGTCAAAATTCTCTCCCTTGAGGGCGAAGAAAAGCTGGTTTTTCTTAAGGGTACGGGTATCCGTACAGACTCCTGCGCTCTGCAGGAAGATATCGTAGAGTGCTTTGATTTCCATTATTTTCCGGTGCTTCCAAATCCTCCGGCGCCACGCTCGGTGGCATCCAGTTCATCCACTTCTTCCCATTCAACCTGTTCGTGACGGGCAATCACCATCTGGGCAATGCGCTCCCCGGGAACAATCTCAAACGGCTCCTGGGAAAGGTTGACCAGAATCACCTTGATCTCTCCCCTGTAATCTGCATCAATGGTACCTGGGGTATTGAGGACGGTGATGCCGTGCTTGGCGGCCAGTCCGCTGCGGGGACGTACCTGGGCCTCGAATCCGGCCGGAAGGGCTATGAAAAGGCCCGTGGGAACCAGCGTGCGCTGGAGCGGCTGCAGGGTAATGGACGCTTCCAGGTTGGCCTTGAGGTCTACCCCGGCGCTCTGCGGCGTGGCATAAGCCGGGCAGGGATAGGGCGAATGATTGACAATCTTAACCTTCATTATTTAGGAGCTTTTACGTATAGGACGATGGCTATGATGGTATAGAGGATATTGGGCATCCAGATGGCTATGGACGCCGGCAAGGTATCCGTTATCACAAACATCTCGCTGAACTGCTGGAACAGGATGTAGGAGAAGGCCAGGGCCGTTCCGGCCGCCAGGTTCCACCCCATTCCGCCGCGCTTTTTCTTGGTAGAGAGAGCCAGGCCGATGATGGTGAGAATGATGGTGGAGAAGGGCATCGAATAGCGGTTGTTCTTCTCGATGAGGGCCCGGTTCACGGACGCGTCACCACGCATCTTCTGGGCCTCGATCAGCTGGTTGAGTTCCCGTTTGTTCAGACGCTGGATGGTGAACTTGTTCATAAAGAAATCGTCCCTCGTGAGGCTCAGGGTGGTATCCATCTGGCGGCCGCTGCGGATATGGTCCCGCATACCGTCGTCGTACTCGCGGATGACCCAGTTCCGGAGGTGCCAGACGCCGGTAAGGGTGTCGTACTGGGCGCTTTCGGCCGATATCTTGGAATGCAGATGGCCTCCCGAGAGGTCTTCCAGCGTAAAATTGTAAGCCGTATTGTTATAGGAACTGAAGCTTTCCAGATACACGAAGCGGTCATTCTCCAGCTTGTAGTGCATATCGTGACCTATCTTCACCTTTCTCCAAGGGTTGTATTTCTGCTCAAACTCCACCCGCACTCCGTTGGCGTGGGGCAGCACCCACTGGCCCAGTTCCAGGGACAGGACCGCAATGAGGCAGGCCGATAGGAGGAAAGGAAGCACGAACCTATGGTAACTGATACCGCTGGAGAGAATGGCCACCACCTCCGAATCCTGCGTCATCTTGGAAGTGAAGAAAATCACCGTCAGGAACACGAACATAGGGGCATACTGGTTGATGAAGTACGGAACCCAGTTCACGTAATAGTCGAAGACAATCTCGCGGAGGGGGGCTTCCCTTTTGATGAAGTCTTCAATCTTTTCGCTGATGTCGAAGATGATGATGAGCACCGCCAGGAAGAGGATGGACACAAAGAACGTCACCAGGAATTTCCTGATGATGTACCAGTCCAACCGCTGGAGTCCCTTGAACTTGGAGGTCATAGGCGCTGCGTCAGTTTAGGGATTACGGCGTTCTTCCAGGAAAGGAAATCACCGGCCAGGATGTGCTCACGGGCCACGCGGACCAGATCCAGATAGAAGGCCAGGTTATGTTCGGAGGCCACCATGGCCGCAAACATCTCCTTGGCGATGAACAGGTGATGGATGTACGCGCGGGTATAGTAACTGTCTACGAAAGACGTTCCCTTGGGATCCAGGGGGGTGAAATCGTCCGTCCATTTGGAATTGCGCATGTTCATAATGCCATCCCATGTAAAAAGCATGCCGTTGCGGCCGTTGCGGGTGGGCATTACGCAGTCGAACATATCAATTCCGCGGGCTATGCCTTCCAGGATATTGGCGGGCGTACCCACGCCCATCAGATAGCGGGGTTTGTCCTGCGGCAGCAGAGGGCAGGTTACCTCCAGCATCTCGTACATCTTTTCCGTGGGCTCCCCTACCGCCAGACCGCCCACGGCATAACCGCCGCGGTTGGCATTGTCCAGTCCCAGGGCGTGTTCCACGGCCTGCTTGCGCAGTTCCGGATACACGCAGCCCTGGATGATGGGGAACATCACCTGCTGGTAACCATAGAGCGGTTCGGTCTCGTCAAAATGCCTGGCAAAACGCTCCAGCCAGCCCTGTGTGAGCCGGAGGGACTTGGTGGCGTAGCGGATATCGGCATCTCCGGGGCAGCACTCGTCCAGGGCCATGATGATATCGGCCCCTATCTTTCTCTGGGTGTCCACGTTGTTTTCCGGCGTGAAGATGTGCTTGCTGCCGTCTATGTGCGAGGAGAACTTGCAGCCTTCTTCCGTGAGTTTGCGGATGGGCGCCAGGGAGAACACCTGGAAGCCGCCGCTGTCCGTGAGGATGGGACGGTCCCAATGCTCGAATTTGTGCAGGCCGCCGGCTTTGTAAAGGGTGTCCAAACCGGGTCTCAGATACAGGTGATAGGTATTGCCCAGGATAATCTGGGCCTGGATATCGTTCTCCAAATCCCTGTGATAGACGCCTTTGACGGAGCCCACCGTTCCCACCGGCATGAAGATGGGGGTAAGAATGGTTCCGTGGTCTGTGGTAATCTGGCCGGCGCGGGCTGCGCTGGCGGGATCTGCGGCTATCTTTTCAAATTTGAACATCCAATTTGTATTATCATACAAAAGTACGGATTTTTTCGTAAATTTGCATAATTGACTTTTCGATAACTACTTCACAGAATACCGTTATGCAGATTAACATCAAACCCGTCACCATCAAGCTCATCGTGATGAACTTCCTGGAGTTTGCCGTATGGGGCGCCTACCTCACCTCGCTGGGCCGCTACCTGGGCAACATCGGCCTGGGAAGCCAGATCAAATGGTTCTTTGCCATGCAGGGCGTCGTATCCATCTTCATGCCCACCCTTATGGGTATTGTGGCAGACAAGAAAATCGAGGCCCAGAAAGTGCTTTCCATCTGCCACGCCCTGGCCGGCCTGTTTATGATTTCGGCCGGTATCTATTGCCTGTCGGCCGGAGATCAGGTGGAGTTCTTCCCGCTGTTCTTGCTGTACAGCCTCAGCGTGGCCTTCTTTATGCCCACCATCGCCCTGGTCAACTCCGTGGCCTACAATGCCCTGGCCAAGGAAGGAATGGATCCTGTGAAGGAATTCCCGCCCATCCGCGTGTTCGGCACCGTGGGTTTCATCTGCAGCATGCTCGTAACCAACTTCCTGCACATTGGCGGAGTAGCCATGCAGGACAGCTATACGCAGCTCGTGAGTTCCGGTATCCTGTCCCTCATCCTCTGCGCCTATGCCCTCAGCATGCCCAAGTGCCCGGTCAACCGTTCCGGTGGCAAGCAGAGCCTGGCCGAGGCCTTCGGCCTTAAGGCTTTCTCCCTGTTCAAGGACAGCCAGTTTGCCATCTTCTTCATTTTCAGCATGCTCCTGGGCGCTTCCCTCCAGATTACCAACGGCTACGCCAATACCTTCCTGGGCTCCTTTGCCTCGGATCCTTCCCTGGCCAACACCTTTGCCGTCAAGAACTCCAACGCCCTCATCGCCATCTCCCAGGCTTCCGAGACCCTGTGCATCCTGCTCATCCCCTTCTTCATGAAGAAATTCGGCATCAAGAAGGTGATGCTCATCTCGATGTTTGCCTGGGTGCTCCGCTTCGCCTTCTTCGGTATGGGCAATCCCGCGATGCCCGGCGTGCTGCTGTTCGTTCTCAGCTGCATCGTTTACGGTATGGCCTTCGACTTCTTTAACATCTCCGGCTCCCTGTACGTAGAGCAGAACGCAGAACCGTCCATCCGCTCCAGCGCCCAGGGCCTGTTTATGATGATGACCAACGGCTTTGGCGCCACCCTGGGCACCCTGGCCGCCGGTGCTGTAGTAGACGCCTGCGACGTATTCAATACGCCCTCCAACTGGCCCGAAGCCTGGTACATCTTTGCCGGCTACGCCCTGGTAGTGGCCATCCTCTTCTGGATCCTGTTCAAGGACCCCCAGAACCAGCCTCAGCAGGCCAACTAACAGACATTTAATCCTTTATACAACAAGGGGTGCACCTACAGGCGCACCCCTTGTTCGTCTGGCATCCGGAGACTGGAGAGCCGTTTGAGCTTGGTGGGCGTCATTTCAAACTTGAGGTCGAAGAGGGTGAAGATCTGGCGGCGGCCCATCCGGATAAAGGAGGTCACATAACGGGTGTCATAGCCCAGCTGGGACAGGGTGGCCAGTTCTATGGTTCTCACGCCCATCTTGCGCAGGTGGTTCAGGATGGTGTAGTTGGTTTTCAGGGCCTGAAACACGGCCCATTCCATCTCGTCCTTGAGCGGATACCGGCGCTGACGGTTGTGATATTGGTTTTTACAGTCCGCACAGCAGAACTTCCGGTCCGTCCGGCCGCTGAGCGGCAGTTCTTTGCCGCACTGAAGGCATTGGGACTGGATCACGTATTTAAGGAAATAGGACATGGGACAGTTTTTGACAAAAGTGAAAAAACCGTCCGGCAATTCCAAGCATCGTAAAAAAGATTTCCGAAAGTTTTGCTGTTTTGCTTTTACAACAAGAAACACGAATCGTAAAAATGATTTTTACGGTGGGCCTTTTTTCTTGTGATACAACAGGCAAAACCAACAATCTGCATAAAAAACAGCAAAATCTTTCCTGGAGCGGTCCCGCTCAGAAGGAAACCTTGCAATTCCACCCTTACTTTGCCCACGGGGCAGGTGGCCAAAGCCGCCACCTGCGGCCCAGGTTTAACGCATTAACTAAAGTAAGTTATGGAATTTCTAAACAAAATCGAGCTCAAGGGCGTGGTTGGACGCGCCGAAGTGAACAACATCAACGACAGCCAGGTGTGCAACTTTGCCGTGGTCACCGAGTACAGCACCATTGACAAGGACCGCAACTCCATCATCGAGACCACCTGGTTCAATGTATCGGCCTGGGCCGGACGTGACTCCATCACCGACCTGTACAGCATCCAGAAGGGCGCCTGGGTCCACGTAATAGGACGCCAGCGCGCACGCAAGTACACCGCACAGAACGGCGAAGAGCGCACCACGATGGATGTAGTGGCCCATACCGTGAAACTCCTCCAGAGGGAAGAGAACCAGATGCAACCCCAAAGAGACTAGAACCCATGAACGCAGCATTCCATCGCAGCCTCCTGGCCGCTTTGCTCCTGGTTCCGGCAGCCTGCGCCCCTACCTCCCATCTGAGACAAATCCGGGAGGGACAGGTGACGGCGCTGCTGTCGCTGAGTGAAGAACGGGAGCTCCCGACCCTGGACGTGGGGGCACCGGTCCAAAGAGATACCCTGGTGGTGGTAGATCCGGAAGGACGTGAGGTCATCATTATGAAAGCCGTCAAGGACGAAAACGGAGAAATGGTAGCCCACGAAACCTTGGACGCAGCCAGGGTCACCGCCCGGTTCCGCAACGTGGCAGAACGCGGCGGCAGCGTTGACCTTCGCTTCCAGATTCTGGTGCCGGAAAAGATGCAGGACAGCGACTGGCAGCTGCGTTTTTACCCAGACTTGTTTGTCCTGGAGGACAGTATCCGCCTGGAGCCCGTCCTCATTACCGGCAGCGGATACCGGAAAGCCCAATTGAAAGGTTATGAGCAGTACAGGCGCTTTCTGGAATCCATCGCAGCCGACTCGCTGCACTTCGTAGACCGGCGGCAGCTGGAGAACTTCCTCCACCGCAACATCCCTTCCATCTACCGGTTCCGGACCGACAGCAGTTTCGTCTCCGACAGCGTGTTCACATCGGCCTTCGGCGTCACCGAACAGGCGGCCCTGGAACACTATACCAACGAACTGCGCGTGCGGCTCAACCGCCGCAAGGTGGAACGGAAAGGCGAAGTGTTCCGCCAATATGTCAAAGATCCCATTGTTACGGAGGGGCTGCGTCTGGATTCGGTGATCACGCAAGTAGGAGGAGACATTGTCTACGAGTACGTGCAGACCATCCGGGTCCGGCCCAAAATGCGAAAAGCATCCGTTGTGCTGGGCGGAGACATTCTCCAGGACGGACAGGTAATCTACAGGGTTCCCGCCAGTGATCCCCTTACCTTCTATATCAGTTCCCTGAGTACGCTCACGGACAACCGCATCCGTTACAAGACCAAGGTCATCAGCCGGAGCGTCCAGGCCAACACGGCCTGTTACATAGAATTTGAACAGGGCAAGACCGACATCCGGGAGAAACTGGGCAACAATCCGGCCGAAATGGGCCGTATCAAGGAAAACCTGGTGAGCCTGGTGGAAGACAAGGTCTTTGACCTGGACTCCATAGTGATCACGGCCTCGTGCTCGCCGGAAGGCAGCTGGGAAACCAACCGGAAACTCTCCGTGCAGCGTTCCCAGTCCGTCTCCAACCATTACCAGAGTTTCCTCAGGCGCCGGGAGGATTCCCTCCGCAGAAGCCGCGGCGTGGTGCTCTCCCTGGACAACAGCTTCAAGGAAAAGGCCCGCACGCCCATCCGCTTCCTCCCCCACTACGACGCCGAAAACTGGGCCATGCTGGATGCCCTGGTGCAAAAAGACAGCACTTTAAAGCAGGCCGATAAAGACCGGTACGCAGAATACAGGGCTCTCTCCGACCCCGACGAAAGGGAGCGGAAGCTCCAGGGACTCTCCTGCTACCGCTATCTGCGGGAAGACCTGTATCCCCGTCTGAGGACCGTCCGCTTCGATTTCCACCTGCACCGGAAGGGTATGGTGAAGGACACGGTCCATACCACCGAAGTGGACAGCACGTATATGGCCGGCCTGGAGGCCCTGCGGGAAAGGGAATATGAGAAGGCCCTGTCCCTGCTCAAAGATTACAGGGACTACAATACAGCCATCGCCTATGTGTCGCTGGACTACAACGCTTCGGCTATGGCCATCCTGGAAGAATTGGAGCCCACGCCCCAGGTGCAGTATATGATGGCCCTGCTGTATGCCCGAAAGGGAGA
>JAEEGF012011670.1_pt1 | contig 19029 bp, 17 predicted proteins | sample 9134171 | NCBI WGS metagenome assembly JAEEGF01 (sample SAMN16246542, study PRJNA631951) | gut metagenome | biome: gut microbiome; feature: rumen; material: AP-attached | host: Bos | place: Iran: Karaj | collected 2018-10
GAAAGAAGCCAATGACAAAAATAACAGTAATATGAGATTCAATGATTGACAAGTATATTTACGGGAATACAGATAGAAAAAATCCAGAATCTCCTATGCCATTATTACAGGTAGAAAAAGAGGAAATAAAGCTATGATGAGCCTCAAATGTAGCAAATAACATAGCTAAATTAAACTGATGAGTAGATTTAATTAGTATGATTTGAGAAGATTCCAACTGAATCTTACTTACAGATTTATGTAAAAAAGAAAAAGTTAATTTAATGGCATTACTTATGGATGCACCAACTATAACTAAAACCAGATTTTTAGACTCACAATATAAACAGCAACTATTGAGGGTAGACTATGAAAAAAAAGAAAGGATCACTAAAGATAATATTGATAAACTCATCAATATATTAAAAGCACAAAAACCAGCATATATCCTAATATCTGACTATAATAAATGAATTATTACACCAGAAATGATGCAAACTGTAAAAGAATATGCAGATAATAATGATATAAAAATTTTAGCAGATATTAAACCTAGCAATATTGATTTATTCCAATGAGTTTATCTAATAAAACCTAATTTCAAAGAGTTTTGTGAAATGATATGAATTCAATGAATTGAAAACACTGACAAAAATATTGAAAAATACTGACTAGAATTTGTAAAAAAATATAAAACAAATCTCGTAGTTACCAGATGATGAAAATGATCTACATTAATTACAATTGATTGAAACATACATCATATTCCTGCTGAAGAACGTAAAGTATTCGATGTTACATGAGCATGAGACACATATATAGCAACACTAACATATGCTTTAGATAAATGAATGGACATATCTGAGGCTGTAGAATTAGCTAATAAAGCAAGTGGAATAGTAGTATGAAAAGTCGGAACAGCTTGTATAACAAAAGAAGAATTGTGAATTTAAATTTTAAAATATTAACAAAAAATAATATTGCATGAAAATTTGAGTAATTAGAGTATGATGACTTTGAGACAGTATTGTATTCTCTCCTTTTCTAAGAGAATTAAGAAAATTATATCCCAATGATGAAATAACTTTATTTGTACAACACAATTCATCATGAGAATATTTTTCTAGAATTAAGTATGTCGATAAATTAGAATACATAGACAAAAATAGCTCTATATTTACAAAAATATGATGGATATTTAAGTATTTCAAAAAATATGATTTAGTTATCGATACAATTAATTGAGCTAAAATATCATGCATCATAGCTAATTTATTCTGAAAAAAAACAATTTGATTTAAAAAACACTGAAAGTACTCAATTGCTATACAAGAGAATGAATATAATCAAAATGATTTTAAGTCACAACAAGATTTAACGATTTTAAAAAAACTAAAAAATATCGATATTAAAAAAATTAAAATAAAGTTAGATTTTCCTCTTTTTGATAAAGATTATACAAAAACAAACAATTATGATAACTATTGCGTTTTCCATACATGATCCAGTAAACAAACTTCATGATATTACTCAAAGAATTTATCGGATAATCAAATAAATGAAATCATTAATATAATTATTTCTAATTGATATAATTGTGTAATTATATGAAAAGATACAGATTTAGAAATATCAAATATTAAAAACCACAAAAATTTAACCATAATAAACAATTTAAATATTCGAGAATTATGAACACTTATTAGTAGAAGTTCTTTATATATATGAGCAAACTCTTGACCAATGTGGATAGCTATGGCATTAAATAAGAAATCAATAATAATAAATTGATGAATACAAAATTGTCGAATCCCACCTGAAATGATATTTAAAAATGTTTATAATATAAACTGTGAATACAATGGATGTTGTAATTGCTGATTATACACCTGTAAATACAATAAGGATAAAACACTTCAATGATTATGTATGAAAAATCTGGATTTAAATCAAATAAAAAGTTTTATTTCTAATAAATAACCATGATCTTAGAAAAATCTGAAGATATCATATCAACTGCTAATAAAGAAAGAAAACTATGAAAAAAAATCTGATTTACTAATGGTTGTTTTGACATCCTTCATCCATGACACATAGAAACATTTAGACAAGCAAAAAAATATTGTGATGTTTTGTTTGTGGCACTAAATGGGGATAAATCACCTTATTGGAAAACTAAACCATGAAGACCTATCCACGATGAAAAGCATAGATCAATAATATTAGATAGTATAAAATATATAGATTATGTCATAAAGTTTGATGAAGAAACTCCTATTGAGAGCGTAAAAGAAGTTAAACCAGATTATTTATTCAAATGATGAGATTATAAGGCTGAAGATGTAGTAGGATATAAAGAAGTAACAGAAAATTGATGAGAAGTAATTATAATTCCAACAGTAGAATGATACTCTACAACTAATAGTGTGAATAAGATTTTATGAAATAAATAATAGAATTATATGCCTGTAAAATTACTAAGAAATATAGATAAATACATAATTTGATTTTTTATATTAATATTATTTTGGTTAAAATATTTATTCATCTGAAAAAAAGAAAAGCTAATTAAAAATCCTAAAAGAATATTAGTAATACGTATGTGGGCATTATGAAGTAGTTTACTTACATTCCCAATGATAAAACAACTGGAGGAACACTATTGAAAATGAGTACAATATGATTTATTAGCTAGCACAAGAAATATTTGAGTATTCAAAAATCAATGATACTTTAAAAATATGTATAATCTTTTTTCTATAAAAAATTTAGTGGAATTAATAATTAGTTTTAAAAAATATGATATTATAATCGATACAGAAGATTATTTCATGATTTCAGCATTCTTTTCAATGTGGCTATGAAAAATAAATGTATGATATAAAAATATACCAGTAAGATGATTAGCATACAATAATTGAATTATGTACAATGACCAACAACATGCCGTATTAACCTTCATAGACTTAGCAAAAAAAGTCTGAGTAAAATGAGGAACTCCAAAATCATTAGAAAAACTAAATTATTTAGAAAAAGATAAGATTAAAGTAGATAAATTTTTGAATGAATTGGAATATGACAAATTGATTTGCATGCATACATGATGAGCCGAGACTGCAAAAGAAAGAGCATGGTCGCAAGACAAACGAGTTGAGCTAATTCAGAAAGTAGTTGATAAAGACGATAAAGTAAAAATCGTATTGTCATGAACGAAATGAGAATCTGATTATGTACAAAATTTAATTTCAAAATTACCCAATAAATACTATGATAATGTAATCAATATATGCTGAATGTTTGGAATATTTGAGTTTTGATATCTACTTGAAAGGTGCGACTTAATGGTATCAAATGATACATGACCAATGCATTTAGCTGCAGCCATGTGAACAAAAACAATTTGATTATTCTGACCAGAAATACCAAGAAAATTTGGTCCATATCCATTATCTAAAAATATATGATTGTATAAGGGTAGATGAGAAGCCTACATAAAAGTCCATTTATGAAAATGGGAAAAGGATACAGAATATTCAATAAATAAAATTGAAGTTAGCGATATTTTAAAAAATATTAAATAAGTTATGGCTAAAATATTATGTTATAGAAGCTGATGAATGTGAGATTTCGTTACGACAATTCCAAAACGATATCAAATAAAAGATAATTGAGATGAATTATTCTTATTAACTTGGAATAATAAATATCATAATAAATTATGTTACTTTTCAGGTTTTGATAAACTCCCTTTAGATATTTGATTAGCAAAAGAAATTGTTGAAATACCGTATAGCAAACTGAAATTACTACGATTTTGCATCAAAAATTTTCGTAAGTTCGATAAGTTTTATATGCCCATAAAAACAAAATGGTGATATTTACTATGAAAAATACTGAGTAAAAAAGCTGAATATACATTTGGAAATCAATGGGATGATTCAAAATATAAAAATATTATTGAATGAGAGATATGAAGCTCAAAGTTATTATCAAATTATAAAGAGTTCTTTAATTCATATATAAAGTGAGGAAATAAAATAAACAATAAATATATTTGTATATATCCAAGCGACAAAATTAGATCTCTAAAAAACAATGATTGGATAAATCTTGTAAAATATATATCATCCGAGTATAATTATAAAATAATATTAGTCTGATGAAAAAGAGAAAAACGATTTAGTGAGTTAATAAAAAATAACTTTAAAGAAAAATACTGAAAAGATATAATTAATAAAATATGAGAAAGTGATTTAAAAGAAACTATGGATTTATTGAATCATTCTGTATGTAATGTTAGCTGTGATGGATGAATAATGCGATGTTGATGTATACTAAATGAAAACAATTTAACAATTCAAATAAGATCATCAACCGTATACAGGCCGCCAGAGGACTGAAAGCACACAATTAATATAACACAAAAAAAATGCAAGGGATTCTGCGATAGAGAATGTATATTTAAATGAACTGATAAAGAAAATATATGTAAAACGATTGATATACAAGAGATATATGATAAGTTTTTAATTATCAATAAAAACATTAATAGATAGAAATTGTATGGAAGTTTATAAAAAATAACATGAATTAGATTTTAGATTGTTATGAAAAAATATTATGAAAACAGCTCTCATAACAGATTACAATAAATATACATGAATATGAGCTCAAAATTATAATCTTTTTATGTGATTAAAAAAATGATGAGCAGATATAGATATTATCAATTTGGTATCACCTCAATGATATAAAGAGATACCAAACTATTGAATTAATATAATTTCTAATATTAGGGATAATAAATACATATCTTTTTGATATTGAGTATTTTATAAATTTCCAAAACAATTAAAAAAAGTACTAAAAGAATGAAAATATACCCATATAATTTTGGGACATCAATGATTAGCATACTTATGAAAATCATTACAGAAAAGAATAAAAACAATGATTATTGTCCACGATCTATTCACGTTATATTGAGATAAAAATGGGGTAGATGAACTTATTTATAATAATTTATTGTTAAGGTGAATTGATAAAATTAAAAACATAGTATTCATATCTGAATTCACAAAAAATGATTTTGAAAAATATTATGGAAAATTAAGCAAACATGACTATAGAATAATATATCAATGAATAGATAAGCAGAAAGTAAATAGTGAATTAAAAGAATCCTTAATCAAAAAATATGATTTAAGAGATAAAAAAATTATATTAAATATATGATCAGAAAATCCACGTAAAAATATAAAGACCTATCTTGAAGTAGTAAATCATTTCAAAGATAATAAAGACTTATTATTCATTAGAATATGAAAACCATCATCAGATTCTGAGACATATATTAATGAACAAAATTTGAAAAATATTTTATATTGTTCATGAGTTTCTGATGAAGAATTAATCGTACGATATGATTTAGCACATATTATATTATCTACATCCACTCTTGAATGATACTGAAGACAAATTTTTGAATGACATTTATATAGTAAGTATACCATAACAAGTGATGTTTCGGATGTTAAAAAAATATTTAAATGAGATAAATCTGTATATATAATAGACAATCCTCATGATATACAAGAATATTGTAAAAATATAAATATATTAAATTATAATGAAAGTACAAAAACTACAAATATCCAAAGCTCCAAGGAAGAAGCCAAAGAATATTATAAATTTTTAAAAACTAAATAAAACAAAAAAATTATTCAATTCACATTTCTTTAATGTGCTTTTTAGAAAAATAATTATATATATTCTTTAATATAGGTAATTTGCATATAATTCTCACTATCGGAAGCACATAGAAAGACATTCATCGCCAAAAAACTATCCTTTTCATAGTTTTTTTTCAATTTGTACTAATTGGATAAGTGTTTCCTAAAAATTTTATTTCGTCATACAAATCTTTTACAATTTTACAATTCAAAGACCATGATGTCACATTATCTGATCAATAATAAACCAAGTGAGGCTCATTTATAAGAGTAATTATATCATTATCACGCAAATTTGAATATCAAATAAAAGTAAAATTAAAATAATGTGATTTTATGTATTTTTCAGGTAAAATACTTTTTAAAAAAGTATACGATTTATGATAATATTCTTTATTAATGCAAAACACTGAAATAAAAGTGAAATAAGTATCTTTATGATAAGTGTCCTTATCTCTATATCAAAGATATGTCGCAAAATCACTAAAACCACTGAAATTTATAATAGATTCTTGTCAAAGATATTTTTCTTTTTTATCAACTCAATCTCTATTACATAATACCAATTTACTATTACATAATACCAAAATTTTAAGCATATATTTTAAAGAATAAGATGAAATCATGTCATCGCTTCCCATCAACCATAAATATTTTCATGTTCAGAAATTAAGAGCCCTTAAAAAATTTGGACACATTCAAATATTTTCTTTATTTTGAAAAAATTTAATTTTATCTCAATATTTTTTTGTATATTCATTAACTAATTCCTCCGTAGAATCTGTACTTGCATTATCTGCAATGACTATTTCAACATCATTTGTATCTATAAATTCTTTTTGAAAAACAATACTGTCAAGTAATCTCCTTAAATATTTTTCTCTATTATATGTAGGAATACATATTGAAAGCAATGGCTCTTTTTTTATCATTACGCATTTTATTTAATTTCTAAAACTTTCATTTTCAATATTTACTGCCTTACAAAAAACAATCTATATAATCACGCCAACTTTTGATATAATTTTTCTAAATAAATTAATTTACATAATTTTTTTAATGGCAATGCCATGTATGCACCTCTCCAAATCCTTTTTATGTTTTTAAAAACTTTCTTAGCCGATTTACTAACAAAATAATTATTCTCAATATAATTAATTATAAATAACAAATCTTTTACAATTTTTCTATTTATAGTCCATGAAGATTCAGCATCAGAAACGGGGATAAAAACATGATTTCTTATATAGAGAATCGAATCATTTCAATATAGCTGAGAATATCTAATCAAACTAAAATTAAAATAATTATTTATTATTTTTTCTTCATCCATAATACTTTTCAAAAAAGTTATAGTCTTCAAAAAATATTCACGTGACATACAACAATAACTCATAAATGTTAACAATCATCCTTCTATTTCCAAAAAATCTTTTTTATGTTGTCATATATATGTTGAAAAATCTGAAAAACCATTAAATATTAAAGATAATGAATCATATTCTGAATTTGAAACAACAACCGTTTTAACTTCACATTTTTTAAGTCATTTTAACATTATTCATATACCATTTGAATTAAGTTTTTGATCACTTCACATCCACCATAGATATTTTCAAGTTCATAATGACGGAACTTTATACAAATTTCAACGCATTCAAATATTCTCTTTATTCTGAAAAAACTTAATCTTGTTTCAATATTTTTTAACATACTCATTAACTAACTCTTTTGTAGAATCTGTACTTGCATTATCAGAAATAACTACTTCAACATCATTTGTATCTATAAATTCCTTTTGAAAAACAATACTGTCAAGTAACCTCCTTAAACATTTTTCTCTGTTATATGTAGGGACACAAATACTTAAAATAGGCTGTTTATTTTCTTCCATTAACGAATTCTTTAATTTTTAAAACAACAAAATCCAGCATTTCATTCGTTAATCACGGATATGTTCATAATCGAAATGTATTACTAACAATATAATCTGTATTTTTTAATTTTCACACAATTTTATAATCTTTTACATAATCCAAAAATGCCGGTTGTTTAGTAAAGTTTCATGCAAACAATAACCTAGTTCATATTTTGTAATTATTTAAATATTGCAATAATTCCTCACGATTTATTCATATATCTTCTTTTAAACTCAAACAAAATCCAAATCGACTTGGATCTGAATTCTCAGTAGCATCTGGTAAAATGAAATATTGATCTAATCAATTTTCGATAAATTTACTTTTTAAGTAATCGAAATTATCTTTTCTCTTTTGAATAAAATTTGGAAGTTTTTCTAATTGTGCTACTCAAATAGCTGCCTGCATGTCTGTAATTTTTAGATTATATCCTATTTTTGAATAAATATATTTATGATCAAATCCTTCTGGTAAATCTCATAATTGCCATTTAAATCTCATTCCACAACTATTGTCCTGTCCTGTTTTACACCAACAATCTCTTCACCAATCTCTAAATTGTTTAATCAATTTATAAAGTAATGGATTATTAGTAACAAGTGCTCATCCTTCTCATGTAGTAATATGATGCGCAGGATAAAATGATAAAGTTCATATATCTCCAAATGTTCATATATATTGCCCATCATATGTTGTTCATAATGCATCACAAGTATCTTCAATTAACCATAAATTGTGTTCTTTACATACTTTTGTAATTTCTCAAAGATTGAAAGCATTTCATAAAGTATGAGCCAACATAATACACTTAGTTTTTGTAGTAATTGCTTGTTTTAATGCATCAATATTTACTTCATATGTTCATAAATCTACATCTACAAAAACTGGAACTAATTTATTTTGAATTATCGGAGTAATTGTTGTTGGGAATCATGCAGCCACAGTAATTACTTCATCTCATGGTTGTAATTGTCTGTCTCATAACTCTTTTGAAGTTAATGTAGATAAAGCCAAAAGATTAGCAGAACTTCCAGAATTTGTTGTAGCAACAAATTTTACTCAAAGAAATTCTGATAATCATTTTTCAAATTTTTCATTCCACCTTCATTCTGTCCAATGACAATCCATCACAGCTTCCATCATATTACTTAATTCATTCTCATCAAAAACTTTTCCAGAAACAGGAATTAATGATTCTCACGGAATAAAAACATTCTTTTTAGAATCTATAAATTTTTTTAACTCTTCCTTTGTATACATTTATTGTACGATATTAAATAAAATCTATTATAAATAGCTTTCTATTTCCTTATTAGCATATTCTTCCATGTTTTTTCACTCATAATATTCTTTATAGAAGTTTAGAGTCCTTACTAATACATCATGAACATTATATTTAGAATTCCATCAAAGTAATGTCTTTGACTTAGTATTATCTAAAAGCAATAATCATGCCTCATGCTTTCACTGATTCATTTCTGATTTTATTTCATATCATCATTTTCATAGTATTTCTATGGATTGTTTAACAATATCGATTACTTTTAAAGTATCTGTTATATCTGGTCAGAAATTATAAGCTCATTGATATTTATCATCCTCAAATATTTTTATTCATGCTATTAAATATCCATGCAATGCATCTAACACATATTGCCAAGGTCTAACAGCATCGGGATTTCTTAAAACTACATTCTCATTATTTTGTAACGATCTAATAATATCAGGGATCAACCTGTCTTTTGCCCAATCTCATCATCAAATAACATTTCATGCCCTAACTACACAAACCTTTTTATCAGCTTTTTGCAAAAATGATTTTCTATAACTTTCCACAGCTAATTCAGCCATAGCCTTAGAACTACTATATGGATCAAATCATCATAATCTATCATTCTCTCTATACGGCCACAACCATTCTCTATTTTCATATACTTTATCTGTTGTAATAATAATTCATCATTTTATATATTCTTTTATCCTTATAAGTTCCATTATATTTACGGTTCACATTACATTAGTATTCATCGTATATACTGGATTATCATAACTTTCTCTAACAATTGGTTGAGCTGCTAAATGAAATATTATTTCTGGTTTATATTCTTCTATTGTTTGTTCTAGTTTTTGGTAATTATCAATATCTCAAATTATCTGAATTATTTTATCCCCCAAATTCAAAACCGAAAACAAATCTGGATTAGTATTGGGTTCTAATCAATAACCTATAACTTTAGCTCATATTTTTGTCAACCAAAAACTTAACCATGATCATTTGAATCATGTAGATCAGGTTACCAAAATTGTTTTTCATCCATAGAAATTTTGCATACGTTAATCATATTTAAAAAAGTAAAACAAATTATTCATACAAATACTTTTTATTTTTAAACCACAAATATGATTCCTTCAATCATTCATAAATACTTTTTTGTTTCACATCAAAAGTTTCATTTAGTTTTTTTGTGTTAGATTTATACATTCACAATTCTTTCCATTTTGTGGGAATTGATCCATAAACGGGCTCTATTTTTGAACTAGCTATTTTTTTTACATAACTAACCAAATCTCCTATAGAATACTGTTCTCAACTTCATATATTATAAACTCATCAAAAATCTCACTCAATAGAATCTACATTTATATAATAATTAACAACATCTCCAACATAAACAAAATCTCTAACAGAATCAGGTTTAGACAATTTAGGCGGAACATTGTTGATATAACTCAACATTAGTGATGGAATTAATCTAGTAGGATTTTCATACGGTCAATAAACACAAAATAACCTATATGTATAAATTGGTAATTTATAATTTCTTCAAATATACGAACAATATAATGAAGTTATAGCCTTACCAATAGCATATTCATTATTTGGCTCCAATAAATCAGATTCAGAAAATGGTTCTTTTTTTTCTCAATATTCAAAATTTGTTCAAGTATTAATAAAATATTCAAATCAAACATTTTTACATGCTGATACTAGATTGATTGTTCAGATAACATTATTACTTAAAATTTCATTCATTATATCAATGTTTCAAGAAGTTCAGCACGCTGCTAAATGATATATAATATCCGGCCTTATACTTTCAATACATTTATCTACAAACAAAGAATCATTTAGTGATCCGTAATTTATATGCAGTTTATCTAATATATCATTAATCCTCCAAGTATCAGATTCTTCTCTTAAAATCAAATACAAATCAGAAAATCATAAATCTACAAGCTTTCTAACTAAATTTGATCAAACAAATCCTGCTCATCAAGTAATTAAAATCCTTTTTGATTTACTTATCATTACATAAATAATTTTTATTAAATTACCAAATTTTCCACTTAGCTTTTCAACTTTGCCAAAACCCTTCTAAATCATTTCTATTTTTTATAGTGTCCATAGCTTGCCAAAATCATGAATGTTTATATGCCATTAATTCTCAATCTTTGGCTATATTTTCCAATGGCTCACTTTCAAATGGCATTAAATCTCATTCAATATAATCTAATACCTTTTTATTCAATACCATAAATCATCAGTTTATCCAAGTTTCTTCATTATCTTTTTTCTCAGCAAATTCTGTAACAACATTTCCATTCAATCACAACTTTCCAAACCTTCCTCATGGAATTACAGCAGTCAATGTTGCTAATTTTCCATGTGAATGATGAAAATCGACTAATTTTCCAATATCTATATCACTTACTCAATCTCCGTATGTCATCATAAATTCATCTCAATCAATATAATCTCTAACTCTTTTTATTCTTCATCAAGTCATAGTTGCATCTCAAGTATCCACCAACGTCACCTTCCAATCTTCACAATGTGAATTATGAACTTCTATTGAATTGTCTTTTGTTCAAATCGTTACATCACTATTATGAAGAAAATAATTTGCAAACCATTCCTTAATGTAATAACCCTTATATCAAAGACAAACTATAAACTCATTAAATCAATAATGAGAATAAATTTTCATAATATGCCAAATAATTGGTTTTCATCAAATTTCCACCATTGGCTTCGGTTTCATAACAGTTTCTTCAGCAAGTCTTGTTCAAAGTCATCAAGCTAGGATTACTGTTTTCATTTTACCTATATATAATAAGAAACTAAAGACAAATAAAATCACTCCATCTGCACATTGATTTACTAACATCAGATTAAAAAATTTAAAACTTTTAGCAAGAGAAAATTTAAAATTCATTTAAGATTAATTTAAGGTAAATGTTTATAAGTAAATATTTCCTACTTATAAAATGGAGATTTTTTACTTCATCACACAAGTTTTCATTGACTATAACCCTAATTTTACTATCATTCACTTCGTTAAAAACTAAAAATTAAATTTAATTTTACATCACCATAATAATTATGAAAAAAGAAAATTTCTTTAAAAGACATCGAATTGCATTATCAGTAATTGCTTTAATAATTTGATATATTTTATACCAACGACAACCTTGGATAGATAAATCTCCAAAAACTAAAGTCTTTTACGATATGGAAGCTACCGTTCAAACTTGAACTTTAGAAAATGCTTTAACTTTACAATGAACTACTCAGTTTGCAGATTCTCAGAAATTAACATTTATGACACAATGAAAAGTAACAGCAGTAAATGTGAAAGTTTGAGATTATGTAAAAAAAGGTCAAGTTCTAGCAAAAATTTCTACTGATGATCTAGATAATAATGTAGCTCAAGCTCAATTAGATATCGATACTCAAAGAGCCAATTTACAAGATTTACTTGAAGCCAAAAACATAGAATTAGAATATATTCAAGAAAAAGCCAATTATGATGCCCTACTACTACAAAAAGAGACCATCAACCAAGATCAAGAATTAGCAATGCAAGAATTAGAACAAAAAATCAAAGACGCTCAAAAAACATATAACGATACATTAGCTGATTATCAAGAATTATTAAGCTGAAGCAACAGTGCAAACGCTGATTTAGCATTATCTAGTACAATAAGAAAAAGAAATCAGACCTTAGAAACTGCTGTTTTAGAACTAAAAACAATTATAAATGATGTAAATTCCATACTAGATAATTACGATAAAAAAATGATTATTACAGACAAATATAAATACGAAGTAGCAAAAAATGATTACATATGAGCCGAAGATTTATCCCTAAAAGTCCAATCTGAAAAATGATATAATCAAATCAACAAAGATTTAAATACTCTTAGAGAAAAATATAATATTCTTAATTCTAAATCCGTTTCAGATTTAACTAGCGAAGAAGTATTAGATGCATATTCAACGGTAAAAATTCTATGAAACAATCTTGTAAGTTGGTGAGAAACTAATTATGATATGTTTAAAGCTAGCATAACCAGTTCTTCTTACACACTAACCGACATTGAAAAAGATGCTAAAACTTTTGGTACTGATTTACAAGCACAATGAGTAAAATATGTTCAATTATATACAAGTAAGGTCAGTACACTTGCCGATTTGGATGATGATACTTCTTTAGAAGATACTAAATTAAAACTAGATAAAGCAAAAACGAATCTTGATAAACTAAATCTCCAAGTAGATGTACTTAAAGCACAACAAGAAAAGGATAAAGCAACTTTAGAAGATAATATTGATACCGCAATTAGAAATTTAAATAAAATTGCATGATGAGAAAGTTTAAAGGAAACTCAAATTACTCAAGCACAAAATAGACTAAAACAATTGCAAAGAAATATGAGGAATATAATGGATAAATACGATGATTATGAATTAACTGCAAATTTTGATGGAGTAATTACTGAAATGGATATCCAAGTATGAGATTCTATTAATCCAGCTTCTACAAACACAAATCCAAAATACATATATGTAGAAAGCAATAATATTTTGGAGATGACTTTTGATGTAGAACAAATAGATATTATACAATTAAAAGTCTGAATGGACGCTGAAGTTTATTTAGATGCTTATCCAAACGAAATATATTATTGAAAAATAAGTGAAATTAACACGATTCCAAACACAAGTTCAATGACTACTACGTATACTATGACCGTAATCTTTGAAAAAAATGATCCTAATCAAACAATTCTTGCCGGAATGTGATGAAGTGCAAAAATTATTCTAAATAAAATTGAAGATGTATTAATCATTCCATCTCAAGCAATTACTACAATATCTGGTCAAAATATGGTAATGTTAAAAAAATGAGAGCAATGGGTAGAACAACCCGTAGAAATCTGAGATTCTGATGAATCAAATACAGAAATAGTAAGTTGATTAAAATCAGGGGATATTATAAAATCAATGTTTTACTCTATAGAATCAATGGAAAAAATGTGATTATCAACAGAAACTACATCGTTAGAATTCTGAGATAATGAGGCTATGGAAAGAACAATTAGAGAAAATAGAGCTAATGCAATGCAAAATATGGGTAATATGTGATGATGAAATAGATGATGATGAGGATTTCCATGAGGTGGAAGATAAATAATTAATTTTATGGTTTTTGCATAAAAGATAATGCCTTGAAAAAAAGATAAAGAAATTACTAACAATATAGAAACTGAGAATAAATCTTCTCATCTTATTGAATTGGTTAATATTACTAAAACATATGGGAAAGATGATCCTGAAAATGGAATAGAAGCCGTTCATGCACTCAGGTGAATAAATTTTTGGATTGATGATTGAGCATTCATTTCAATCATGTGACCATCTTGATGTGGAAAGTCTACCTTAATGAATATTGTGTGACTTTTAGATGAACCAACCAGTTGAGATTATCTACTTAGATGAGAAAAAGTAGAAGCTATGACTGCTGATGAACGATCAATGATTCGTAGAACTACGATTTGATTCGTTTTTCAATGATACAATTTACTCAAAAGAATGTCTGCTCGAGAACAGGTTGCTCTACCTTTATCATATATGTGAGTACCCAATAAAGAAAAAAAAGAAAGATGTGCCGCTGCACTTGAAATGGTTTGATTATGAAATAGACTAAATGCCTTACCAAATCAATTATCTTGATGACAGCAACAAAGAGTTTGTATTGCCCGTGCCTTAGTTTCAAATCCTTCTTTAATTCTAGCAGATGAACCAACTGGAGCATTAGATTCAGTTACTTGAGAAGAAATTTTAGAGTTGTTTCAAAAATTAAATCAAGAACAAGATAAAACAGTTCTTTTAATTACACATGATCGCCATATTTGAGAATCAGCAAAAAAAATGATTAGGATGAAAGACTGATTATTTATTAATTGAGATGAAATATAATTTATAATATTGCAAATATAACAGACTATGAACTTTTCAACTTACATCAAAGATGCATTATGAAATCTCTTATCAAACAAGATGAGATCATTTTTGAGTGTACTTGGAATAGTAATTTGACTTTTTTCTGTGATTTTTTTGATGTCTTTTTGAACATGAGCTCAACAATGAGTAAAAGATCAAATGGCATCACTAATTACTAATAATATTACGATAACTCCAAATGGATGATATACTCAACGAACAAATGATGATGTACACTGATATGTAAAAGCTATAACTCTAACAGAAGATTTAATTGATGAACTGCAATACTATTTCCCAGAATTAAGTGGTAAGGTTACATACAGCAATTCAGCTTTATGAAATTTAAAAAATGCTGATAATGATAGCTCAATGTGACAATTCTTATGAGTGCCTACAGATTACTTTGATAAAATGGCTCTTGATCGAAATTATTGAAATAAATTTTCTCAAAATAATATAATTAAGAGTGAAAACGTCGCGATAGTAAACAAAAATATTGTTGATGACTTATTTGATGATGTATATCCAATTTGAGAATATGTCTACTATAATAATAAAAAATTTAAAATAATTTGAGTACTTGATGAGGAAAGTATGTTTGGTCAAGTGTTTATTCCTATCTCTACTTATCAACAAAAAGTAGATACTTCTACAAAAATCTGAAGTATAACAGTAATACTATGATATGATGACGACGTAGATGAGCGAATGAATAAAATCAAATATTTTCTCATGAGAAAATATAATATTAAACATATTGATTTAGCAGGATTTACTGTTACATCTTTATCAGCAATTGGTGATGCAATTGATAAAGCTATGTGAATTTTCACTTATTTACTTGCTGCAATTTGATCTATATCATTATTGGTGGGATGAATATGAGTAATGAATATTATGTTAGTATCCGTTACAGAAAGAACTAGAGAAATTTGAATCAGAAAAGCAATTTGAGCTTTAAATTGAGATATAATCACACAATTTTTGATTGAATCTGTAGTAGTAACTTCTATCGGATGAATAATTGCTATCATATTAGCTTGGCTAGCAATACAGCTCGTAAATAGTTTTCATATAGAATGAATTAACGTTTCAATGACTGTAGATGTTGTAATTTTAGCTACTACTCTAACATTCATAATCTGAATTGTATCTTGAATTGGCCCAGCCAAAAAAGCCGCAGAATTACAACCAATTGATGCTCTCAGATTTGAATAATATTTACTTTTTTATAAAAGAGAAAATTCTCTTGATTTTATATTTAATTTTTTTATATTCAGCACCGGTCAATCACAGATGGTTTCATAGCTCAGCTGAATAGAGCGTCCATATATTGTATACTTGAATACTACAGTCCGGAATGTAATATTCAGATTCACAAAAGGGTATCCATATGGAAGGTCCGTGGTTTGAATCCACGTGAAACCACTATAGAGCAAGGTTATTTACTTGCTCTTTTTTTGTTAAGAACAAATAATATAAAAAACAAAAAAACCAATCTTTATAAATTATATCAACTAAATTAACTAACTAATACAACTTCTGGATATAGTTCCACTCAAAAATTTTCTTTAACACTTTTTTGAATATAATACATTGCCTCTAGTACATCAGCAGCAGTTCATCATTCATTTACTAAAATTAAGGCATGTTTTTCATAAGTTCATGCTGTTCAGTTTGGAATTCTCCGTCACTTCAAACCACAACGATCAATCAATTGCCCTGCTGAAAGTTTCATCTTTTTTTCTCAAAAATCTATACATTCATGATGAGATAAATCTGGGAATTTTTTCTCCAATTTCACCCATTCATCAAGAGCAATAATTGGATTAGAAAAGAAGCTTCACGCAGTTCAGATTTTATGCCAATCTGGCAATTTATTCATTCTAATCTCACGAACTAATTCCATAACCTCTCTCGGATTTTTTGGTTCGACTCATCTTTCTCCGATAAGATTTTGGATATCTTTATATCAAATATTTGGCTGATAATTTTCGTCTAAAATCGATAATAAAAATCTGACCTTTGTTACCAAAAATGATTCCTTTAAAGAATATTTAAAAATACTTGTTCTATAAGCAAATTCACATTCAGATTTTTTGAAAATCTTTTTTTCTCATGTAGTTAAATCTATTCACTCAACCTCATATACAACATTTCCAACTTCCATTCCATATGCTCAAATATTTGAAACAGGAGCCGTCCCCACATTTCATGGAATATCTATCAAATTTTCTATACCACAATAATTATTTTCACAACATCGCTCAACAAAATCTGACCAATTTTCTCAAGCCATAACTTCAATAAAAATAGAATTATTCTCAAATTTTATTATTTTTTTTCATTTCATTTCAATTTTAACTACAATTCCATCAAAATCTTGCGTAAATAAAATATTTGCTCAACCGTTTAAAAGACAATGCTTCTTGCCTTTCCATAAATCAGTTTGCATTAATTCTAAAACATCGTCCTCCTGCTCCATTCTAACTAAATATTTAGTCTTCACTGGAATTTGTAATGTATTATATTGTAACAAATCTACATCTTTTTCTATCTCCATTAGATACATTATAGAACTAAATACTCCGAAAGAAAATATATTAATTATTCACATCTTTTCAAATTAAAAAAATCCTATGCACTCAACATAGGATTTTCCCAGACTATTCTCAGTAGTTTAATAATACATTAAAAAGCATTTTCATCAACTACAGTTTCATCTTCTTCAGCCTCATTAGCTTCAGTTGCCTCTGCCCTTTCAGCTTTATTATACATTTTTGTTGGATCTTCTTTAGCAAAGTCAACTTTAATAGCTCTCCCTCGAACTTCTTTCCCATCCATTTCAGCTTTAGCTTTAGCTGCATCATCTGCATTTGCGAATTCTACGAATCCAAATCCCTTACTTCTCTTAGTCTCCCTATCTAGATTTACTCTAGCGAAAACTATTTCTCCATAAGGTGAGAAAGTTTCTCTGAGGTCATTACCTCTCATTTGCCAGTTTAGCCCTCCAACAAAAAGTTTAGTTTGGCTAATAATCATTTCTTCACTCATTTAACCTAACAATATAACATATAAAACACGTCGTTTTTCAAACACGACAACATGTGTATAATTTTTCTTTATACAATTACAAATCTTTTTTTATTTTCTATATACTACACTCTCAAAATTTTCATTCAATTTTCTACTTCTCTAACAGCGAAACCAACACAATTATATTGTGATAATTTACTACCATCCTGAGAATACTTATCTCACTTGCGACTTAATCCAGATGCTCAAAGCGTTATTATTTTTGCATCTGCCGTTTTACCTATGACAATTTCTACATGTCAAATTTTTCTACCTACATCTTCATCATAATGCCATGGCCACATAAGTAAATCTCCTGGCATAGCATCCTCTATTTTTACCTCATTTTTTCAATATTTTTTATCTAATGACCATGTGTTTTCTTTTTCCCACTGTGGCAATCATAATGAGTATGCTACAAAATGAGAACAATCTATTCCTTTTTGACGCCCCTTTCATAAAGTTCATCCTAAATTATACTCCGTTCATATTAAACTTTCTCACCTATCAATAATTCTTGAAATTTTTTCAAATCTTTCAGGAGGAAGGTTAGATTTTAGAGTATTTACTGCAATTGTTATATCAACCCCTTCTCAAAAAATCTTATCATCTTCCCCTATCTCATCATAAAATGAGTGCTGTTTTTCTCTAATCTCCCTTTTGTTTTCCATAGTATGAATCACATATAATCAATAAAAAATACAATTAATGATATTTTAATCACCCAAAAAAGCAAGAACAAGAAAAATCTTACTTACTATACATACAACTAACACTCTACTCAAAAAAAGTCTCCAAAAATTTGACATTTTTTAAAAAAATGTATATAATATGATTGTAGTTTTATTTCTCATATCACATAAATGCCAGATAATAACAATAAAAATACGGAGAACATCACGAACCATGAAACACAAAAAAAACGTTCATTTTTTTGATGAGAAATAAATTCAAAAACAAAAGATTTGTTAGATTTTCGTTACAACACACAAGAAGAAATTGATAAATTAAATGAAGAAATGACAACTACCGA
>JAEEGF010933751.1_pt1 | contig 19025 bp, 6 predicted proteins | sample 9134171 | NCBI WGS metagenome assembly JAEEGF01 (sample SAMN16246542, study PRJNA631951) | gut metagenome | biome: gut microbiome; feature: rumen; material: AP-attached | host: Bos | place: Iran: Karaj | collected 2018-10
CAGAGATAATAACTTGGCAGTGGAAATCATCAAGCACTTCGATGGCTGGCGTTGCCTCGTCTTTCCTAAGTTCTTTGGTATATCATAGTTGTGGTTACTATTGATAGGCTGTCCGATGCAATTGCTGTTGCTCGTCAAATTATGTTTTTGTGCCCTCAAGTTATGATTTTTGAATTTTCTTTCTCGAAAATTTGGAATCTTCAGTTTTTCTTTCTATCTTTGCATCGTCACTCAGAGGGCTGTGGTGAGTCGCAGCCTGTTGATGGGTGGCAAACATAGAGGAAAGCTAAGAGCTTTGTTCCACAAGAGAATCTGGAAAATTCACTGTAGTAAGGAGCAAGTTTGAAGGCTGTTCTTCCTGTTGCGTATATATACGCGTACCTTAATTTATAGTAAGGTGCAGCTCACATATATACCTGCAGGTGTGAGCTGTCGTTTCATTCTTATTCGTACAGGTATTCCAGGACCTACAGTCAGAGAATGGCAAGTAGGCTCACACTCTTTGTGAGTAATTGAAACTAAAAACAGGGAGAATATGAAACAACTAAAACAGTCATTTTTCGTCACCATGCTCATGAGTATGGTTGTCGCAACCGCGTCTGCTTATGATTTATCAGTCAACGGCTTTTATTATAACTGGATAAAGAATAAAACAGAATTAGAGGTTTGCTGTGGATATGATAATCATGATAATTATTCTGGCAATATAATTATACCAGAATCTGTCAATTATAATGGAAAAAATTATCCTGTAACAAGTATTGGGATATATGCATTTCAATATGACCATGATCTTATCAGCGTTACAATTCCGAATAGTATAACAATTATAAAGGATTACGCTTTTGAACTATGTACAGGTTTGACAAGTATATTTATACCAAAAAGTGTCAGCACAATAGGAAACTTCCCCTTCTTGGGATGTTGCAACCTTTCTACTATTACCGTTGATCCTGATAATAATAATTATGACTCACGCGATAATTGTAATGGTATCATCAATTCATCTACCAATGAGCTTATTTTAGGCTGTAAAAATACTATAATTCCCAATAACGTTACTAGCATTGGTCAGGAATCATTTTATGGGAGCAAAGATTTAACAAGTATTATAATACCCAGTAGTGTCCAAAGTATAGGAGATATGGCATTTTGGGGGTGTGAAAAATTGACCAATATTACGATTCCTAATAGTGTGATACAAATTGGTAATTGGGCTTTTCAGAAGTGTACGAGTTTGGAAACTATCGTGATTCCCCAAAGTGTGACAACGATAGGTAGGAACATAGTCGCTGGCTGTAATGGAATAACTTCAATTATTGTGGATAGTAATAATAGTTATTATGATTCTCGAAATAATTGTAATGCGATTATTGAAACAAACAACAATAAAATGATTTCTGGTTGTAAAAATACAATTATTCCTCATGGTGTAGAAAGCATTGGGAATTATGCATTTTGGAGTTGTACTGGATTGCTTTCTATTATCATCCCCAACAGTATATCGTCTATTGAATATGGTGCTTTCTCTGGATGTACAAATCTTGCCTCCGTTTCTATCCCCAACAGTATGGTATTTATTGGTGATTATGCTTTCTTTGAATGCAGTGGTCTTAAGAACATAACTATTCCTAATTCTGTTAATCAAATAGGAAAGGGTACCTTTTATGGTTGTACAGGATTGCTATCTATTATCATCCCCAATAGTCTATTGTCTATTGGAGATGATGCATTCGCTTATTGCAGTGGTCTTAAGAACATAACTATTCCTAATTCTGTTAATCGTTTAGGAGCGAGGGCGTTCAACAGTTGTCTGGGGTTAACAAGCATTACATCATTGATAGAAAATCCCTTCCCCCTTTCATTTGATGTTTTCACTTATTATGATGAACGCAAAACCAAATACATAGCACTTCCTGCTACTCTTTACGTACCAATAGGTACAAAGTCTCTATATGAAGCAGCAGAAGGATGGAATGCTATAACATCAATCGTTGAGAAAGCTTCACCTATCACATTTGCCGATGCAAATGTTAAAGCTCTTTGTGTAGCTAATTGGGATACGAATGGGGATGGAGAACTGAGTGAGGAAGAGGCTACGGCTGTAACAAGCTTGGGAGAGGTGTTTAAGTGGAATACAAAAATTACATCTTTTAATGAACTGCAATATTTTAAAGGGTTGACAAGCATTAGTGATTATACCTTCGCTAATTGCAATAGTCTAACTTCCATAATCATCCCTGAAAATGTAACATCAATAAGTAAACAAGCCTTTATTTGTAGCGCTTTGTCAACTATCAAGGTAGATGCAAACAATACTGTCTATGATTCAAGGAATAATTGTAATGCCGTCATTGAAAAGTCTACTAATACACTAATTCTAGGATGTAAAACTACTACTATTCCTGAAAGTGTAACCATCATTGGACCATACGCATATGCATATTGCACCGGGTTGTCATCAATCACAATACCAGAAACCATAACAAGTATTGGTGAATATGCTTTTTGCAGATGTGATTTCCTGACCAGTGCAATTATTGGGAATCACGTTGAAAGTCTTGGTGATTATGCTTTTTCTGGATGTCAAGAATTGGCTAATCTTACACTCGGTAATGGTTTACAAAGTATTGGAGAATATACGTTCCAATACTGCAAAAGTCTAAAAAAACTTTCCATTCCAGAAAATGTGAATGGCATAGGTAAAATGGCATTCTACTATTGTGATGGCCTGCAATCTATTACTCTACCCCAAAAGATTAGTACAATATCTGAAAACACCTTTAGCTACTGCAGTAGCCTAACTTCCATTACTATCCCAGAGGGCGTTACCCATATTGGAGAGAGAGCATTCGAAAGCTGCTATGGATTAACTTCAGTTTCGCTTCCCAAGAGCATTACTGAGATTGGTGCTTATGCATTTTTAGGTTGTACAAAATTGCAGGAATTATTAATTCCAGATAACGTTATAAGTATTGGCAATTATGCATTCAGCGGATGTACAGGGATTACAGCAGTCAATATTCCCCAAGGCGTAACAAGCATCGGTGAAGGCGCATTTTATGGTTGCAGTAGCTTGAATAACGTTACTTCATATATCGAACAACCATTCGACATTAATGATATTGTTTTTGAAGGTATTAATAGTAACTGTTTATTATATGTTCCTTATGGCTGTAAAATTGCCTACGAAGCAGCTGACGGATGGAAAGACTTTAAAAAGATAGTAGAGATAGTTCCGCAGCCAACAGACATTTCGACTCTTGCTGATGCTATATACGTTGAAGTCGCAACAGCATTGAAGGGAAGTTATGGAACGATGTCAATCAGTATGAAGAACACACAAGCGACAAGTGCCTATAGCTTCGACCTGTTATTACCTGATGGCGTGACGGTGGATAGCTATACATTGAGTAGTAGGCACAACGGACATGCAGAGACCATGAACCGTAATGAGACTACGGGAGCCTATAGCTTTGCCGTACTGTCGTTGCAGTCGAAAGAAATCAAGGAGAGTGATGGCGTCATTTGGACGCTGAAACTGAATGTTGCCGACAATGTAGAAGCAGGTGACTATGCCGTGAAGATACAGAATGCCAAGTATTCTCTTGCAAATGGTTCTACATCAATCGTGCTGCCAGAGGTTGTCAGCTTATTGACGATAGAGGAGTATATTAAGGGCGACGCCAATGGTGATGGCACTGTAGATATAGCTGATGCGGTGTGTATCGTAAACCGCATAGTGGGTAAGGCAACTCCTTCCTATATTGATGCTGCAGCAGATGCCAATGCAGACGGTGTGGTTGATATTGCTGATGCGGTGCGTATTGTGAACCTGGTGGTGGGTAAAATACCAGCCTTGGCTCCTCGTTTCGTCTGGAACTTGCCAAAACCGCAATGACGTATAGTTCCAAATAAAGATAAAGTAAACATGATAATATTAACTAAATACTTAAATATATGAGAATGAAACAATTATGCATCATGCTACTGACCATGCTATCCTGTGTGCTTTCAGTTCATGCCCAGACTTTTGAAGTCGATGGAATTTCGTATAGTGTTACAAAAACACCGAATGGAGAGTCTCCTGGCGAAGTCTCTGTTTGTTCAGGAAATGAATATTCTGGCAATATAGTCATTCCAAATGAAATAACTTCAGACGATAAAACTTATGTCGTTTCGAGCATAAACAGCACTGCTTTTGCAAATTGCACTGAGCTTTTGTCTGTCACCATTCCCAATAGCGTGACAACTATTGGTAATCATGCCTTCCTAAGTTGTAGTAAACTTACCTCTGTTGTATTAGGTAACCAACTGAGTGTAATTGGAGAATCGGCTTTCTATGGTTGCACTAGCCTTTCGTCCATCACCATCCCCAATAGCGTAACGACCATAGGTGCACATGCTTTCTATCGTTGTTATAGCCTGACTTCCGTAATATTAAGCAACCAAATAAAAACAATTGAAGAACAAACTTTCTATAATTGTAGCAGTCTTTCTTCTATCACTATTCCGGATAACGTAGAAACAATTGGTAGCAATGCGTTTTGGAACTGTAGTAATCTTACCATTGTCACTTTTGGTGCCCAGTTGAAAACTATCGGAAGTCAAGCCTTCTGTCAATGCAGCAGCCTGCCTTCCATCATCATTCCCAATAGTGTAACAACCATAGGTGCAGGAGCTTTCTCAAGATGTAGCGGTCTTACCTCCGTGATATTAGGTGACCAACTAGCAACGATTGAAAAACAAACTTTCATGGGCTGTAGCGGTCTTTCGTCTGTTACCATTCCAAATAGCATAACAGCAATTGATGCACAAGTTTTCTCTGAATGTAAAAGCCTTACTTCCGTTATATTCGGTAATCAACTGACAAGTATTGGAATCAAAGCCTTCAGTAATTGTCCCCAACTTTCGTCCATCACCTTCCCAAAAAGTGTGACCACTATCAGCGATGGAGCTTTTTGGGGCTGTAGTGGCCTTTCGACTGTCACAATACCTAGTAGCGTGACGACAATTAGCGGAACGGCTTTTCAGGACTGTAGGTTTGATGCAAAGGTTATTGTGATGGATTATTCCGATTTATGCAATAATCATATTGTCGGAGCACTTCATAGCCCCATTCAACTTATAGACCAAGATGGGAATGAAATAACGGAATACATTATTCCTGATGATGTAATAACTATTGGCAAATCTGATTTTGCAAATTGTAAAGGCCTAACTTCTGTCACCATTCCTAATAGCGTGACTGCAATTGGCGAAGGTGCTTTTTATAACTGCACCAATCTTTCATCCATCACCATTCCTAATAGCGTAACAAGTATCGGTGTAAGAGTTTTCTATAACTGTAACAACCTAAAGACGGTCACGTCTGAAATTTCAAAGCCCTTTGCCGTGAATGCGTTTAACAATTTTGATGCTATACTTGTTGTTCCAAAGGACTCACGCGCCACTTATAAGAGTGTGGGCGGGTGGGATTTCGCTTTTACTTTCGAAGAAGGTGAGCCCATTTTTGATAGGGAACAGGCAGATGTACAAGGAATAGTCTATACACTGAATCAGGCTGCTGATGACAGTTTCTATTATTCGGTGACAGGGCATTCTGATAATCTGAATACGGAGATTGCCATTTCTGCCGACCTTGGCGGTTGCCTGGTGAAGACTATTGTAGATAATGCTTTCAAAGGTTGTACCAGTCTTTTGACCATTACCATTCCTAGTAGCGTGACTGCGATTGGATCAAGAGCCTTCGATGGTTGTACAGGTCTTGGAAAAGTCACATCTGAAATTTCGACACCCTTTGCCGTTGATGCATTTAGCAATTTTGATGCCACACTTGTTGTTCCTAAGGGTTCACGTGCCAGTTATAAGAGTACGGAAGGCTGGGCTTTTGCCTTTACCTTCGAAAATGATGAGACCATTTTCGATAGGGAACAGACCGACGAGCAAGGAATAGTCTATACGTTAAGGCAGACTGACGACTACAGTTTCTATTATTCGGTGACAGGACATTCCGATAATCTGAATACAGAGATTGTCATTCCTACCGACCTTGGCGGTTGCCCGGTGAAGACTATTGAAGATAATGTATTCAATGGTAGTACAAGTCTAACGTCCGTCACCATCCCTAGTAGCGTGACAAGTATTGGTAAAAGGACTTTCAAAAAATGTAGTAATCTTACCTCCGTTCTATTAGGCGATCAATTGACAACCATTGGAGAATATGCATTTGATGGTTGCACCAGTCTTTTATCCATCACCATCCCCAATAGTGTGACAAGTTTAGGATCGTTTGCTTTCTCAGGCTGCAGTGGTTTGACCTCTGTCAGGATTGGCAGTGGCATGACAAGTATAAAAGGAGGTACTTTCTATGGTTGTAGTAGCTTAAATACAATACAGATTCCGAATGGCATAACCAGTATAGAAGATGCTATGGATAAATACTATGAAAGTGATTATTCTATTGGAACGGGTACTTTTGGCGTATTTTATGGATGCAGCAGCCTAACCTCTGTTACTATTGGTAGTGGTGTGACACATATAGGAAGCTATGCTTTTCAAGGCTGTAGAAACCTTGCTACCGTTAAAATGGGTAAAAACGTTAAATCGATTGGTGCATATGCCTTCTATGAGTGCTATGGTCTGGCCTCTATTACATTACCAAACACGCTGGAAAGTATAGGTGATTGGGCTTTTTATCGCTGTCCCCTCACGTCAATCAATATTTCAGGCACTGTAAAGACTATAGGCAATAATGCTTTCGATAATTGTAGCAGTCTTTCTTCTGTCAGTTTTGAAGAAGGTATAACCAGCATTGGCAAAAATGCTTTCAAAGATTGTGATCTCACTTCTATCACTATTCCTAATAGCGTAGAAAGCATAGGAGAATACGCTTTTGCGAGCAATAGTAGCCTTACTTCCGTCATTCTTGGTGAGGGCATTAAGGAGATTGCAGTAAGTGTGTTTTGGGCATGTGGTGCTCTCACCTCTGTCATTATTCCTGACGGGGTGAGCAGCATCGGGAACAATGCTTTTTCAACTTGTAGTGCTCTTACCTCAATTAAACTACCCGAATCTCTCACTTCGATTGGTGATGGCGCGTTTTTGAGCTGTCCGCTGAAATCCATCGAACTTCCCAACTCGTTCACCGTCATTCCTGACAACCTTTTTTCATATATCGACTTCCAATATATCAAACTTGGTAATAATGTGAAGAGCATCGGCAAGAATGCCTTTGCTAGTCGCGAACCGGTTATTGAGATCAGTACTCCCACTCCTCCAACGATAGCAAGTGACGCTTTCCCTAAGATTGAGTATTTGAGCGACTTGAATGTAATCGTTCCTGATGCTAAGGCTGAGACGGCCTACCGCAAGGCTGCCGTATGGGAGGATATGACATTCTCCAATCAGAACAACATCAGTGAGGTAACAGTTGAAACTGCAGGTGACTTGAGCTTCCAGTTAATCACGCAGTGCAATATGATGCCTGCCAAGGTGGTAGGTCTGAAGGTAAACGGCACCATCAATGCCGATGATTTTACGCAGATGCTGGTGAACATGAAGTCATTGCTCCGTCTTGACCTTACCGATTGCGACATCACTGAGATTCCCGACAATGCATTGAAGGATAAAATGCAGTTGAAGGAGCTTGCTCTCCCAACCAAGCTTCAGACCATAGGGCAGAGCGCCTTCCAAGGCTGTACCTTCTTGGAGGAACTCACCATGCAAACTGGACTGCAGACCATTGGACAGAGTGCCTTCCAAGGCTGTCCTAACCTAATTGGCGAACTGAGCCTTCCATCTACCGTTACCACCATTGGTAAGTCTGCATTCGTAGGCACCGGCTACACGTCGGTTAAGATGCCCAATTCTTTGAAGACCATCGGTGACTACGCCTTCAATGGCCTTCCCATTAATCAGCGTCTGGTACTTCCCGGCAAAGTCACCAGTGTTGGATCATACGCCTTTGCTGGCACAAAGATAAATGGTCTGGTGATTCCTGACGGTGTGAAGAGTATCGGTGACAATGCGTTCGCTGATACCCCCATTCAGGGCCATGTTACGATTCCTGACGGCGTAACGACCCTTGGTCGTAGGGCATTCAAGAATACGCAGATATCCACTGTGTTCCTCCCCAATAGCATCGAGACACTTAGCGAAGGACTGTTCCAGGGGTGTCCGAATCTTGACCTCGTCTATGTTCCTGACAACTATACGGGTTTGGCCAATTCTGCCTTTGACGGCTGCGGAGCTCTGCAGATTCTTCGTCTGTCAGCCAATCTTGCGTCAATGGGACAATACGCTCTGCAGAGTACCCCACTGGAATATGTCAAGATACCATCGCAGGTTGAAACCCTATCGACGGGTGTGCTCAAGAACTGCACGAAACTCGAGTCAGTATCACTACCCGCCAGCCTGAAGACGGTGGAGGCTGAAGCCTTTTACGGCTGCACTGCCCTTCGTAACATGAGCGTAGAGGCCACAACACCGCCTACCATCAAGAATAGGAGTGCCATCCGAGGCATCAACACTGACAAGTGCCTTATCTCCATACCTACATCGGCATACAGAGCGTATGTGCTGGCTGAATACTGGGGACAGTTCGTGCAGATGCGTAACGACATTGCAGTTGAGACAGAGGGTGCTGGTGAGATAGCCTTCGAGAGCGTGGCAGAGGAGGAAGAAGAGGAAGAGGTTCAGGCACGTGCGTATGCTCCACGTCGTGCAGGCTCACTTGACGGCAGGCGTGCTCAGTTGGCATCAGGTGAAGAGTCGATGACTTATGCGAACAACGGTTCTTCTGTTTATGTTCCTCAGCAGGGCAAAGTCCGTTTCTACATCATTCCTGCCGAGGGTGAGGAAATCCTGTCAGCTACTCTTGACGGTGAGGACATCATGCCGTATATCGTGAACGGTGTCTATACTGCGACTGCCGACAAGAAGAACGCCAAACTGGTGGTGAAGTTCTCTGGCACGGGGCAGGGCAGCGTGGTGAAGGCAGGCGACGTCAACGGTGACGGTGACGTGGATGTTGCCGATGCTGTATGTGTTGTTAATCATGTAGTTGGTAAGGCGAATACTACGTTTGTTTCTGAGGCTGCCGATGCAAATAGCGATGGCGCCATTGATATTGCAGATGCTGTACATATCGTCAATTATGTTGTCGGTAAGATCAATGCGTTGGCACGCAAACTTGAATTCAACCTGCCAGAGCCACAATGACATAAATGGATATAATTTTATTAACTAAATACTTAAATATATGAAAACGAATAAATTATGCATTGTGCTGCTAACCATGCTCTTTTATGTGGTTTCAGTACATTCCCAAACTTTTGAAGTCGATGGGATTTCGTATAATGTCACAAAAGCGCCTGATGGAGAATCACCTGGCGAAGTGGAAGTAATACAAAGTCTTTCACATGGAACTGGTGATTCGGGTGGCTATTCTGGCGACATAGTTATTCCTGCTGAAATAACAGTTGACGATAAGACCTATGGGGTAACAAGAATAAAAGCATGGGCTTTTCGGCTTTGTCCTGAGCTTTCGTCTATTACGATCCCCAATAGCGTAACATTCATCGGAGACGCAGCCTTCTTTGGTTGCACCGCTCTTTCGTCAGTTATCATCCCCAATAGTGTGATAACAATTGATATAGCAGCTTTCGGTAGTTGTAGTGGTCTTACTTCCGTTATATTAGGTGATCAAGTGACAACTATTGGTAATCAGGCTTTCACTGGTTGCACCAGTCTTTTGTCTGTTACCATTCCCAATAGCGTGACAAAAATCGATGCAAAAGCTTTCTATAAATGTAGCGGTTTGACCTCCATAATATTAGGCGAAAAACTGACTTCTATTGGAGAAGACGCTTTCGCTTATTGCACCAGTCTTTCGTCCATCACTATTCCAAATAGTGTGACAAGCATAGGCAAAAATGCCTTTTATGGTTGCAGCAACTTTGAATCGATTATTGTGGACAGCGAAAATACGGTTTATGATTCGCGAAAAAATTGTAATGCTCTAATCGAGACAAATAGCGGATTGTTATTAGTCGGTAGTAAGAATACTATTATTCCCTATGGAGTGAAAAGCATTGGAAACTGTGCGTTTTTAGGTTGCTTAGGCCTAACTGAAATAAATATTCCCAATAGTGTGACTACAATAGGTGAGAGTGCTTTTGCTAATTGTAGTGAACTTACCTCTGTTAAATTAGGCAATCATTTAGCTACTATAGGCAAATATGCCTTTGGTAGTTGTAAAAGACTATCGTCCATTATTATTCCCAATAGCGTGACAAAGATAGATGTAATAGCTTTCCAACACTGCAATGGCCTTGCTTCTGTTACATTGGGTGACCAATTGACAACAATTGAGGAACGAACCTTCGAAAATTGTAGCAGCCTTTCATCCATCATTATTCCCAATAGTGTGACAACAATTGGGGTTAGAGCCTTTTCCGGTTGTGGAAATCTTGGTTCTATTAAAATGGGAGAAAATGTCATCAGTATTGGAGAATATGCTTTTTACGACTGTCAAAAATATACTTCTATTATATTACCAAACACGCTTGAGAGTATAGGAGCTGGTGCTTTTCAGTTCAATTCCTCTCTTACGTCTATTGATATTCCAAGCAGTGTGAAGAATTTCGGTACAGAAGCTTTTTATGGCTGTAAAAGCCTTACTACAGTTAAAATAGAAGACGGTATAACGAGTATCGGTAATCGTGCTTTTACTAATTGTCAATTGAAGTCTATCGAACTCCCGAACTCAATCACTGCTATTACTGACGAACTTTTTAATGGTAGCGATATTCAGTATATCAAGTTGGGTAATAACGTAAAGAGCATAGGGTCAAATGCCTTTGGCAGTAAAGAGCCTGTGCTTGAGATTAGCACGCCCACTCCTCCTACGATAGCAAGTGATGCATTTCCTAATATTGAATATCTGAGCGATTTGAATGTAATCGTTCCTGATGCGAAGGCTGAGACGGCCTACCGCAAGGCTGCGGTATGGCAGGAGATGACCTTCGCCAACCAGGACAATATCTCCGAAGTGACTGTTGATACCCCTGGTGACCTGAGTTTCGAACTGATTACAGAGTGCAACATGATGCCAGCCAAGGTTGTAGGTCTGAAAGTAAACGGCACCATCAATGCCGACGACTTCACGCAGATGCTGGTGAACATGAAGTCATTGCTCCGTCTCGATCTTTCTGATTGTGACATCACTGAGATTCCAGACGAAGCTTTGAAGGGCAAGACTCAGCTAAAGGAGCTAACTCTTCCGGCCAAACTGCAGACTATCGGAAAGAGTGCCTTTCAGGGCTGCCCCTATCTCACAGGCCAATTAGACCTGCCTTCAACAGTTACCACTATCGGTGAGTCTGCCTTTGTAGGTACCGCCTACACCTCGGTTAAGATGCCCAGTGCCTTGAAGACCATCGGCGACTACGCCTTCAATGGCCTTCCCATCCAACAGCGACTTGTACTTCCAGGGAAGGTTACCAATGTGGGTACATACGCCTTTGCTGGAACCAAGATAAACGGTTTGGTTATCCCTGACGGTGTGAAAAGTATCGGTGATAATGCGTTCGCAGATACTCCCCTTCAGGGCCATGTCACGATTCCTGACGGTGTGACAGAACTTGGAAATGGTGCATTCAAGAATACACAGATTTCTACCGCATTCCTCCCCAACAGCATCGAGACGCTTAGCGAGGGGCTGTTCCAGGGTTGTCCCAACCTCAACTTGCTCTATGTGCCGGACAACTATACGGGTATGGGCAACTATGCTTTTGAAGGTTGTGAAGGACTGACCACTCTGCGCCTGTCTGCCAATACGGCTACGATGGGAGAATACTCCCTGCAGGGCACACCATTGGAATACATCAAGGTACCCTCTAAGGTGGAAGTCCTCTCGCGTGGTGTAATGAAGAACTGTAAGAACCTGGAATCGGTAACCCTGCCCGCCAGCCTGACATCGGTAGAGGATGAGGCATTCTACGGCTGCACCAACCTGCGTAACATGAGCGTTGAGGCATTAGACCCGCCCGCCATCAAGAACAGGAGCGCCATCCGAGGTATCAACACGGACAAGTGCCTCATCTCCATCCCCACGGAGTCCTACAGGAAGTATGTGCTGGCCGAGTACTGGGGACAGTTTGTTCAGATGCGTAACGACATCGCCGTTGAGACTGAAGGCGATGGTGAGATAGCCTTTGAAAGCGTGAGCGAGGAAGAGGATGAAGAGGACGTGCAGGCAAGGGAGTTCGCTCCACGTCGTGCTGCTGTACAGGGTGGCAGACGTGCCTCTCAGTTGGCATCAGAGGACGAGTCTATGACCTATGCCAACAACGGTTCTTCTGTCTATGTTCCTCAGCAGGGAAAGGTACGCTTCTATATCATTCCTGCAGAAGGTGAGGAAATCCTGTCTGCAACCCTCGACGGCGAGGACATTATGCCCTATATTGTTGATGGCGTCTATACTGCAACAGCCGACAAGAAGAATGCCAAGCTGGTGGTGAAGTTCTCCGGAACGGGCCAGGGCAGTGCAGGATTGGCCGGTGACGCCAATGGCGATGGAACGGTAGATATAGCCGATGCAGTCTGTATTGTGAATCATGTGGTGGGTAAGGCGAATGCTACGTTTGTGGCTGAAGCAGCCGATGCGAATAAAGATGGCGACATTGATATTGCCGATGCCGTACACATTGTCAATTATGTTGTTGGAAAGATTAATGCATTGGCTCCCAAGTTTGAATATACGTTGCCAGAACCGCAGTAAGCAACGAATTTGTTGAAATATGTAAGAATGCGATGGGGTAAAGCCATGCCCTATCGCATTTTTTTTACTTTTTTTTTGGAAATTTCATTTATTCTTCGTATTTTTGCAGCATCGCTTTAATGGTTGCGGTGAGTCGCGGCCTGTTGTCAGAGAATGGCAAGTAGGCTCGCACTCTTTGTGCATGACTAATTCTAAAAACTGAGGATATGAATAAACTAAAACTATCTATTGTGCTGGCCATGCTATTCTGTGTGGCTTCAGCCTATTCCCAAAGCTCTGAAGGCGATGGGACTTCGACTAACACCAACGAACCAGTCAAGTACGTGACGCTTGAAAGTAGTGGTGGTTACGATGCCGACCAAGGTGCTGATAAACTCTTCGATTATGACTGCACTTACAAGTGGTGCGCTGGTTTCACGAACAAGGAGGAAGGTGAGATTACTAATGGTGCTTACGTCATCTTCAAGACATCCCGTTCCATGGCTCCGACACATTATACTATAACGACAGCTGAAGACACGGAATGGTATCCACAGCGTAATTGGAAGCAATGGCAGCTCTATGGTATGAATGCAGACAGTGACGAAGATGTGACACGTGAATCAGAGAAATGGGTTCCTCTTGATAAAAAGTACGATATCGGAACGGACCAAATTCCTGTTAAAAACTGCGTTTCAGTCGATTTTTCTGTCACTGAGGGAAATACCATAGCTTATCGGTATTTTAAGATTGAAGTCGATAAAATTATAGGTGATACTTATTGTATGCAGATGGCTGACTTCCTGCTGGGTGACGAATACACCCCTTTGTGGCTGCAAACTGACAAGCAAGGATTATGCTATACGCTGAAGTGTGCTGACGGCAGCTTCTATTATTCGGTGACAGGGCATTCTGATGATGTAAGTACGGAGATAGTCATTCCTGCAGACTTTGATGGTTTCCCAGTGAGAGCTATTGAAGAAAATGCCTTTAATAGCTGTGGCAGCCTGACCTCTATCACCATCCCAAATAGCGTGACAAGCATTGAAAGAAATACATTCCAGAACTGTAGCGGTCTTACCTCCGTCACGATTGGTAATGGCGTGACAAGCATTGGAGATTATGCATTCGATGGTTGTACTAACCTCTTTTCTCTCACTATCCCCAGTTGTTTGACAAGCATTGGCAAAGGGGCTTTTAATTCAACCGCTTTGAATAATGTAAAGGTGGTAGTAATGGATTATTCCGAGTTTTGCAATAACAATATTTTCCAATTATTTAATAATACCAATTTTTATGCTGATTTTTCTTTTCCCATTAAGCTATTAGACAACGATGGAAATGAAATAACAGAATATGTTATTCCGGAAAATGTAACAAGTATCGGTGCAAAAGCTTTCGCTAACTGTAGCAATTTAACTAGCGTTATATTAGGCAGTCAACTGACAAACATTGGAGAATACGCATTCTTTGGTTGCAGCAACCTTACTTCTATTATTATCCCCAATAGTGTGACAAACATAGGAGAGTTTGCATTCATGGGCTGTAGCGCCCTAACATCTGCCACAATAGGCAATGGTTTAACTAGTATAAAAGCTGGTACTTTCTGTGGTTGCATCGGTTTAAATACGGTACAGATTCCGAATAGCATAACCAATATTGAAGATGGTAGTAGCAGTTACAATTTGACAGGCTATCATAGCTATGGAGGCTCTTTCGGCGCATTCTCTGGTTGTAGCGGTCTTACCTCCGTCACAATTGGTAGTGGCGTGACACATATAGGAAACGATGCTTTCTCTGGCTGTAGTAACCTTACCTCTGTTAAAATGGGGAAAAATGTCAGCAGTCTAGGTGGAAACGCTTTCTTTGGTTGTGCTAGCCTGACTTCTATAACATTGCCAAATACGCTGGAGAGCATAGGTAATAGTACTTTTGCTGAAACAGGCATCAATTCCATCACTATTCCCAACAGCGTGACAACAATCGGTGCGGGAGCTTTTTATGGATGCAGTAGCCTTACCTCCATTACAATTCCAAATAGCGTTACAACTCTTGGTGGAGGTGCTTTTCAGGATTGCAGAGGTTTGACCTCCGTCATAATTGGTAATAGTGTAACGGGCTTAGAAAATGCAACTTTTCAGGGTTGTAGCAGTTTAACTACTATAACCATTCCAAACAGCGTAACTACGCTTGAAGATGGAGAATATTCACAATGGAGAAAAAGTGGTGTCTTCTATGGTTGCACTAACCTAAACAACGTCACAATTGGTAGTGGCGTGACACATATAGGAAGTAATGCTTTCTATGACTGTGGAAACCTTTCCTTTGTTAAAATGGGAGAAAACGTCAGTAGTATTGGAGACAACGCCTTCTATGGTTGTAACAGTCTGAATTCTACAACTTTGCCTAACACACTAGAGAGCTTGGGGTATAATGTATTCCCCTATTCTATGAAATCTATCGAACTTCCCGACGCTTTCACAGTCATTCCCGAGGGGCTTTTTTCTAGCAACAATTTCCAATATATTAAGTTGGGCAATAACGTAAAAAGCATAGGAAAAAATGCTTTTGGCAGTTATGACCCAGTGATAGAGATTAGCACATCCACTCCTCCCACGATTGCCAGTGATGCATTCCCAAATGTTGAGTATCTGAGTGACCTCACTGTAATTGTGCCCGACGCAAAGGCGGAGAACGCCTACAAAAAGAAAGCCGTATGGGAGGATATGACGTTCGCCAACCAAAGCAATATCTCTGAGGTGACGGTGGATACTCCGGGTGACCTGAGTTTTGAATTGATTACAGAGTGCAACATGATGCCTGCCAAGGTTGTAGGTCTGAAAGTAAACGGCACCATCAATGCCGACGACTTCACGCAGATGCTGGTGAACATGAAGTCACTACTTCGTCTGGATCTCTCTGACTGCGAAATCACGGAGATTCCTGACAATGCCTTGAAAGACAAGGCTCAATTGCGAGAGCTTACTCTGCCCGCTACCCTCCAGACTATAGGAGAGAGTGCCTTCCAAGGCTGTACCTTCCTCACGGAACTCAGCATGCAGAACGGCCTTCAGTCCATTGGGAAAAACGCCTTCCGTGACTGCACCTATCTTACGGGAGAGTTGACATTGCCTTTAACGGTCACCTCCATTGGTGAGTCAGCATTCGTGGGCACAGCTTACACCTCGGTCAAACTGCCAAGTGCCCTCAAGACCATCGGTGATAATGCCTTCAACAATCTGTCCATTGAGCAGCGACTGGTACTTCCCAATAGGATGAACAGCATTGGTGCCTCTGCCTTTGCCGGCACAAAGATTACCGGGCTGGTGATTCCTGATGGTGTAAAGAGTATTGGCGATAATGCCTTTGCTGATACACCTATTCAGGGACACGTGACTATTCCTGACGGTGTCACTTACCTCGGTGCTGGTGCATTCAGAAACACGCAGATTTCTACCGTGTTTCTGCCCAACAGTGTCACGACGCTCAGTCAGGGCCTGTTCCAGGGATGCTCCAACCTCAACTTGCTCTATGTACCCGACAACTTTACCGAAGTGGCCAGTTCTGCCTTTGACGGCTGTGAAGGCCTGACAACCCTTCGTCTGTCGGCTAATACCGAATCGATGGGAGAATACGCCTTACAGAATACTCCGCTGGAATACATCAAGATTCCCTCGAAGGTAGAAGTACTCTCGACTGGTGTGCTGAAGAACTGTAAGAACCTTGAGTCACTGACCCTGCCTGCTGATTTGAAATCGGTGGAGGGTGAGGCACTTTACGGTTGCACCAACCTGCGCAATATGAGCGTAGAGGCCACTACTCCGCCTGTCATCAGAGGCAGGAGTGCTATCCGAGGCATCAATACCGACAAGTGCCTTATCTCCATTCCCACAACTGCATACAGAAACTATGTGCTGGCCGAATACTGGGGACAGTTCGTGCAGATGCGTAACGACATAGCCGTTGAGACTGTGGGCGACGGTGAGATCGCCTTCGAGAGCGTGAACGAGGAAGAGGAAGAAGAGGAAGCTCAGGCAAGGGCGTTTGCCCCACATCGTGCTGTCGCACAGGGTGGCAGACGTGCGTCACAGTTGGCGTCTGCGGAAGAGACGATGACATACGCCAACAACGGTTCGTCAGTCTATGTCCCACAGCAGGGAAAGGTACGCTTCTACATCATCCCCGGTGAAGGCGAGGAAATTCTCTCTGCCACACTCGACGGCGAGGACATCATGCCTTACATTGTGGACGGTGTCTACACTGCCACGGCAGACAAGAAGAATGCCAAACTGGTTGTGAAATTCTCTGGAACAGGACAGGGCAACGCAGTGATGGCTGGTGACGTCAACGGTGACGGCGATGTCGACATCGCAGATGCCGTATGCATCGTGAACCATGTAGTTGGTAAGCCAAATACCAATTTCGTTGAGGCTGCTGCTGATGTGAATAGTGATGGTGATGTGGATATTGCAGATGCCGTACATATCGTTAATTATGTAGTTGGCAAGATTGATGCGCTGGCCCGTGAACTTAATTTCAGCCTGCCAGAGCCGCAATGAAAAATCGTGTAGATTATATTAAAGATAATTATTGTCTAATTAGTTTTAAACAACAAAAGATGAAAAAACTTGTATTATTAATCGTGGCGATGCTTGCGATAGCAGGCACGTCAAAAGCGCAAACTAATGCGTTGAGTGTAGCGAACATTGAGCTACCACAGAATGGTGACGCTGAGTTAGTTGTAAGTTTCCAACTTGATGCTCCGGATACTTATACTGGCTATTCGTTCAACATTGAATTTCCTTCTGACTTAAGTTTTGAAATGGATTCAGAAACAGGTCCTACAGACGTGTACTATGAAAAAAGTGATGCACATCATAATAGCCATAGTGTATCAGCTAATCTGAATGAAGGAGAAGTGAAGGTGGCTTGTCTGTCGTTAAGTAGTACACCTCTTCAAAAGCAATCTGGCGAATTGTTGACATTTACAATTAAGGCTGGTGATTTAACGATTGGGAACACCTATACGGGAAAGATAAAAAACATCCTGTTTGTTCCTGTTCAGGGTGAAAAAGTTAGCCTTCCTGAAGTGACTTTTACAATTACAATTATTGAGAACGATGGGCGTGTCAAATTTAACGAAAATGCCACAAAGTTGCCCAAATTCACGGTAGGTAGCAAAGCTAATGTGACAATGGCTCGCAGCCTTAAGGGTGGGCTGTGGAATACAATCGTTTTGCCTTTTACATTGACAAAGGCTAAAGCAGAGGCTGCATTTGGCTCCGATGTAGAGTTGGCTGAGTTCAATGGGTTTGTGGTGGACTATGGTGATGACGATGCAAATGTGATTCCTCTTGGAATTACGATTAATCTAGTGCCATACACCATGACTAGTAAAAAAGGAATGACAGGAGGAAAGCCTTTCTTTATTAAGCCGAGTCAGAACATTGAGAGCTTTCAAGCAGATGAGGTCTCGATGGTTGGAACAGTTACAGACACAGAGAAGTCAGACGAGAATGAAACTCCAGGCAAGTTAACGGGTTCTTTTGTAAAAACAGTGATTCCTGCAGATGGCTTGTTTATCAATAACAATACATTCTGGTATTCTACTGGAAAAACCAGCGTGAAGGCTTTCCGCTGCTGGTTTGAACTTGGAGCTGTTTTGGATAAGGAAACAGATTTCGGTGCCCCAGTCTTCATCTCTTTCGATAATAATATTACGGACATTCAGAACATCCGGAGGACAGCTGAGGACGACAAGTATTATAACCTGAATGGTCAGCTTGTTGAGAGCCTGAAAAAGGGACAGATATATATTAAGAACAATAAAAAAGTGGTGGTGAAATGAAAAAGAAAGAATATTTGACACCTGGCGTACAGGTGATAGAGACAGGGAAGATGGCTCTATTGGCAGGCAGTGGTATTATTAGCAATCTCGATACAGGTTTTGGTGGCTTGGATGAGGGCGGCTCGCTTGATCCGGATGCTCCGGAACTGCTTGACGTTAGCTCAGGACTGAATGAATTAGAAATCGAATTATAACTATTGCTCTTTAGGTGATATTCGCCAGTTCATCAATAACGATGGACTGGCGAATTATTATTCAACAACTAAGAAAAAAACATTTTTTTTTGGTATTTCCTGACTTCGGCGATGCGTCACCCTGCTCGCACGTGCGACAATTAGCCAATTCTGGTAATTTCGGATATGCTCGTCAGTAGAAATATCAATTTTTCTTTTTCTATTTGATGGATTTTTTATA
>JAEEGF011125263.1_pt1 | contig 19025 bp, 23 predicted proteins | sample 9134171 | NCBI WGS metagenome assembly JAEEGF01 (sample SAMN16246542, study PRJNA631951) | gut metagenome | biome: gut microbiome; feature: rumen; material: AP-attached | host: Bos | place: Iran: Karaj | collected 2018-10
GAGAAGCGCGACGACGCCGTCGCACCTTTCCACCTCTATGAGGGCGAGGAGGCTCTTTCTGTATTTCGATATGTCGCGTATCTGCTCGGCGATATAGGCCTCCCTCTTCAGGGACACCTCCCTGTAGCCTTTGATCTTGTTGACGAACCCGTCCCACTGGACGGCGAGCTCCTCCGGGGTCTCCGCGTCGAAGCCGGTCTTGAGGCCTTTCTTGGCGTGGCGGTGCTCCCTCACGAAGTCCATGGTCTTCACGGTGCCGCAATACAGCTCCGTGAACTCCTCGTCGTTCATGTCCAGGGGTATGACGGTCATCCCCTCATATCTGCACAAGTCCACGAGCTCGCACACCGCGGGGGACGGGAGCTCCACCTGCCCGAACCTCTCCATGAGCTTGGCGTACACCAGGTCCAGGTCGCCGACCTCCGGCTCGTCCTCTATCTCCGACCTCTTCTCGACGGCCTGTATCCCTTCTATCCCGAGGGAAGTCCCGTAGGCCTCGTACTTCCCGAACGCCTCGCGGACCTTCTCCGCTTCCGATTCCAGCCCGTTGACGAACGGGAGGATGTCCACTTCGCAGTCCCCCACCTTGACGGATATCATTTCCTGGTCCTCCTGGAGGCCACCAGGTCCGTAAGCTCGTTGGGGGCGTCCATCTTCTTCAGCTCCTCGTTGGACATGACCACGGTGCCGTCTATGTTGTCCCTTTCGCGCCGGTGCTCCACTATCATTATCGAGAACCCGTCCATGATCTTGGAGATCTCCGACGCGACGATGGCCTTCTGCACGACCTTGCTCTCGTCGGAGCCCAGGCCGGTGAGCATGAGGGACTTGCTGTCGTGGGTGACGGCCTCGAACGGGCTGCGGACCACCGGGAACACGTCGAAGCCCAGGTGGGACAGCTGCCTGAGCGCGAAGAGGTCGGGGGTGTCGTGCACCGCCCTGTCCTCCTTGTCCCTCTCCTCGCTCTTGAACGTGAACGGGTCTATCGGCTCGATTATCGGGAGGTCCAGGTACTCCTCTATCCTGAGGGCGGCGTCGATCATGGCGCCCATCCCGGATTCGTACATCTGGATCGTGCGCCTGGATACGCCTGCGGTCTCTGCCAGGGTCCCCAGGCTGATCCCCCTGTTCTCCCTGGCCTTCTTCAGCAGGTCGCTGTCCAGCTTGACGTAGAGCCCGCCGGGCGCCGCGAATATGAACGGGGGGGCGTCCTCGAGCAGGAGGTCGGCGAGCGTCTCGTTCGAGACTATGGAGATGTTGAACCTGGAATAGACTATCCCGACCTCCAGGCTGCCGGAGCTGGAGCGCTCCCCGGTGACAAGGGGCGTGGCGCCTAGTGCGTCGGCGAGAGTCTTCATCTCCTCGGCGTTTTCCTTGGAGAAGGCGTCTATGTTGCTGAGAACCTTGATTATCAGGATCTTCTCGTCGAGCCTTGCAACGATGTCGAAGCATATCCCCCGGATGTTCAGAGCGGAGGACACGTCGAACCCCGCCTTGGCCAGAATGGCCCTGGTAGTGTTGATGAGCTCGTTACGTCCCATACGGGGGATGATTGCGGTATGCGACTTTATCTTATTGGGTTCCAAGGGCCGGGTACAGGGCGGGTTCGACGATTGCTATTCGTATTTAATCGTATTTTTTCGGTATTAATCGTATTATACGAAAAAACGCGGCCTCCCGCAATCAAGAAGCGAGGGGCCGCATGGAAGGATCCGCCCCGGAGGGCGGCTGTTTCACATGACTTCGATGCGGGTCCCGGCCGGCTTGGGGGTGACCGACCCGAGGGACACCTCCAGGAGGCCGTTGTTGTAGACCGCCTTCGCGGTGGACGGGTCGACCTCGCTGGGAAGCCCCACGTCCTTGTGGAAGCGCTTCTCCCCGTTGTCCACGTCGATGGTCAGGACGGTCCCGGAGCATTCCAGCGAGATGTCTTTCTTCTCCACCCCTGGGATCTCGGCGATCACTTTGACCTTCCCGTCCTCGGAGGAGACGTCTGTGAAGGGCTCTCTGACCGAGGCGAGCTGGGGCCTGAGCAGCGATCCGTCGGTGTTCCCGAACTCTTTCACATGCCTGACCCCGTCCGGGCCCTGGTACATGGTGTACCCGTACGTCTTCACGCCGGGCCTGTCCGCGTCGAACCTCGCGAAGATGTCCTCCATCCTCCTGTTCATGCTCTCGAAGCTTCCGAAGAAGCCGTCCCAGATGTCGTCTGCGCTCATGTCACTCACCTTCTGTCGTGTCTTTCTCTTTCGTTCTCATCTCATAAGGGGTTTGGAAAGGGGTTTCGTTTCAGGACTTGTAGTCCTTGAGCTTCTTCCTCGACTCCGGCCCGAACTTGTCCAGGGCCTTGTCGAAGTCCTCGGCCTCGACCTTGCAGGCCGCGATCTCCTCCTCGGTCGGCATCTTCCCGTCGGCGACCAGCCGCCTCACGGCGTTCATGACCGCCTCGTTGCATATCGCGGCTATGTCCGCGCCGGTGCAGCCCTCGGTCCTCCCGGCCAGGTCGTCGAGGTCCACGTCCTCCCCCATCGGCCTCTTGCCGGTGTGGATGCCGAATATGGACTTCCTGGACTCCTTGTCCGGCGGTCCGATGTAGATCGACTTGTCGAATCTTCCTGGCCTGAGCAGGGCGGGGTCCATTATGTCCGGCCTGTTGGTCGCGGCTATCACCACGACGTTGTTCAGGCCCTCCAGCCCGTCCATCTCGGTCAGCATCTGGGAGATCACCCTCTCGGTGACGTTGCTGTCCCCTCCGGTCCCCCTCTCGGGCGCGATGGAGTCGATCTCGTCCATGAAGATGACGCACGGCGAGGCCTGCCTGGCCTTCCTGAACGTCTCCCTCACGGCCTTCTCGGACTCCCCGACCCACTTGTTGAGGAACTCCGGGCCCTTCACCGCGATGAAGTTGGCCTCCGACTCCGTCGCCACGGCCTTGGCCAGCAGGGTCTTCCCGGTTCCGGGCGGGCCGTACAGCAGGATCCCCTTCGGCGGCTTGGCGTTCATGTGGTCGAAGACCTTGCCGAACTTCAGCGGCCACTCCACGGCCTCCTTCAGCTCCTGCTTGGCCTCCTCCAGGGCCCCGATGTCCTCCCACTTCACGTTGGGCTTCTCGATCAGGACCTCCCTCATGGTGGACGGCTGCATGTCCTTCAGCGCGTTCTTGAAGTCGTCCTTGGTGACCAGGATGTTGTTGAGCACCTCCCTGGGGATCTCCTCGGCCTCCAGGTCCACGTCCGGCAGCACCCTCCTGAGAGCGGCCATGGCCGCCTCCTTCGTCAAGGCGGAGATGTCCGCCCCGGCGTATCCGTGGGTCTTGTCGGCGAGCCATTTCAGGTCGACGTCCTCGTCCAGCGGCATTCCGCGGGTGTGGATCTGCAGGATCTCCAGCCTTCCGTCCCTGTCGGGGATTCCGATCTCGATCTCCCTGTCGAACCTGCCGGGCCTCCTGAGGGCCTCGTCTATCGAGTTGGGCCTGTTGGTGGCTCCGATGACCACGACCTTCCCCCTGGAGTTCAGGCCGTCCATCAGCGAGAGCAGCTGGGCGACTATGCGCCTCTCCTCCTCGCCGTTGACCTCGTCCCTCTTCGGGGCGATCGAGTCTATCTCGTCGATGAAGATGATGCTCGGCGCGTTCTCCTCGGCCTCCTTGAAGATCTCCCTGAGCTTGCCCTCGGACTCGCCGTAGAACTTGCTCACGATCTCCGGCCCTCCGATGGAGATGAAGTTGCTGCTCGTCTCCCCGGCGACCGCTTTGGCCAGCATGGTCTTCCCGGTTCCCGGGGGCCCGTGCAGGAGCACGCCTTTGGGAGCCTCGACGCCCAGCCTCTTGAAGAGTTCTGGATGCCTCAGCGGAAGCTCCACCATCTCCCTGATCTTCTTGACGGCGTCGCCGAGCCCTCCGATGTCGTCGTAGGACACCTTGGGCACGTCTCCCTTGTCCGCGGCGGGCTTGTCGGAGATCTTGACCTGGGTGGTGTTGCACATGATCACGGCGTCTCCGGACGGGGAGAACGACGTCACCACCAGCTCGATCCTGTTGCCCATGACGTTCAGCGTTATGGTGTCCCCTTTGGATATCGCGCGGCCCTCGAAGTTCTGCCTCAGGAAGTCCTCTCCTCCCTGCAGCCTCAGCTGGTCCGTGGGGGCGAAGGTTATCTTCTCGGCGTTCTTCGCCGCGACCTTCTTTATCGACACCCTCTCGTCTATTGACACCCCGGCGTTGCGTCTGGTCGCGCCGTCTATCCTTATTATGCCGCGGTTGGCGTCCTCCGGACCTCCCCTGAGGACCTTCACGACGGTCTTCTTGTTCCCGTCTATCTGGATTATGTCCCCGAACTTTATGTCGAGGACGTCCATCAGGGCGGGGTCGAGCCTCGCAACGCCCCTTCCGGTCTCTCCCGGTTTCAGCTCCGCGACTTTGATCGCCTTCTCGTTTGCCATCGAAATCACTTCCTTTTACCTTCTCAGAGGGATTTCCGCCCTCTCCGTCTTATCTTCGGCGCCTCCGACGATGCTCAGAAGCCTTCCGCGCTCGTGGATCAGCTCGGATCTCCGGCGTTCCAGCTCCCTTATCTCGTCGTCTATCTCGGTTATGCGTTCCATGGCCTCCTCCGCCCTCATGGGCGCGGGCTCTTCCGGATCCTCGTCGGATGGGGGAAGGAGCCTCACCGAGAACATCCCGCCCTGCATGTCCACCACGAGGGTGAACGCCGCGCTCGGGACGTACACGGTCCGGTCCGGCCCCATGCTGCTGCTCTCGCGGTAGCTCGCGACCATTCCGTTGCGCTCCATCAGGACCAGATTCTTCATCACGGCCTGCTGGCTCACTCCGAGCTCCTTCGACAGCCTCAGAGGGTAGCTGGGGCCGTTCACGAGGGCCTCCAGTATCCGCCTGCGGGTCGGGTTCTCGACCATTGCCAGCAGATCGTCGATGTCCATCTATTCACCTCTTAGTTGTTAACCATCGGTTGACTACTGATGTATATGTTTGATATTCTATATAAATTTATCTACATAGGGCGGCCTGTCCGCCATGGATGAGGCCGATTCAGGCGTCCAGAATGAGAAATCCCTTCTAATCAGCCGCCGGTTTTTCCAGCAATCAGCATATACGGTTGGCGAGGATTGGGTGGCATGCTGACGGATGAGGAGATGCTCGACATGGCGATAGACGAGGCTTTGCTCGGCATACGCTCCGGCCACGGCGGCCCCTTCGGATGCGTGATAGCGAAAGACGGGGAGGTCGTCGCCCTCGGGCACAACAGGGTCCTGGCGGACAACGATCCGACCGCCCACGGGGAGGTCAGCGCGATACGCCGCGCATGCGGCATCCTGGGGACGATAGACCTGTCTGGATGCACCCTGTACACCAACTCCGAGCCGTGCCCGATGTGCAAGGCCGCCATAAGCTGGGCGAAGGTCGGGAAGGTGGTGTACGCCGTGACCATGCGCGACGCGAACGACGTCCTCGGGTTCAAGGACCTGAGGATGTCCGAGGCGATGGCGAAAAGGGAGGACCTCACGCCTTCGAAGCGCATACCCATGGAGAGGGGGCTGGAGCCCTTCGAGGAGTACAGGGATTCGCGCGGTCATATCTATCGAAGTCCAGTTTTTTTCGAAATGCCAATAGCCTGGACCAATGCAATGCTATCATGGCCATCGGCGCTAGCATCATCGCATTCACGATGATGACCATCCATTTGTATCCGCGATTGCTGGTGACAAGATCGAACCCGACAGCGCGTTCTATGACGCTGAGCAATAGGAGAATCAAATTGTAAAGTATGAATCCGCATAGCAGTATGAAGAATGTCAGTTTGAGAACATCTACATCCTGTATTCCAGAAAGTGATCCGGATAGGAAGGCCATGCCTCCAGTGAAAGTGAGCACGATTGCAGAGAACATGCCGAGGACGGTGACGAGTCTGATGTTGTTCTTGGACGATTCTGATTTGATATCCTCCAAGTCTTCGGTGACTTTGCTTATGTTTTCATGAATTTCATTTAAATCGCCGTCTGCTTTGGATATTCTAGAACCTACCATATCCAGACCATTCTTCAGCTCGATTGCGGTGTTGCGACTTTCTTCCAACTGCTTATAAGAGGCTATTCTGGAGATTTCCAAGGACAAGTGGTCCTCGAGTTTCAGCAGTTTCTCTATCAAGGCTTCGTCATCGCATCTTTTCATCACGATGCGAAGATTCGTCATCAAGACGTCAAGGTCCTCGTCTCTCTGCTTCCTCACATATTCTGTCAGGGTGCTGTACTTATGTCTGAAATTCAGACCTTCGTATTTCTCAAGATACAATGATTTGAATCCGTCCTTTACGCTGTCTAAGCCATTTTCGTCAGATTCTACGCCTGCGTTGATGAGTTCGTCCAAAAGAGATTTGAGATGGTTTTGTCTGTTTTCATTCCATTCGAAATAGCCGTCGCTCATAGCTATCAGCGTAGTCCCTGATCATGTCGTACGGTATTGTGCCGCTCATTCCTTTTCCATCATTGTAAACCGTTTTCCAGGGCCCTTTTGCATGCGTCTCGCCGACCAGTGATCCAACATCCCTCTTGTTGTATGTCATCACGAGCGGGGATAGGATGCTTGAATCATTTTGGGAGACGGTATTGGGTTCGGTGAGGCAAATAGGATCTGCGATGAATGTCCTGTACTTCCAGTATACGGCTGGAATCACAGGGCCGTATTTCCATGCTTGAATCTCATCGTTGAAAAGGTTCTTCCCGGTCTGCCTGTAGTAATCGATCCAAAGGAAGTAGAGCATCTTCTGTAACTTCATGTTGTCAACAGGCTTTCCAGCCTTAGTGCATTCGCCAATGACGTATTTGGCGACTTCTTGCGCCCTGTACATTGCCTCCTCCGTCATGTCATCGCCGTGGAACCTTTCAATCTACTGGAGAGGTTCGGCTAAACTTATTTTTGTTGAAAAACCAGCTTGTCTACGGATCGTGCCATGTTTGTAAATATGCACGCTCGGAATGTTGTGTAAGGGCTCAGAGCCATGCGAGGCTCTCCCCAACCAGGTTCCAATCGTTTTTCACGGCATATCGTTTAGAGAATGAGGTGAAGCGGTTTGCAGGCATCCGGCCGGGTCAGTCGGCGGCCGGAGCGCCTATGGTGAGGAACCATACGACCAGCAGTACTGCTATGACGCCGATGACGGCGCCCACCTTCACTACGGATTTGGTGTCTTCAGTCATTGTATCCGGCGGATGGAAGGGCCTCGGGGTATAATAATTTTTAGAATATCCTAAAAATATTATGGAATAATTAAAAGACTAAGGCGGTCAATTTACATATCCTGTCGGGCATGGGCGGGCGATGACCGGCATTCTTGTGGACGACATGGTCGAGGTCCGCGACCAGAGCGAGGGGAGCCGCCTGTACACCCGCGGGAACTACGGATACCCCCGCAGCGGCGGAGGCGTCGACCTGGACCTGGTGGAGGCCACCTACCTGTCGGAATGCGGAAGGCTGGACGTCGAGTTCGAGGGCGAGAGCGTGGCCTTCGAAGACCTTTTCATGCACTCCGCCTCCGTCTACGACGATTTCGACATCAGATACCTGGTCTACAGGGACCTGAGGCAGAGGGGGTTCGTGGTCAAGGCCGAGTCCGGCGACTTCGACCTCTCCGTGTTTCCTAGAGGGAAGACCCTCAGCGACTCCCGTCCCGAGTACTACGTCAAGGCGGTCTCGGAGAACTCCCCCCTCGAGATCCACGGCCTCATATCCCAGGTCATGGACGCCGACGCGCGCGGCAGGAGGGTCCTGTACGGCGTGGCCGACGAGGAGGGCGACGTCACGTACTACAGGATGTATCTCCGCGACCCGTCCGGCACCGTGTTCCCGGACGACTCCGGAAGCGTCCCGGAAGGCTGGCTGGTCCGCGACAGGATATTCGTCTACGGGCAGGAGGACGCCGAGGCACTCCGCTCCGCCGGCTTCTTCGGAAAAACGGTGGGGGGCTTCATGCAGCTCTCGCTGACCGAGGGGTGCTTCCTCCTCTCCAGGGGGAGGATGTCCGTCCTGGCCCCGGACGGCGGACCGGTGTCCTTCGACGAGCTCAAGAGGTTCAGCGCCTCTGTCCAGGACAACTTCGCCTCCCGCCTGAGGGTCTATTCCGACCTCCGGGACAGGGGCATGGTGGTGAAGTCCGGATTCAAGTACGGCAACCATTTCCGCGTGTACGTCTCGTCTCCCGACGACTGCCATGCCAGATACCTGGTCCACGCCATAGACGACGGCTCGATACGCACGTGGTCCGAGGTCTCCAAGACCGTCAGGCTCTCAGGCGGGGTGAAGAAGGAGATCCTGTTCGGAAGGGCCGTCCGCAAAGGGATCCAGTACCTGGAGTTCCAGTGGTTCAGGCCTTGAGAGAAAACGCCCGGGAGGCCCCGGGCAATGGTTTCAGAGCTGGATGTCGATCCCGAGCTTGTCGGTGAGCTCCTTGTAGCGGTTGCGTATGGTGACCTCGGTGACCCCGGCCACGTCCGCGACCTCCCTCTGGGTCCTCCTCTCGCTGCAGAGGATGGAGGAGATGTAGATCGCGGCCGCGGCGACTCCGGTGGGGCCCCTCCCGGAGGTGAGCTCCTTCTCGGACGCGTCCTTGAGGATCTCGGCGGCCTTGTTCTGGACCTCCCCGGTGAGCTTGAGCTCGGAGCAGAACCTCTGGACGTAGTCCTGGGGCTTGGTGGGCATCAGCTTCAGCTTGAGCTCGCGGGTCATGAACCTGTAGGTCCTCCCGATCTCCTTCCTGCCCACGCGGCTGGACCCGGCGACCTCGTCGAGCGTCCTGGGGACCCCGCACTGCCTGCACGCGGCGTACAGGGAGGCGGCGACGACGCCCTCTATGGACCTTCCCCTGATCAGGTTCTTGTTGACCGCCTTCCTGTAGATCATGGCGGCGGTCTCCCTCACGTTCCTGGGCAGGCCCATCGCGGAGGCCATCCTGTCCAGCTCGGACAGGGCGAACGCCAGGTTCCTTTCCGTGGCGTTGGAGACACGGATCCTCCTCTGCCATTTCCTGAGCCTGTACAGCTGGGCCCTGTTCCTCGTGGGGATGCTCTTCCCGTAGCTGTCCTTGTTCTTCCAGGAGATCTCCGTGGACAGTCCCTTGTCATGAATGGTATACGTCATGGGGGCGCCGGTGCGCGCTCTTTTCTCTCCCTGTTCGACGTCGAAGGCGCGCCACTCGGGACCCTGGTCGATGAACTGGTCGTCCAGAACGAGTCCGCAGTCCTCGCAAAGAAGCTCTCCGCGCTCGTAGTCGCGAACGAGATGGCGGCTGCCGCACTCGGGGCAGACCTCGATCTCTTCTGTTCCTTCTCTTGTTTTTGCCATTCTGCTGCCTCTCTTTGTAGAAAGCTTCCATCCCTTTCAGTCCGGACGCGTCCCTGTCGGCGTCAGGGGTCACGGACGCGTAGGGCGCGTCGACCGGGCCGAAGACCCTCCCGACGGACCCTATCCTTTTGAGTTTACGGTCGAATACGGCGTCTCCGATGTCAGGCAGCGCATCGCATCTGACTATCGCCCTCCCGTCGGCGGTGACCTCCTCTATAAGGCCGAGGCGTTCCATTTGACCACATCAAGCACTATATGTACGTATGTACTGTGCGTTAAACCACAATAATGATGATATTATATTTAAAACTATGTGAACATTTATAAACGATGAACAATAATCGGCTGGCAATTCTATAAATCGGTTGCTGGATGGAGCCCGTTTTTTTGGATATATGGTCTCTCCATCACACTTAGTGGCCGTTTGTGATGAATTATTGCAAATATTGCACGATGGTGCTGTCGTACGATTCCGTACGGGCCACCGTCACGCGGAGGTCTGGAACGGACGTCGTCGTCTGCCTTGGTACAAGATAGTTTTAACTACGGTCAATGTTTTATGCCGGTCAGTTACCGCATTAGCGGGCGGAAAACGGAGGCAAAAAAATGGATCTCATGACATTCGTGACCCTGATAGTCCTCGCATTCGCGCTGGTCATGCTCGTGGCCGGCGTGCTCGCCGCTGCGCTCGGCTCTGGAAAGAGCAGGGCCTTCGGCGTGGTGATGGCGATCATCGGTCTCGTCGTCGGTGTCGTCTGGGCCTATCTCACCGGATGGAGCGACATATCCCCGTTCAGCGAGGTCGCGCTCTATGACGCCGTCTACAGCGCCGTCGTCGATCTCATCGGCGTCCTCATCGGGGCTCTCGTCGCTGTCGGAATATTCCTCGTCGTGGTTCTCAAGAGCTGATCGGGGATTCCGGAAACCTTTTCCTTTTTCCTTCATCCACATTTCTGACCGCTAAGGTTATTATCGTCCGGGACGGTCGCCGTCCCGATGTCCAAGGTATCCATCATAATGGGAAGCAAGAGCGACCTGCCGGTGGCCGAGAAGGCTATCGGCATTCTGAAGAAGTTCGGGATACCGTACGACATAGCCGTCGCATCGGCCCACAGGACCCCCGGCAGGGTCGAGGAGCTGGTCAAGGGCAGCGATGCCGACGTGTTCATAGCGATAGCGGGCCTCTCCGCCGCCCTCCCCGGCGTCATCGCGTCCTTCACCGTCAAGCCCGTCATCGGCGTCCCGGTAAGCGGCGCGGTCAACATGGACGCGATACTCTCGATAGTGCAGATGCCCCCGGGGATACCCGTCGCGGCGGTGGGTCTGGACCGCGGCGACAACGCCGCCGTGCTGGCGGCCGAGATGCTGGCGATCTCCGATGAAGGGATAAGGTCGGAGCTCTGCAGGCACAGGAAGGAGCAGGCCGACAAGGTGGTAGCGGATTCCGAGAAGGTGGTCGCCGATGCTGGGTGCCGAGGACTTCATAGACGACGCGATGGCCGCGGCCAGGGAGAGGATACCCGGGAAGGCGGTCATAGCTTGCTCCGGCGGCGTGGACAGCATGGTCGCGGCCGTCCTGGTCAGCAAGGCCATAGGGGACAGGCTCCTGGCCGTGTACGTGGACAACGGGCTGATGAGGAAGGGAGAGACCGACGAGGTCCGCGGCATGCTCTCGGACATGGGCATCAACTACAGGATAGTGGACGCCGGGGACGAGTTCTTCAAGGCCCTGAAGGGCGTCACCGACCCCGAGGAGAAGAGGAAGGTCATCGGAGAGAAGTTCATCAGGGTCTTCGAGAGGGAGGCCAAGGACTTCGGCGCCGACGTGCTGGTCCAGGGGACCATCGCCCCCGATTGGATAGAGAGCGGCGACGGCGTCCGCGACACTATCAAGTCACATCACAACGTGGGCGGCCTGCCCAAGGACATGGGGATGGAGCTCTTCGAGCCGCTCAGGGACCTGTACAAGGACGAGGTCCGCGACCTGGCCAGGATGCTGGGCGTAAAGGCGTCCGAGAGGCAGCCGTTCCCCGGCCCCGCCCTGGCCGTCAGATGCCTGGGCGAGGTGACCCCGGAGAACATAGCCATCGTGCGCGAGGCCTGCTTCATCGTGGAGGACGAGATCATGACCGCCTCCGTCGCAGGCAGGATGGAGATGCCGTGGCAGTACTTCGCGGTGCTTCTTCCCTCCAGGTCCGTGGGCGTCCAGGGGGACAGGAGGGCGTACGGCCGCACCATAGCCATCCGCGCCGTCTCCTCCGTCGACGGGATGACCGCGACCTATTCCAAGATCCCGCTGGAGGTCCTCGACTCGATATCCACCCGCATCACCAACACGATGAAGGACTCGGTGAACCGCGTGGTGTTCGACATCACGAACAAGCCTCCCGCGACCATCGAATGGGAGTGACCTCATCAGCTTTTTATCGTATGCGCCGATGGAGAGCCGATGAAGATATACGTCGTCGACAACGGCGGCCAATGGACGCATAGGGAATGGCGCGTGCTGAGATACCTCAAGGTGGACACCCGCATCGTCCCCAACACGACTCCTTTCGAGGACATATCGGACGCCGACGGCCTGGTGCTGTCCGGAGGCGCCCCCAGCGTGGCTTCCGACACCGGGCGCATGGGGAACAACGGGGAATACCTGGACAGGGCGGACTTCCCGGTTCTAGGCATATGCGCCGGGATGCAGTTCATGTGCGGCCATTTCGGCGGGACGCTCGGCCCCGGCTCAACCCCCGAGTTCGGAGGGGTCGAGATCGAGGTCAGGTCCCACGACGATCTTTTCAAAGGGCTTCCTGACGCGTTCAAGGTCTGGGCCTCCCACAACGACGAGGTTAAGACGATCCCCGACGGGTTCGAGGTCACCGCCTCGTCCGCAGGATGCCCCCACGAGGCCGTCGCCTGTCCGGAGAGGATGATGTACGGGGTGCAGTTCCATCCGGAGGTCGAGGACTCCGAGCACGGGGTCGACTTGTTCAAGAACTTCCTCGGAATCGTCGATTCCGCAAGGAAAAGATGAGAGTCGGGAGGACGCCTCCCGGCTGTTTCAAAAGGAAAGGAAGATCAGTTCTGCTGGCTCATCGTCTCGAGCTGGCTGATGACCTGCCAGATTATGGTCCTGCCGTGGAGCGGGATGTTGGGGTCGTTGGCCAGGTCGTCGAGGATGACTATGGCGCTGGTGGCGCGCACGTCCATGGCCTCCTTGGGGTCCATGAGCCTGGACTTGGCGTCGGTGGCGCCCTTCCTTATGTTCCTGGGAATCGACGTATCCTCCGCCAGCATGTCCAGGATGTCCGTTATTTGTTTGACTTTGTCTGCTGCCATGGAACCACTCCTCAGAAGGTCTCGAACTCTTCCTGAAGGTCCTGAACGAGCTGCTCGAGGACCTCCTCGAACTGGGAGGACTTGTATTCCCTGATCCCGCCGAGATCGCTCTGGATCTTCACGACGAAATCGTTGTTCTCCTTCACGAGTTCTACGTTGCAAAGAACCTCTTCCATTTTGGTTTCCCCCTACTATGACCCACGTTATCTGGGACTCTTATTTATAACTAACACCAGCGCGCCGGCTTTCTTTCCGACCTCCCGGGCAGGACGGCGGGGCGCACAAGACCTCGATTCCAAGCCTTCTTCAGAATCCGTACGGGGGGAGGCTTCCGTTGCGAGGCCTTGAATCTGACGAAACTTTTAAAATAGGGATATGATTAAGGGGCATTTCCGTTGATTGTTGTTTCAGTGGTAACGAGAAACGGACATTGACCGTCGGGAGACCGCCGGTGGAGAACGATACAATGGCTGAAGAAGAGTCTGCATCCCGCGGGTTCCAGGACGAGTTCGAGTCCAAGGCCCGCGGCCTCGGCAAGGGGAAGTACGGGAAGATCCTCAAGACCGCGCACACCCCTTCCAGAGAGGAGCATAAGAAGACCATGTACGTGACCGGGCTCGGCATCATACTCATCGGTGCCGTCGGGTTCGCTATATGGTGGATTATGACCTATCTGCCCACGTACTTCTGAACGGAGGCATGAGATTGCGCGAATTCGTTCCCGACGATTCGAAGGACGACCTCGATGACGGTCTCGACTACTTCGAGGACGACCTCGAATCGGACGAGGAGAAGGCCCCCGCCAAGGCGACGGAGCCGAACTGCGACATGTTCTTCATCAAGGAGGAGACCATAAAGAAGGTCTCGGCAGGGGCCATCGCAGAATGGTCATTCTCCGTGTCTTCGAAAGCGTCCTCGGCGACTCTGTCGTTCTCGGTCGAGCCTGGACGTGACGACGCCCCCGAGTGGGAGATATCCCTCGCGGACGCGTCTTCCGAGGTCTGGAACAGCGCCGTCCCCGCGGAATCCGTGGAGATCTCGGTTCCCAAGGAGTTCGTGCTCAGGGCGGAGTGCCCCAGCGGAGTCAGGTACGGGGATTCGGTACGCATAACCCTGAAGGCGCAGTCCGGCTCTTATTCGGACTCGCTGTCCTTCGAGGCCGTCGCCAAGCAGTCCATAATGATCCTCAAGACCCAGATAGACCAGGAGAAGAGCGTCGCGGACACCCTCAGCGCCAAGGCACACCTCGGCGAGAAGGACGTGTATGCCATCCTGAGCCCCCAGGGCCTCAGAGGATACGTGTTCGTCGAAGGGATGAACACCGAGCGCCTGCTCGAGAAGACCAGGGACATCAAGAAGGCCAGGAAGTTCATCGAGGGGGAGGCGTCCATCGCGGACATCGAGCCCTATCTGACCCCGACCTCGCCCGTCGTCGGAATCGTCGAGGGCGACATCGTGGAGCTGGTCAACGGTCCCTTCAAGGGCGAGAAGGCCAGGGTGCAGAAGATAGACCAGGTCAAGGAGGAGATCACCGTCGAGCTCATCGAGGCGATGGTCCCCATCCCCGTCACTGTCAAAGGAGACAGCGTCAGAGTAATTGAAAAGGAGAAATGAGCAATGGTAGATACTGTAGAGGTAATGGTTGATGGAGGCAAGGCCACCGCAGGCCCGCCTCTCGGTCCCGCTCTGGGTCCCAAAGGAGTCAACACCGGTCAGGTCGTCGCCAAGATCAACGAGAAGACCAAGGCGTTCACCGGAATGAAGGTCCCCGTCAAGGTCATCATCAACGACGACAAGACCTTCGACATAAAGGTCGGGACCCCTCCCATGTCCGCTCTCATCAAGAGCGAGCTCGGGGTCGCCTCCGGAGCCCACAACGCCAAGACCGAGAAGGTCGGAAACCTCACCCTCGACCAGGCCAAGAAGCTCGCTGAGATGAAGCAGGACGACCTCCTCGGGGCCGACGTCAAGGCCAGGGTCCTCGAGGTCGCCGGGAACTGCGTCTCCGTCGGAGTCACCATCGACGGCAAGGATCCCCGCGAGTTCACCAAGGCCGTCAAGGCCGGCGAGTACGACGGCAAGTTCTGAAAACACCGGGGCCTAGGCCCCTTCTTATCTTTTATACCCCTTTGACGCACATTTAAATATGAGTCATGTTTAGGGCGGTTCACTTGTAGGAGAGTCCCCCGTGGCTCGTTCGTACTACGAGGAGGAATTGTATTGGCAGAAAAACCAACCGTAATGGCTGTGCAGAAGGCACTGGATAGTGCGAAGAAGCGCAATTTTACTGAGACGGTTGAGTTGGCTATCAATCTCACCGACGTTGATCTGACCGTTCCGAAGAACCGTATCACGGAGGACATCGTTCTCCCCAACGGACGCGGAAAGGCGGTCAAGGTCTGTGTGATTGGTGGTGGCGAACTAGCCTTGAAAGCCAAAGACGTGGCCGATCGCGTCATCACCCCCGAGGAGCTCGGAGAGATCGCGAACGACAAGAAGCAGGCTAAGAAGATCGCGAACGAGATCGATTACTTCATCGCCGAGGCGCCCCTGATGGCCGTCGTCGGTAAGAGGCTCGGTACCGTTCTCGGTCCTCGCGGAAAAATGCCTAAGCCCATCGCCCCCGGAGCCGATCCTGCGGCGATGATCGAGGGTCTCCGCAAGTCTGTGACCATCAGGACTAAGGACAGGAAGACCTTCCACGCGCCCGTGGGAACGGTCGAGATGAGCGCGGAGGAGATCGCGGACAACATCGATCTCATCATCAAGCGTGTTGAGGCCCACCTCGAGAAGGGAAAGCACAACATCGCTTCCGCCTACGTCAAGACCACCATGGGACCATCGGAGAAGGTCGCTTTGTGAGGAGGTTCAAAGATGGCACACGTTGCAGCTTGGAAGAAGGACATGGTAAGCGAGCTGGTACAGGATATGCGCGAATACCCCGTCATCGCCATCGTCGACATGGCGGGTATTCCCGGACAGCAGATCCAGGCCATGAGGGCCGGACTCAGGTCCCACGCGAAACTCAAGATGACCAAGGACAAGCTGATGCTCCTTGCTCTCGACGAGATCGTGAAGGAGAAGCCCGGAGTCGCTCCCCTCAAGGAGGCTGTCCACGGACAGTGTGCGATCGTCACCACCGACATCGACCCCTTCAAGCTTTTCAAGAAGCTCGAGGCGACGAAGACGGCCGCCCCCGCAAAGGAGGGGCAGATCGCACCGTACGATATCGTTGTACACAAAGGACCGACCCCGTTCGGCCCCGGCCCGATTATCGGTGAACTTCAGAAAATAGGCATTCCTGCGGCAATCGAGGCAGGAAAGATCGCAGTCAAGAAGGATACGACGCTGGTCAAGGCCGGAGAGCCCATCCCCGGCCCCGTCGCAGCGATGCTCCCGAAGCTGGAGATTCTCCCCATGATCGTGGGAATGGACCTTAGGGCCGCCTACGAGGACGGAGTGATCTACAAGAGGGACGTTCTCGATATCCCGGAGGACTACTATCCCACAATGTTCGCTACGGCTGCTCACGACGCGCTTGCGCTCGGCGTCTCGATCGCGTTCCCGACCAAGGATACGATCGTTCCGCTCATCGCCAAGGCGTTCAGGGAGACCATGGGCCTCTCGCTCGCGGCCGCGATACCGACCAAAGATAATATCGACATGCTCCTGGCGAAGGCAGATGCTCAGATGCTGTCCGTCGCCGCGGCCTGCGGATACACGAACGATTCGATAGCGGCGAGGCTCAGCTCTGCCGCAGCGGCATCCGTCGCACCCGTCGAATCGGCTCCCGCGAAGACCGAGAGCGTGGAAGAGGAAGAAGAAGAGGTCAGCGAAGAGGAAGCAGCCGCTGGCCTTAGTGCATTATTCGGCTAAATAAAAGGAGTTGAAACAAATGGAGTATATCTACAGTGCAATGGTGCTCTACTCTGCTGGCAAGGACATCACCGAGGACGGAATCAAAGCCATCCTCACCGCCGCCGGAGTCGATGCTGACGCAGCCAAGATCAAAGCACTGATTGCTTCTCTCGAGGGAGTCGACATCAAAGAGGCCATCGCTAGCGCCGCCTTCGCAGCGCCCGCCCCCGCAGCCGCCCCCGCAGCCGCCGCCCCCGCCGCCGCAGCGCCCGCTGCGGCCGAGGAGCCGGAAGAGGAAGCAGTCAGCGAGGAAGAGGCCGCCGCTGGACTCTCCGCTCTGTTCGGATGAACGGGTTGGTCTGAGACTGACAACACAAACCTTTTACCCCTTTTCTATGATTTCGACGGTGTCCCATGGCCGATCATGAACATGTAGAGGCGCCTAGGAAGGACGTCCTGATCGTCGCATGCGGAGGTTCCGGCCGCAGGGTGTTCGCCGAATCCGAGGGCATCCTGGATGCGCCCGTGGTCTTCATCAATTCCAACGACAGCAGCACCATACCCCTCGTCCCGTCCGGGATGGAGGGATGCCACGGGGATCCGGAGCTGGCCTCCGCCATAGCCTTCGAGAACGTCGGCGCCATCAGGGAGGCTTTCCAGGGATACAAGGCGGTCGTGGTGTTCTCCATATTCGGGGGCGGCACCGGGACCGGGATGGTGCCGGTGATCCTCAGATGCGCCAGGGAGTGCGGCTGCAAGACCATATCCGTCATCGGGATACCCCTGTCCTTCGAGTCCGCCCGGCGCAAGCTGGCCCAGGGGGCCCTCGGGAAGGTCTCCGAGGCCTCCGACCGCATGTACGTCCTGGACGAGGACAGCGTCGTCAGGATGTGCCCCGACGCCAGGGTGAACAGCACCTTCCGGATGATATCCCATTCCATCATATTCACCGTGAAGTGCATCGCGGACCTTCTCTCGGGGCCGTTCTTCAGCACGTTCTTCGACAAGGTGTACACTTTCGCCTACGTGTCCGAGATGAATCCGGTCAAGGCGGTCGAGAAGGCCATAACCGCGTCCGGGGACGATCCCGCCGGCGGCATAGTCGTCGCCGTCAGCTCCGATCTGGGCGAGGCCGAATCGGGCGCCATCTACGACAAGGTCGCCGAGATGACCGGCATGGTCCCCGACATCGTCCGCAGGAACGACAGGGAGGACACCAAGATGGTGGTGTTCTTCTCGGTCTGGGGAGCCTGATCGCTTCTTCTCCCAGGGCTTCCCGTACCTGATGATCCTGGAGGCGTCCCCGAAGACCCCCATGATCGTGTTGTACTCGTATTTCGTGGGGATCGCCCTGCCCATCATCCTTCTGAACATGACCTGAGTCATCTCCCTTCTGGTGGGAGGGTACTCTATCGACTCCATCAGGTCGGCGAAGAACCCGAACATGCGCTCCCTCTCCTCCCTGTCCGCCGGCTCCGGCCTTCTGGGGACGTTCTCCGCCTGGAAGAACTCGTACATCACGATGTTGGCCGCATGCGACAGGTTCAGAATGGGATATTCCTCGCCGGTGGGTATCGTGATCAGGACGTCGCACAGGTTGAGCTCCTCCTGGAGGAGGCCTATGTCCTCCCTCCCGAACACGACGGCGATCTTCTCGGGGTATCCCCTGCAGTGCTCCGCGAACTCGCGGACGGGGACGGGGACGCGGGTGTAGTTCCTGTCGCCCCTGGTGGTCACGCCGCTGGTCCCCACCACGAGGAAGCAGTCCTTGACGGCCTCCTCGAAGCTGGAGACTATCTTCGCCTCGTCCAGGATCTGCGATCCGTGCTTGGACCTGCGATACGCGTCGTCCCCTATTTCGCAGGGGTTGACAAGGTACAGCTCCTTCAGGTCGAAGTTGGCCATGGACCGGGCTATGGCGCCCACGTTCCCCTCGAACTTCGCCCCGACGACGACTATGCGTATCTCAGGCATAGGCGCACCAATGCGCATTCACGATATCTTGTTTGCCATCGGGAATTCCATCGGAGTCTGTGAAACAGATAAAATACGAGTGCGTTGGTATAACGCTCCATGGACATCCCCGAGGACCATCCCAGATACAAGTCCTTGATGACGCGGGAGCGTCTCGCAGCGATGGTGGAGAAAGGCCTCGTCACGCCTACAGGCCTGATATCCCACGGCCGCGGCGAAGCGTACGACTACCTCATGGGCGAGAAGAGCACCGAGGCCGCCTTGAACGCCGAGAGGGTCGCCGCGGCCTTCCTGCTCAGGGCGGAGAATCCCGTGGTATGCATAAACGGAAACGCGGCCGCGCTGGACGCCGAGAGGTTGATCGCCCTTGCCGACGCGGTTCCCGCGAAGATAGAGGTCAACCTCTTCCACAGGACCCCTGAGAGGATGGAGGGCATAATCTCGTATCTCGAGTCCAAGGGCGCCAAGAAGGTGCTCGGCAGGGTTCCGGACCGCAGGATCCAGGGCC
>JAEEGF010602057.1_pt1 | contig 19020 bp, 13 predicted proteins | sample 9134171 | NCBI WGS metagenome assembly JAEEGF01 (sample SAMN16246542, study PRJNA631951) | gut metagenome | biome: gut microbiome; feature: rumen; material: AP-attached | host: Bos | place: Iran: Karaj | collected 2018-10
AACAGAGATGCGAACTGGTCCATGATTCCGCAACGCACGCCGACATAGTTGTGCTCAGTCATCTGGCCGATCTTGGCGAGGTCTTCGCGCTTGAAGCCGAGCTTGAACTGGTCGTTGATGGCGTAGCCGAACACTGACTCGAGGGCAGCCGATGAAGACATACCTGCTCCGAGGGGAACGTCACCTCCGAACACGCAGTCGAAGCCTCCGGGGTTGGCGCCGCGCTTCTTCATTTCTGCCACTACTCCGTAGATGTAGCAGGCCCACTGCTCTTCGGGTTTCGGGCCGTTGATGTCTATCGCAAGCTTGGACTTGAAGTCCATTGAATATACGTTGATGGTGTCGGTTCCGTTCTTGCAGATGGCCACTGACATTGCTTTGTCAATAGCTGCCGGAAGTACGAATCCGCCGTTGTAGTCAGTGTGTTCTCCAATGAGGTTGATGCGGCCAGGAGAGGTGTACAGGCTGCATTTCTTGTGTCCGAACTGCTTTTCGAAGCATCTGAGGACTAATTTGTGATTCAGCATTTTGTATTATCGTTTAATGGTTTGTTTCTACGCTATTCGCATCTTGTAAAATTACATTAATTGGAGTACATTTGCAACAACAAACCGCGGAAGTAGCTCAGTCGGTAGAGCGTCGGCTTCCCAAGCCGAAGGTCGCGGGTTCGAAACCCGTTTTCCGCTCTCAAAAAGTCCTGCGTATTGCAGGACTTTTTTCGTGCGGAAAGTCTAACCCCCTGTCGCTTCGCGACATCCCCCAAGGGGGATATGCCGGAACCTGCTTCGCAGAACCCGGGTGGCTCCGTGGCTCGTGTCCTTCGGACATTGCGCACACTCCGCCACGGCGCTGATGCGCCTTGCTATTCCCGTTATGTGTTTCTTCTCGCGACCTTCCGCCCTTTGATACGCTGTCACTGTTTGTATTTCTTACTACTCATCAAATTTTATGTAAGTGCGAGCAGTATTTTGTAAGTTTGTGTGTTATATATAAGAAACGATATTAATAAGCATAATTATGAGACGATTTGCTGTCATTGCCGCTATTGCTGCCATTGTCTTGGGAACCATTTCCTGCAACAAGATTGAAGGTGGGGAAGAATATGTGGATCCAGAAGATTTGGCCAACAATCCATTCAAGGAAGTCCAACTGTCCACCAAGTCGAAAGAATTTGCAAGGCAAGGCAATACTTTCGCTTTTGACTTCATCGACCGCGTGAGCAGAACAGAGAAGGGGGATTTTATAATATCGCCTATCAGCCTGCAACTCCTGCTCGGAATGATTCTCGATGGAGCCCAAGGTCAGACTGCCGATGAAATCTGCAAGGTACTCGGCTACGGCGCTGGCGAAGCAGACGCCGTGAACGAATTCGGTCAGTCTATGATGCAACAGCTGCCTTCTCTGGACAAAAGGACCAAGATAAACATCGCCAACTCCATCTTTGTCAATCAGAAATACCATGTCCTAGACAGCTATAAGAGCACTATCGGCAAGTATTACCAGGCCGAAGCCGCCAATCTGGACTTCAGCGATCCCGCCAGCACATTGAAAGCCATCAACGGTTGGTGCTCAGAAAAGACCAAAGGGCTCATACCCAAGGTTCTGGATGATGTATCTCCTCAAGCTGTCGCCTATCTCCTCAATGCTCTGTATTTCAACAGCCAGTGGCAGGATAAGTTTCCAAAAGAAAACACTGCCAGTGAAAAATTCACCACCTCGGAGGGATCTGTAAAAAAAGTTCCAATGATGAAGGACGAACGCTCTGCTTTTTATTATGAAAATGATGAGTACAGGATCTTACGGCTCTCTTACGGCAATGCTGCTTTCAGTATGAAGGTAATATTGCCTGCCGATGGCAAGACACTTTCCGATGTGACTGAGGCCCTGAAAAGCACCGACTGGTATAATCTCACGCACGGCGGCAACTTCGTTAGGTGCGAAGTGGATGTTTGGCTACCCAAGTTCGAGACAAAATACGAAATCGAGCTCAATAAGATCCTCTCGGACATGGGAATGCCTGCTGCATTCAGTCCAAAGGCAGATTTCAGCGCCTTGTCTGAGACTGCTTTCTTTCTCAGCTTGATAAAGCAGGATGCCGTTATAAAGGTGGATGAAGAAAGGACTGAGGCTGCTGCCGTATCAATGACAGGATGGTATGGAAGCGCCGGACCACTCCAACCCGGGCAGCACATCGTCTTCCACGCAGACCAGCCGTTCTTGTACGTGATTGATGAATGGGGTTCCGGCTCCATCATATTCGCCGGCCGCTTCTCTGGCAAATGACATTTCCGGTTATATCTTTGCAGCAAAGAGTATTGTTATGGCACAGGAAATAGAACGCAAGTTTCTGGTGAAGGGAGATTTCCTCGGGGAAGTCTATGAATCGCACCACATCGTTCAGGGCTACCTGAATTCATCGAAAGGCCGGACAGTGCGCGTACGCCTGAAAGACAGCCAGGCCTACATCACAGTTAAGGGTCCCTCTGAAGACGGCGGACTCTCCCGCTTCGAGTGGGAGAAAGAAATCCCGGCTGAAGATGCAGAGAAACTCCTGGAACTCGCAGAGCCGACACCCATCGAAAAGACGCGCCACCTTGTCCGCAGCTCGAGCAGCCATCCCTGGGAAATCGACATCTTCGAAGGAGCCAACGCTGGCCTCATAATCGCCGAAATCGAACTCGAGACCAAAGACGAAACCGTCGAACTGCCCGCCTGGCTGGGCCAGGAAGTCACCGGCGACAGACGTTACTACAACTCCTATCTGTCAAATCACCCTTTCACGACTTGGTAAACTTGGGCCACTCGCCCACTTCCATATCCTTGAGTTTACCGTCTTCTATGCGGAAACGGAGGGCGGTGCGCACCAGATGGAAACCCTCTACGCCGCAGGCGCCCGGGTTGAGAACCATCATATCGTAGTGTTTGTCGTAGACCACTTTGAGGATGTGCGAATGTCCGCATACGAATACCTGGGGACGGACCATCTCAATCAGACGCAGGGCACGCAGGTCATAATGGCCAGGGTAGCCACCGATGTGAGTCATCAGCACACCCATACCGTCCTGTTCGAAACACTCCACGCCTGAATGGCAACTCCGCACGTCATAGCCGTCGCAGTTGCCGTACACCCCGACCAGAGGCTTGAAAGCAGCAATTTCCTGCGCAACTTCGCCGGTACCGAAATCCCCGGCGTGCCACACGACATCGACCGGATCGAGAAACTTGCGGAGTTTTTCGTCGAAATAGCCGTGCGTATCTGAAATAAGACCTATATATGCCATCTGCCTGCAGTCATCTGACACAAATATAATCTATTCAGAAAAAAACCGTATTTTAGTACAAACAATATTGAGCCTTATGAAAAAGCTTTCGACCTCTTTGTCCATATCTGTGATACTGGCAGTTCTTACCCTCGGTTTCGTGATTGGCTGTACTCCGCCTGACGACCCGGTAGTACCAGTTTCCAGCGTATCGTTGAGCCAGACCACAGCCGCTCTTGAAGTAGGCAGCACAATCAGCCTCAGCGCTACCATCTCTCCCTCCAATGCCACAGACAAGGAAGTCACCTGGTCAAGCTCCAACACCAGCGTGGCAACCGTATCCAACGGTGTCGTGAAAGCTGTCGGCGAAGGCTCAGCCAACATCACCGCATCGGCAGGCGGCAAGAGCGCCGTATGCCAGGTGACGGTAAGTCCCGCCCGCATACCGGTGACCGGCATCAGCCTCGACCTCAAGGAAGCCTCCATATATGCAGGTGAAACATTGATTCTCGTGGCAACCATATCGCCGGCCGACGCTACCGACAAGTCCGTCGCCTGGACCACAGACGACCCCAAAGTGGCGACAGTCGACCCTAAGGGAGTGGTGACCGCCGTCGGCCCCGGCACCTGCACCATCACAGCGCAAAGCGGCGATTTCTCCGCCAAGTGCACGATCACCTGCATCCAGGGCGGCCAAGGTTTTCCCGAAGGAGAAATGCCTGCCGACAACGAGGTCTGGTATACCACCTCTGACGGAAAGGCCCTGACCAATGTCAACAACCAGGGATCTGCCACACTTAAATCCAATCAATACAACACATCCAGAGGATATGGCGTTCTCCAGTTCAGCGGCCCCATCAAGCAATTCGGCCAGTTGGTAAGTGACGAAAAAGAAGGACAGAGGCTGACCGGCATCCTTATTCCCGACTGCGTGGAAACCATTGCAAATAATATGATGATGTTTAATGACAACATCACTGAATTCAGGATTCCCGCCAGTCTGAAAGAAGTCGGATCTTACTGTTTCTCAAGCTGGCAAAAAGCCAACCTTGAACGTTTCACCGGACACCACGTTTCTGAAGACGGCCGCCTGGTCATCCTCGACGGAGTGCTGTACGGTTTCGCAGCGGCAGGTGTCTCTTCATACGAAATTCCTTCAGGCGTAGTCAAGCTTACCGAAGGAGTATTCGCGAGAACCCCGGGACTGAAATCAATCGTGCTTCCAGCAGGATTGGAAACAATAGGTGATATGTGTTTCCTGGCTTCCGGGCTGGAATCCGTCACGATTCCGGCATCGGTCAAGGAAATGGCGCATTACGCTTTCAAGGAGTGTTTCGAGCTGAGGAATCTTCTTGGAGACAGCCATTTCATTTCCGCCGACCGCAAATTCCTCTACGACCGCGATTGCGCTTGGGCTCCTATGAGTCTGACCTTCTTCGCCGGAAAGGATGAGTCATCTTATACAATTCCCGAGGGAATCCGGCACATTGAGAATTATTCCTTCGAAGGATGCAAGAAACTCAGGAGTCTGACTGTCCCTGAATCGATGGAAAGCATAGGAATGGCTTTCGACGGATGTGACAATCTGGAAAGCCTGAACGGCAAATACGCCACGTCCGACCATAAGGGCCTTATGAACAAAGACAATGAACTGATGGTTCTGCTGCCCAATATCGATGCAGATTATGTCATCCCCGACGAGGTCACGAGGATCGGGGATAAACTGTTCTACGGAAGGGAGAACCTCCGTTCCGTGACGATGGGCGACCAGGTCACTTCCATCGGCGCATACGCCTTTGCTTATTGCACGTCCCTGAAGACCCTGACCCTGTCAGCGAACCTCAGGAATTTCGGAGGATGGAATCCCATACAGGGTTGCTCTTCTTTGGAGGCTGTTTACTTCCGCAGCCTCATTCCTCCTTTCCGTGGCGACCTGCAGATGACCGATTCACCCAAAATGAAGTTCTATGTGCCTTCAAGGACACTCTCGATATACACCAACAATGCGGACTGGAGCCAGTATTGGGACATAATGGAGCCCTATGACTACAAGGATCTGCCCGAACCGGACTTCTATATCTCAAGCGACTATTCCGCCGAAGGCGAAGTGACCGTCTACCAGACAGCCTCCGAAGGGCGCGGAATAGACCTCGTCGTGATGGGTGACGCATATTCAGACAGGGAAGTTGCAAGTGGCAAGTATCAGAATGATATGAAAGCCGTCGTCGAAGAATTCTTCGCCATAGAGCCATACAGGCCGTTCCGCAACCTCTTCAACATCTATTTCGTCACGACGGTTTCCGCAACAGAAGGTTTCGATCGCGGCGGACAGAGCCTCGGGTCGACCTTGGTCGGTGGAACACAGATAACAGGAAACGACCCGAAGTGCTTCGAGATGGCCCGCAAGGCCGTCAAGGACGATGAGCGTATGCAGGAAGTCCTGGTGCTCATCTGCGGCAACCAGCCTGACTTCAGGTATTACGCCGGCACTGCCTATATGTATGATCCAGACAAGTGGGTTAAGGACAAGTATGCAAGCGGCCCGTCCCTTGTCTACTTCACCAAGCTCGACGACAGCTTCGAGAGGACAGGTGTCGTGCTCCGTCACGAGTGCGGTCACGGTTTCGGAAAATTGCTGGACGAATATTTTTACGATTATACCGGTCCCCTTCCGAAAGACAGGAAAGACCAGATCGAGAGCTACTCCGCTTACGGCTGGTACGCCAACATCGACGTAACTCCCGACCCCGCGAAAGTGAAGTGGTCCGTTTTCCTTGCCGACGAGCGCTACAAGTACGATGAACTTGGTGTTTTCGAAGGCGGTGACACGCACGCGACCGGAGCTTGGCGTCCTTCGCTGACCAGCATTATGGACAACAATGAAGGACGATTCAACGCACCCTCACGCTATGCCATCTGGAAGAGAATCCACAAACTGGCTTTTGGAACCGACGGCAGCTACGAGGACTTTGTGGCCTACGATGCCGTCAACAGGAAGACGTCTGCCGGTGCCCCGACCGCAACCCGCACGGCAGTACGGACACAGCAGAGGACTTCGGCTCCAGTCGTGACAGGACGAAGCTGGAGAAAAGCTGAATGGAAGAGATAGCCTGCTTTATTCTATAACCGTCATATTCTTGCGCCAGTGGAAGTAGCCGTAGACGCTGGCGGCAAGGTAGACTACGAACATAAACGCCGGGGCCGGCATACCCTGCAATGCATACATTGCAATCTGCAGGATATCTGAGATTATCCAGATGAACCACACCTCGATGTAGGACTTCGTCAGCCAGTATGTGCCGACGATGCTGAGGGTCATCGTCACTGAGTCCAGGACGGGCTGTGGATCGTCGAGAGACCTGAAAACGAAATAAAGGGCGGTGGCGGCGACAGCAAACACCGCCAGTGATATCGCCAGTGTACGGCCGGCCAGAGGTCTCACGACGATGTCTACATCCTTTTCCGAAGTTGATGCGGCGGCAGCCGAAGCCTTGTCTCTCGTCAGCCGGACGATGCCTACGAAGGCCATTACTATATAATAGACATTGAGGCACACAGACCCCCAGAGGAGCTGATGGATGCCGATGGCCACGTAAAGCGCCGCGCAGAAGAAGTTGTAATACCACATCGACACCCTCTGCTGAACCTCCTTGATCACATAAAGGATGCCCAGGATTGTGGCCACAAGCTCAATCCAGCCCCATATATCTGACAACGAAAGGAAATCCATAAAAGGCTATCGTACAATCAGGCGCTCCCCTATCCTCAGCGTCTTTTTGGAAGATATGTTGTTCAGCTTGCAGATTGCCGAGACGGTGGTGCCGTATTTCTTGGCGATGCCGCTGAGTGTGTCGCCTTTCCGGACGGTATAGATTATACGGTCTGAAGCGGCCTGAGACTCGTTGTCGGACTGGCCGTAATGAGAATATATGCTGAAATAGTGCTTCTTGAGGGTGAGCACGGAATCGCGCAGCGCACCGGTCTCGAAATTGATCACGCGCTCAGCGTCGAAGGTCTGGCCCTTGTACCTTGTCTCGAAATGGAGATGCGGCCCGGTGCTGCGTCCGGTGCTTCCGCCCAGGCCGATCACGTCACCGGCCTTGACAGGGTCGTTCGGTTCGCACAGAGTCTTCGAAAGATGGCCATAGTATGTCTCAAGACCGTTCGAATGCCTGATTACGACAAGGTTGCCATAGCCTCCTGTTTGCTTGGTCGTGCCCACATAGCGCACGATTCCGTCAAATGCAGCACGGACAGTATCACCCACGTTCAGGGGAATGTCGGTCCCCTGGTGGGAACTGCCACGGCGCACTTTGTAGCCGCTGAACACCTTTCCCTGGATCGGAGGGCAGTAGTTGTTGAGAGAATCAGCCAGAAGCAGCTCGAATTCTTCAGGAATAAGGCTGGCAGGATATGAACTGTATGCGTGCATCTCGGTGTTTGTCCAGTACTCGTCGAAGAGACTTGAAGTGTCGATCTTCGGATGTCCAAGGTCATAATATGCCCAGGTATTGTCGTCAAATAGAATCACACGGGTATATTTGTCCTGAGTATCAAGAGTATCCAGCGGAAGCCTGATGCGGACTGCGCTGTCGATGACCGGCAAGTCCTGCGCCATACACGCAAGGCTGGACAATATGGAGAAAACAACGATATATATCTTTTTCATAATAATTCTTAATTCAGGTGGCGAATTTAGGCATAAAAAATGATGAATTTCTTACTTTTACACGATTGAATTGTTTTTATGCGAAAAATTCTCCTTTGCCTGCTGTTCCTGGCCCAAGTGCTTTCTGCATCTGCGCAGAATACGCTCAGGTATGAGTCGATGATAGGCAAGGAAGAACTGTACGAGACTCTGGAATACCTTGCCAACGATATGGCCGAGGGCAGGGCAACCGGCAGCAAAGGCAAGCACAGCGCAGAGCAGTTCATCCGCGAGCGTTTCCGCAAATACGGGCTCAAACCCTTCAACTGGAACTACACCCAGTCTTTCAGGGCGAAGGACACCCTGGCCGTGAGGAATGTGGTGGGAGTGGTTCCCGCCAATGGGATGAGCGACGAATATATCGTGATTGGAGCGCACTATGACCACCTCGGAGTGCTTGGAGGCAACACCTACAACGGAGCGGACGACAACGCTTCCGGCGTGACCGCCCTGCTCGACCTTGCACGGGTTTTCGCAAAGATGAGGGCCGACGGTGCCGGACCGAACCGCAATCTCGTGTTCGTTGCATACGACGGCAAGGAACTGGACTTGCTGGGCAGCGACTATTTCGTGAGGCATCTTCCCTTCCCTGCCGAAAAGATAGTGTGCGCAATCAATATGGATATGCTGGGCACTACGCTCGTACCCGTCCACCGCAACCGGCCCGACTATCTCATCGTCCTCGGTGAAGAGACCCTGCCCGACCGGCTGCAGGGCATAATACGCTACAGCAATTTCAGCGACCGTTTCGGCATGGATATTGACTACTCGTTCTACGGCAGCAAAGCCTTCACGGAAATGATATACCGCACGGGAGACCAGTATTCTTTCAGGAACAGGAGAATTCCCTCCCTGCTGTTCACCTCAGCCTTCCACGACCACACGTACAAGCCCAGCGACACTGTGGACATCATAGACTTTGAGATGCTGCGCAAGCGCACTGCCCTGATTTTTGACATCATTTACAAATACTCGACACTGTGATGCTTTCGAGAAGACACATACTGCTCGTCCTGATCGGAATACTGTCCTGCCTCAACGCAGCCGCACAGTACAATCCCGACCATTTCTATATGCGCGGGCGGCGTGCCCTTGCCGACGGCAAATATGCAGATGCCATCGCAAGCTTCAACGTGCTTTCAAGGCTGGACACCACGGACTACGAGGCATTCTTCTTCCGCGGCATAGCAAAGTATGACCTCGGCGACTACACAGGCGCCGAGAAGGACTTCGACCTGACACTGCAGAAGAATCCCATATACACCCTTGGCTATCACTACCGCGCCATCGCCCGCAGCCAGAGCGGCAAATACGACGAAGCGCTCGAGGACCTTGCGACAGCCGTAGGCCTGCGTCCCGGCTATACCGGCCTCTATTTCAGCCGCGGCGTGGTTTACTTCATGTCCCAGCAGTTCGAGAAGGCGGTGGAAGACTTCAACAGATATATCCGTAACGAACCTGAAGATGCCTCCGCATATATCAACAGGGGCGCCAGCCACCTATTCCTGGGCGACACCACCAAGGCACTCGAGGACTACAACCAGGCCATCAAACTCAACCGGCACGATGCGGAAGCCTTTGTCCGCCGCGCCAGAATCTATGCATTGAGGGAGCAGTTCGAGGATGCCATAAGCGATCTGGACACTGCCATCCAGCTGGACAGCACCAACACCCTGGCCTACTTCAACAGAGGCCTTATGAAATATGACAACAAGGATATCGGAGGCGCCCTGGAGGACCTTGGGAAAGTGCTGCGGGACGACCCCGGCAATGCCCTGACACTCTACAACAGAGCCTTGATCTATTCACAGATAGGCGACTTCGAGAAAGCGCTGGACGACTATGACCGCGTCATCAACATCAACTCAGAGAACGTGCTTGCATATTTCAACCGAGCTGCAGTCTTCCTGGAGATGCGCCGCTATGAAAATGCGATAGACGACTACAGCAAGGCCATCGATCTCTATCCCGACTTTGCCAAGGCCTATATGAACCGTGCCTATGCCCGCAATATGCTGGGACAGTGGGCCGCTTCGCAGAGAGACTACGAGACAGCCCGCGTGAAGATCCGCGAATACCAGCAGAACACGTCCACAAAGGAAGGCTACGATGCATTCGCCGATACCACACAGGGCTACAGTCACCTTATAGATTTCGATGCAGACTTCGCCAAGAAGAACTTCGACAACGAACTGCTGCAATACCGCGACGTCGACATCGGACTCAAGCCGCTGTACAGGTTCGCAATCGCAGGCAAGACCGAAATCAGCGACCTGACCGCGCTGTCCAGGAGGCTGCAGTACGAAAAGCTTGACGAATTCTACAAGGGAGTGCCGCTTGAGATAGCCCTGACCACGGACAAGGACAACCTCGTGGAGAACACATCCTCCCGGCTGGCGGCTGTCAACCACGAAGTCATTACCAACAAGACTGCCGGGAACCTGTTCGCGAAAGCCATCCTGGAAAACAGCCAGAACCAGTTCAACACCGCGATGGCCTGCTACAACGAAGCCGGCACGCTGGAGCCCGACAACGAGTTCGTCTACATCAACAGAGGCGTCCTGCAAGCCGATATGACCGACTTCATTTCGTCGATGGACAACAACATCCGAGTACTGTCGCTGGACAATACGGCCAGCACGAGGGTTACCGTTTCCGACAACAGCACCATCCGCACATACGACTATTCGGCTGCGATCAGCGACTTTATGAAGGCGGCTGAAGTGGCCCCGGACTTCCCCTACACATACTATAATCTCGGCAACCTGTTCTGCCTGAGCGAGGATATGCTGACGGCGATCAGCCAGTATACCAAGGCCCTCGAGCTCTATCCCTACCTGTCCGAGGCATACTACAACCGCGGCCTTGTGCTGATCTTCCTCAAGGACAAGGAGAAGGGCTGCCTCGATATGAGCAAGGCCGGCGAACTGGGCATCGCAGACGCCTACAGCGTCATCAAAAAGTACTGCACGGAGCAGCAACAATAGTCTCCTGAGAGTTTTTTTATTAAATTTGTAACAAACAGCACTATTATGTGGCAGCGGTTCCAAACCTTACTATTGCTCATCTGCGCAGGGCTTCTCATCTCGATGTTCAGCGCCGATATGTGCTATGTGATGGTTCCCGACGCCGGAGACACGGCGGGAGAACTCACCCGTTTCTCCATCAAGTTCGTCAACCGCTCCCAGTTCATCATATTCACTTTCGTGACTATGGCGCTCAGTGTCATAGCAATCTTCTACTATAAAGCCAGGATACTGCAGATACGTATCTGCATAATCAACATACTGCTTCTTCTGGCATACCAGATATGGATACTGGTGTATTTCTTTGAATTCAAGAAAATATATACTTTCACCGTTCCGTCCCTCTTCCCCTTCGTCTGCATAGTGCTTCTGCTGATAGCCATCAGATACATCTGGCGCGACGAATCGGAAGTCATCGCATACCACATCATACGCAAGAACAAGAAGAACGGGAAAATCCCGCCCAAAGCATCGAAATGAGAAGGATAGCAGAATCAGAACTGATAATCAACGGCGACGGATCCGTATTCCATCTTCACATCCTGCCGAAAGACCTGGCTGACACCATCATACTGGTCGGTGACCAGAACCGCGTCCCTGCCGTGGCCCAGTACTTCGACGAAGAGAGCATAGTCTGCGACAAAGCTTCGAGGGAGTTTCACACCATCACCGGCAAATATCACGGCAAGCCCATCACGGTGATGTCCACCGGCATCGGCACGGACAACATCGACATAGTGATGAACGAGCTGGACGCACTTGTCAACATAGATTTCACGACGAGGGAGCAGAAAGCCGAGCGCAAGGCTCTCAACATCCTTCGCATAGGTACCTGCGGCTGCGTCCGTCCGGACATCCCTCTCGGCGGGTTCGTGCTGTCGGAAGTCGGCATAGGCATCGACGGCCTCCTGAACTGGTATGAAGGCGGTCCCGACATCAGTGACAGCGGAATGGAGAAGGCCTTTATGAAGCATATGGGCTGGGATAAGAGGCTCGCCACGCCCTACTGCGTATGGTCGAGCAAGGAAATCCTCGACAAGTTCCCTGACTGTGCAAGAGGCATCACGATGTCTGCTCCCGGGTTCTACGGGCCTCAGGGACGCTCTATCCGTATGGGGCTCACCATCCCCGACTTCATCCCGAAACTCGAGCAGTTCGAGTACAAGGGCGTCAGGATGACCAACATCGAGATGGAGAACTCAGCCATCGTAGGCACCGCCACCCTGCTGGGGCATCACGCCGCCACGATATGCTGCGCCATAGCCAACCGTTTCAGGCTCGAGAGCATTCCCGACTACAAGCCTTACATAGAGAAACTGATCGTTTACGCACTTGATTCACTCACTGCATAATGGCTGACACAAAAGACCTCGAATATCTGGTTGACCTGTTCGACGATCCTGACCTTCAGGTTGCCTCCGCACTGGACCGCAAAATCCGGCAGGGCGGTCCCGAACTGCTGGATGCGTTGCGCAATATGGCCATCGAGACTGAAGACGAAGCCCGCAGGGACATCATCAACCGCAAATACATCTATTACAGCGCCGCTTCGGTGCTGGACCAGCTCGAGCAATATGCTGCCCTTGCAAAAAGGGAGGAAGCGACTCTTCTGGAGGGAGCATACCTGATAAGCGCTCTGATCACTCCGGGCTACAAGAGAGCCGCTTTCTATGACGACCTGATTCCGCTCATCGGCGAGATAATGAGCGAGACGTCGGAAGACAAGACAGCCGTCGAGAACGCCCGCATCCTGAACCACATCTTCTACAACAGATACCGTTTCACCACCACTGACCCGTTCTCTTTCTCGGAAGACAATTCCCTGTTCATAAATGTCATAGCAAACAGACGTGGCAATCCAGTCGCCATTTCGGTGCTGTATTTCGCCGTGGCACACGCCGCAGGGCTGCCGATCTATCCGCTCTGCTTCAAGGGAGGTTTCGTACCCGTCTATGAAGAAAATGGCAAGATACTCTTCTACCTCAACGTCTTCCACAAGGGCGAAATCTTTATGCAGGACAGCCTTGCAGCAATGATGTCAGCCCAGGGACTGAACCTTGACACATCGGCTATGGTAGTGAAGAAAGACGCCACCATACTGACGATGTATATGGAACTGATCGCATTCTATTACGACCAGAAAGGGAACAAGGCAATGGTGGAACTGCTGGCCAAGGCAATGAGCTTTTTCGGAAACCAGCGGTATATGGTGATCGACGAAGAAGACGAATAATCCTATTCCTGAAGCGCCTTCCCGGTAGGGAATTCGGGATGTTTTGCAAGCTCTTCAGGAGTTCCCTCGAATATCAGTTCTCCACCCTCGTCGCCTGCATCGGGACCCAGTTCTATCAGCCAGTCGGCAGCCTTGATCACGTCCATATTGTGCTCAACCACTATTATGGAGTGTCCTTTCGATATCAGGGCATCGAACGATTTGAGAAGTTTCTCTATGTCATAGAAATGAAGGCCGGTGGTCGGTTCGTCGAAGATGAACAGGATGTGGTCTTTCGATGACGAATCCTTCCCCAGGAATGAAGCGAGCTTGATGCGCTGGCTCTCACCGCCGCTGAGCGTGCTGCTGCTCTGTCCAAGCTTAAGATATGCAAGGCCGACGTCGACCAGCGGCTGCAGTTTCTCGGCTATCCTCTTTGCCGCCGCATCTTCCTGCGAAGAAAAGAACTCCACGGCTTCGCTCACGCTCATATTCAGCACGTCGTCGATATTCTTGTCCTGATACTTGACTTCGAGTATCTCGGGCATGAACCTGTGGCCGCCACAACTCTCGCACACCATCGTCACGTCGGCCATAAACTGCATCTGGATGCGGATGACGCCCTCGCCCTGGCAGTCCGGACAGCGGCCGCCCTCGATATTGAAGGAGAAATGCGAGTGGCCGAAGCCGTTCATTTTGGCATAGGGCTGCTCGGAGAACAACTTGCGGATGTCGTCGTATACCTTCAGGTAGGTCACCGGATTCGAACGGCTGCTCTTGCCTATGGGGTTCTGGTCCACATATTCTATGGAAGTGATCCTGTTCAGGTCACCCTTGAGCTCGCGGTATGCGCCGGGTCTCTCCCCTATCTGGTTGATGTGACGGTAAACGGCAGGATAAAGGATATCCCCTACAAGCGATGATTTTCCACTGCCGCTCACTCCGGTCACGACGGTGAGGCAGTTGAGCGGGAACCTCACTGAAATGTTCTTCAGGTTGTTCTCCGCCGCACCGCAGATCTCGATGGAATATTTCCATGGTCTCTTGGCTTCGGGGAGATATCTGCTCCTGCGGCCCTGCAGATAGTCGATGGTGATCGAGTCGCCATTGTAGACGCCGCTGCCGTCGGGGAGTCCCTGATAGACAATCTGGCCGCCATAGATGCCGGCGAAAGGCCCTACGTCAATCAGCAGGTCGGCAGCCTTGATTATCTGCTCGTCGTGCTCCACCACCAGAACAGTATTGCCCAGGTCGCGGAGACGCTTCAGCACGCCGATCAGCTTTTCGGTGTCGCGAGAATGCAGGCCTATGCTCGGTTCGTCAAGTATGTAGAGGGAGCCAACAAGGTTGTTGCCCAGGGAGCTTACAAGATTGATGCGCTGGCTTTCTCCGCCGCTCAGGGTATTTGACGGACGAGACATAGTCAGGTAGCCAAGGCCTACATCCATCATATAGCCCACACGCATCCTGAGTTCCTTGAGCGGCACAGCGACCTTCTCTTTCTCATAGTCGGTCATCAGGACGTCGAGCGAATCGAGGTATTTCTGCAGGTCCTTGATCTGCATATCCATCACCTCGGAGATGTTCTTGCCGCCTACTTTGACATACAGAGCCTCCTTGCGCAGGCGGGATCCGCCGCAGGCACGGCACACGGTCTTGCCGGTGTAGCGGCTGAGCATATATTTGTACTGAATCTTGTAGCGGTTTTTTCGCACCCAGTCGAAGAAAGTGTTGATGCCGTCGAAATATTCGTTGCCGTTCCAGAGCAGGTCCTTCTGCTCACGGGTAAGGTCTTTATAGGGCTTGTGTATCGGGAAGTCGAAGAGATAGGCGTTCTCCACCAGACGGTCGCGGCAATAGCCCATAACGTCGCCTCTCCAGCAAGCCACGGCACCTTCATACACGCTCAGCGTCGGATTGGGAATCACGAGCGATTCGTCGATGCCCAGTATCTTGCCGTATCCGCCGCAGACCGGGCAGGCGCCCAAAGGACTGTTGTAGCTGAAGAAATTCTCGGTGGGTTTCTCGAATACTATGCCGTCGGCCTCGAAGATGTTCGAGAAACTGCGCATCTTGCCCGCAGGGCCCGCATAGATGTAACCCTTTCCTTTTGAGAAGGCAGTCTGTGCTGAGTCGAGCACACGGGAGCGGAAATCTTCATCATCGGCCACGGTTACCCTGTCGATGAGCAGGGCCTTGTCATTCAGGTCAGTTGCCTGTCCTGAAGCAAGGAGTTCGTCTATCTTGAAGAAAGTGCCGTTTCGAAGGTCAACCAGTCTTGAAAAACCGTCTTCCTTGAGAGAGAGCAGCATCTCGACGGTCTTGGAAGGTTCGCAGTCAATCATAGAGGCTATCAGGACCACGGTGCCGCTCTCGAGCGTCAGAAGCCAGTCCAAAACACTCTTGGCAGTGTCGCAGACCACCTCCCTGCCGCTGACGGGCGAATATGTCCGTCCGGCATTGACGAACAGCAGCCTCAGGTAGTCATAGACCTCCGTGGTAGTGGCTATGGTGCTTCGTGGGTTGGTGGTGTTCACCTTCTGTTCCACTGCGATTGCCGGGGGTATTCCTGTGATATAGTCCACCGCGGGCTTGCTCATCCTGCCCAGGAACTGGCGTGCGAAAGAAGAGAGGCTCTCCGCAAAGCGCCTGTGCCCTTCTGCGTATATGGTGTCGAAAGCTATGGAAGACTTGCCGGATCCGGAGATGCCTGTGACCACGACGAACTTTCCTCTCGGAATCGAAAGGTCGAAGTTCTTCAGGTTATTGGCCCTCGCGCCCTTGATGAATATGCACCCTTCCTGCTCCATCTACTGCCTTGTCACTTGTCTTAAATCCTTGAGCTTCTTGAGGGAAGCCATTATCTTGTCGAGTTCGAGGTTGCCCGGCACGAAGATGGTCGCAGTGACTTCCTTCTCGCCGTTACGCGCATCTTTCGCAAAGAATGCGCGGATCGAAGCCTTGAACATACTGATTGTCGAGATTACTTCGTTCACCGCGGAGTCAGACTCCACTATGCAGCGCAGAGTGGTCTGGAAACTGTTGGCGCTGGCATCATCCTTCCAGCGCACCTTCTGCACGCGGTGGGGATACAAGGTCAGCAGCCTCGATGCGTTGGGGCAGGACATACGGTGGATCTTGATGCCGTCGTTTATGGTCACGAAGCCGAATACCTCGTCGCCATAGACGGGGTTGCAGCAGCGGGCCATCTTGTAGTCCACGTTCTTGAGCTTGCTGTTGTCGCCTATCACGAGGTAGTCCGAAGACTCCGTCTTGCGCAGGGCGTGGGTCACGTGGCTCTCCACGGCCTCCTGCATATGTGCGGCTCTCTCAAGGATGAAGGACTTGATTTCGGCCACATCGACGGTTCCGGACCCGAGGGCGGAGAACAGTTCGTTGGCAGTGCGGAACTTGTATTTCTTTACGAGATATGTCAGACCGTCGTCTGGCAGCTCCAGTTTCCAGTTCTTCAGCCTGCGTTCAAGGAGCTGCTTGCCCTCACGGGCCATCTTGTTCTCCTCTTCCTTGAGACGCTGCTTGATCTTTGTACGCGCTTTCGACGTCACCACGAAGTCCAGCCAGCCGGCACTCGGCTTCTGGTTCTTGTTGGTGAGAATCTCCACCACATCACCGGTCTTGAGTTTCTCCTTGATGGAGACCATCTTGCTGCCGATCTTCGCCCCGGCGCACTTGAGGCCTATGTTCGAGTGGATGTCGAAGGCAAAGTCAAGCACCGTGGCACCTGCCTTGAGTTGCCGCAGCTCGCCGTTTGGAGTGAAGACGAAGACATCCTGGTTGATGACCGAATCGACCTGCTCATAGCTCTCCTGAGCGTTTCCGCTGATGAGGCCGTGGACCATATCCAGCCAGTGCCTGAGGCTCTCCTCTTTCTTGACACCCTTGTATGACCAGTGCGCGGCGCTGCCGAGTTCGGCCTCGTAGTCCATCCTTTCGGTGCGGATCTGCACCTCAAGGAACTGGCCGCGGGCGTTCTTGACGGTGATCTGGAGAGACTGGTAGCCGTTGGGCTTGGGTACCGTTATCCAGTCGCGGAGACGGCTGGTGTCGGGCTCGTATTCTTCCGTCACCAGGGAATAGACTTCCCAGCAAAGGTCCTTCTCCTTTTCGAGGGGCGCGTCTATGATGAACCTGATGGCAAATACGTCATATACCTTGCTGAAAGGGATGTCCTGGACCTGCATTTTGCGCCATATCGAGTAGGCGCTCTTGGTGCGGGCCTTGAGGGTGTATTTTATGCCTTTCTGCCTGAGCTTGTCCTCGAGGGGACGTACGAACTCGCGGACGAGGGCCTCACGCTCCTTCTCCCCAGCCTTCAGCTGGTTGGAGATGGCCCTGAACTGTTCGGGATCGGCATACTTCAGCCAAAGGTCCTCGAGCTCGCTCTTGACATTGTAGACTCCTGTCTGATGGGCCAGAGGAACATAGAGCAGGATTGTCTCAGCATTCTTGCGGGCCTGGTCGGACTTGGGCAGAATGCTGAGGTTGCGCATTATCTCGAGGCGGTCGGCAAGTTTGATGAGGAACACCTTGGGGTCACTGGAATAGGAGGCTATCAGCTTGCGGTAGCGGTCTGCTTCGAGGCGGGTGTCCTTGGGCTTGATCTCGGAAATCTTGTTGAGGCTGACCGCCATATCGATGACCGACTTGTCGAAAGACCCTCTCACTGTCTCGAGAGTGGCGTTTTCCAGGCGGGTGGCCTCGTGGAGGAACACTGCGGCGACCGCGTCGGCGCCGAGTCCCAGTTCCTCTGCCACGATTCCTGCGACTGCGATCGGATGCTCGATGAAAGGATGGTTGTTGCTGCGGAGCTTGCCCTCGAGATTGGTGCAGGCAAGGTCATACGCACGGCGGATCATCGCTGCGTCATTCTCGCCGTAGTACGAGCAAATCTTTTCTATATTGTCCTGCATCATTTCTCCAGCAACAGTTTGAGTGCATTCATTTCGTCACGGGCCTGGGCTGCCGCGAGGAAATCAAGCTGCGCAGCGGCATCTTCCATCCTCTTCTTGGCAGCTGCGATGGCTGCCTTCAGCTGGGTTGCGTCCATCTTGCTGACGACGGGATCTTCCTCCAAATATCTTGCCTGCTTGCGGATGTCGTCCTCCCTTTGGTATGTATCTGTACGCACGAGTGCGTTATATGCCTTGATGCCGACCTGATGCGGAGTGATGCCATTCTCTTCGTTGTAGCGCTGCTGCTTTGCCCGCCGGCGGTTGGTTTCGTCGATGGTGCGCTGCATCGACTCGGTGACTGTGTCGGCATACATTATCACCTTGCCGTTTATGTTCCTGGCTGCGCGGCCCGCAGTCTGGGTGAGCGAACGCTCGCTGCGCAGGAAACCTTCCTTGTCCGCATCCAGTATGGCCACCAGCGACACAGTCGGAAGGTCCAGTCCTTCGCGGAGCAGGTTCACGCCCACCAGCACGTCGAAGCGGCCTGCCTTGAAGTCTTCTATGATTTCCACCCTTTCGAGCGTGTCGACGTCGGAGTGGATGTAGCGGCTGCGCACGTCCATCCTGGTCAGATATTTCTCAAGTTCTTCCGCCATCCGTTTGGTAAGCGTGGTCACAAGCACCCTCTCATCCTTCTCGCTGCGTATCTCTATCTCTTCGAGCAGGTCGTCAATCTGGTTCTTCGTGGGCCTCACCTCGGTTGGAGGGTCCAGAAGTCCGGTGGGACGAACCACCTGCTCTACCACAAGACCTCCGCACTTCTCCAGTTCATAGTCTCCCGGAGTGGCGCTCACATACAGTTTCTGGCCGAGTATGTTCTCGAACTCATCGAACTTGAGCG
>JAEEGF011641039.1_pt1 | contig 19019 bp, 11 predicted proteins | sample 9134171 | NCBI WGS metagenome assembly JAEEGF01 (sample SAMN16246542, study PRJNA631951) | gut metagenome | biome: gut microbiome; feature: rumen; material: AP-attached | host: Bos | place: Iran: Karaj | collected 2018-10
TAGCAAGAAAAACATTTCAATAGTGTTATCTTCATTATCCTCCGGAAGTGATGAGTAGACAAATCGTTTTAGAGAAGAGTCTCCTCCTTCATAAGAAACAGCTTCTTTGGGAATTATTAATTCTCTGCCAGTTTTCGTCGTATAATACCACAATGAGTCGTGAGATTCTCTTATAATTGTCCCGTATTGGTCTTCAAACAAAGATTGACTTTGTTGCGTTGCTTTTTGTGGCATTAAATGCATATACAAAAACACAAAAGACCAAAAAATAAAATGTAACATTTCCATTATTTTGAATAATTGACCCCAAAAATATTAACATCCAAATAATCATATCCAAATCGCTTCATTACATCCCACTGGCAACCATAGATGAAAGCTCCTGCATCAGAATGAGAGTGAGGTAAACCTTTCAAGAATCTAACAACGTGGGCAAATTCGTGAGAGATGCCAACGGTTTGATGTATAGGACTACCTTTAGAGTTAATATTAATCTCTATAGTTCCCCCTATTGATGTTTTTAATGCTTTGTTTGGATACAATGTCTGACCTAAATTACCATTTATAGTCTTACCTTTTGGAATCCCTTGTCGTATAGCTTCGCTTATAGTTGCATCCGACCACCCCGATTGTTCTACATCAAAGTCTTCGGGTTTATTCCATTTTTCTTCTTGAAGCATACCCTGCATTTTGTAAATGTTATTATCTGTAACCCTTAGTACAACCATTTGAGGATTCTTGGCGATTTCGTATAAATTTTGTAGAAATGAGTCATCACTATATTTCGCTTGAAAAGCAATCGAGGATGGGTTTAATACTCCTGAATGGAAATCCATGTTTAGATTATATCCAGCTTTTAAGCCACGGTAAATTGCAAGCATTGATTTGTAATCCATCGTTATACTATCTCCGTGAAGATCAATACAATTCATAGGATTGTTTCCACAATACGTATACGGACTGATGCCATAGTACTTCTCGCACAGCGGGTCCACCCTGTCCCATCGGGCAAGTGCTGGGTCATACTGGCGTGCGCCGTAGTCGTAGGTGTTCAGGCCGTGCATGCGGTCCAGCTCCTTGCCGTTGTACCTGCGGGGCTGATAGTCGCCGTCCTTGGTGCCGTCGCAGAGCTGTGCCCCGAAGGGGTAGTAGTCCATCCTCTGGACGACCCTCCCGCTTTGCGTGCCGTCGTCCTTCGTCACCTGCCGGATGTTGCCCAAGTGGTCGCGGTCGTAGTACAGGAAGGTGAAGCTGTCCTGCGTGGCGTTGCGCCTCACCGCCTGGCAGTAGCCTTCCTCAAACTGGTACTGGTCCGTTTTCAGCAATGTTTTCATCGAATCTTTGCGAAAAAGCTATTTTTTTTATGATCGTATAAGGACGAAAGTGTATCTTTGCCATGTTTTTATTGGAACTTGTCGCAAAAGTACAAAAACTTTTCGACATAACAAAGCCCAGGCTTGAGAAAGTCGGGGCTTTGCTATATTTTTTTTTACCGTTACAAAACCGAAAAATATGTTGCACTACTTACACTACTTGCACTTGGCATGGTCAGGGACAGTGTCACGATGTCAATGGGGGTGGAGGATGCAGAAATGAATATATATGCTTTTTCAGAAGGGTGGCTCTCCAGCGGAAAAGGTGAACGACTTTTTTCAAAAAGTCGTTCACTTTCTGAAAAAAGGCGTTCACTTTTTTACGCACGGTGACTTGCACTCAGGTGCAAGTAGTGCAACATATTTTCCAATTTAAAAATACTGACAAGTAACGATAAAGGCAACGCCAAATTATTGCAAACCATATCAGTATGCCTACAGGTCATTTCAGCACGCCCAGCTCGGTGCCTACCTTGATGAAAGCGGCGATACACTTATCGAGCTGTTCACGGTTGTGACCGGCCGAAATTTGCACGCGGATGCGGGCCTGACCCTTGGGCACCACAGGATAGTAGAAGCCCGTGACGTAGATGCCCTCGTCCTGCATCTTCGCTGCAAAGACCTGCGACAGCTTGGCGTCGTAGAGCATCACGGCGCAGATGGCGCTCTGCGTGGGCTTGATGTCGAAGCCTGCAGCCATCATCTTCCCACGGAAGTACTCCACGTTCTCCACTAAGCGGTCGTGAATCTCGTCGCTCTCGCCCAGCATCTTGAACACCTCGAGCGAGGCGCCGATGATGGCGGGTGCCAGCGAGTTGCTGAACAGGTAGGGGCGCGAGCGCTGGCGCAGCAGGTCGATGATCTCCTTGCGGCCCGTAGTGAAACCACCCAGTGCGCCGCCGAAGCTCTTGCCCAGCGTGCCGGTATAGATGTCTACGCGGCCGTAGGTGCCGAAGAACTCGCTCACGCCGTGGCCCGTCTTGCCAACGACGCCAGCCGAGTGACTCTCGTCGACCATCACCAGGGCATCGTACTGCTCGGCCAGGTCGCAAATCTTGTCGATGGGCGCTACGTTGCCGTCCATCGAGAAAACGCCGTCGGTGACGATGATGCGGAAACGCTGTGCCTGTGCCTCCTGCAAGCACCGCTCCAGCTCAGCCATGTCGGCGTTGGCATAGCGGTAGCGCTTGGCTTTGCAGAGGCGCACGCCGTCGATGATGGAGGCGTGGTTCAGCGCATCGCTGATGATGGCGTCGTCGTCGGTGAAGAGCGGCTCGAACACACCGCCGTTGGCATCGAAGCAGGCGGCATAGAGGATGGTGTCGTCGGTTTTGAAATACTGGCTGATGGACTGCTCCAGCTCCTTGTGGATGTCCTGCGTGCCGCAGATGAAGCGCACGCTCGACATGCCGAAACCACGCCGTTCCATCATCCGCTTCGAGGCCTCGATGAGGCGCGGATGGTCCGAGAGACCCAAGTAGTTGTTGGCGCAGAAGTTCAGCACTTCCTTTCCGGCCACTTCAATGGCGGCCCGTTGCGGGCTGCAGATGAGGCGCTCCTCCTTGTAGAGTCCGGCCTCGCGAATCTCGCTAAGTATGGTGGCGAGATGTTCTTTCATTTTTCCGTACATAGTATTAATTGGTTGATGAGGTTAGTATATGATGTTTCCTTGTAGTACGATGTGGCGAATGAGTGGCGTGGTGTAGGCATAAGGCAGGAAATCGAGCGAGGGGATGGGGTGGGTGATGAAGACGTTGGCCACCTTCCCTCGTGCGATGGAGCCGTAGTGGGCACTCAGCCCCATGGCGGCAGCCGAGTTGAGTGTGGCGGCATGTAGCGCTTCGGCGGGCAGCAGCCGCATCTTGATGCACGCCAAGGACACCACAAACTTCATGTCGCCCGACGGTGTGGAACCAGGGTTATAGTCGCTGGCGATGGCTAAGGGCAGCCCGGCATCAATCATCTTGCGGCCAGGGGCAAACGGCATGTTCAGGAAGAACGACGTGCCAGGCAGGGCAGTGGGGATGGGGCTGGGGGTGAGGCTTTTGAGGCTCTTTATGTCCTTATCTGTCATGCTTTCCAGATGGTCCACGCTGAGGGCATGGTGGGCCACGGCCACCTCTACGCCGCCAGAGTCGGCCAGCTCCTGTCCGTGAATTTTCGGGCGCATGCCCCATTTGGCGCCCGCCTCGAGTATGCGGGCGGTTTCGGCGGATGTGAAGAATCCTTCGTCGCAAAACACGTCGATGAAATCGGCCAGCTGCTGCCGTCCTACCTCGGGAATCATTTCGTTGACAACCAGGTCCACATAGCGCTCCTGCGAGTAGCCGCGCGCCACGGCATGGGCACCGAGGAAGGTGGCCATCACCTTTAGCGGAGCCGTTTCCTTGATGTGGCGTATCACGCGGAGCATCTTCAGCTCGTCGGCGGTGTTCAGGCCGTAGCCGCTCTTTATCTCCACGGCTCCAGTGCCCTTGGCGATGATTTCGTCGATGCGGAGCATCGACCTGCGGAGAAGCTCGTCCTCCGACATCGTGTGAAGGCGGTCGGCGCTGTTCAGGATGCCGCCGCCACGACGGGCTATCTCGGCATAGCTCAGGCCCTGTATTTTGTCAACGAACTCGCCCTCGCGGCTGTCGGCGTAAACCAGATGGGTGTGGCTGTCGCAAAACGAGGGCAGCACGGCACCGCCTTGCGCGTCGAGGGAAGGCCCCTCCCATCTCTCCCAAGAGGGGGAGACGACTGCGTCGGGGCTTTCTGCGAAGGAAGCCTCCCTCCCTTGGGTGAGGGTTCCCCAATCCTTGATTCTGCCGTCTTCTATCAGCAGCCAGGCATCGTGTACGATGTCGAGCTGGCTCATCTCTTTGCCACACACGAAAGGCTTGCCATGGCGGTCGACCGCCATCAGCCCGATATTCTTAATCAACAAGCATCCCTTGCTCATGTCTATCTTATTAAATATCAGCCTCACCCCCAGCCCCTCAGCCTCACTTAAAACGGCAGTGCCAGGTCGAGCGTTGGCAGTGGGAATAGGGCGGCACGCAGCTCCTCGCAGCGATGGAAGAGCACGTTGAAGCCCGCCACCGATTGTCCGCTACGGCGTTCATTCCTGAAGGTGTCGATGTCCCACAAGGTGAATGCCTTGCTGGTGTGGCCCACGGCATAGTCGCCCAGCGTGTCGGCCGTGCAGGCGATGGGAGCCTCGGGAAACCACTCGCGCATCTGCTGAGCGAACTTGGTGAGTTGCAGTTCTTCGAGCAGCGTCAGGTCGAGCAGCACGCGATAGGCGGCATACCATTCGTAGCGATGCCGCATCTGCTTCAGCACGACGCGCTCCACCTGAGCGCGCACGGCGGCATAGTCGATGCGCTGTCGTTTGTAGAACTGCTTGAACACCAAGTTGCGCGGCTGGCTGTCGAGCAGTTTGCTGTTTCTCGTCTTGTCGCCGCCCTCGGCCACCTTGCGTCGCAGTCGCATCACCGCCTTGGCGCAGGTGCTGAACGACGACTGGGGCTTGCCGCGCCGCAGTCCCGTCACCTTGCCCACGATGCGCCAGATGTGGCCCGTGAGCAAGATGGGGTCGTAGCTGTCGTTCTCGGGCACCAGCCATTGGTTGCCCTCGTCGTCGGTGTAGAATGTTTTCACGGTGTAGGCACCGTCCACCTCGGCCACCACCACCTCACCATCGGCCACCTGCATGTCCATCTGCACCTCTAAGGTGTCGCCTGCCATGATGCCCACGTTCTGCATGCTGTCGCCCTCGGCCTCGATGAGGAACATGGGGTGGCGCCCCACCAGCTGGTGGGGCAGCAGCACGTAGCGGTTGGCGGTGGCGTCGCCGGCCTCAGAGGGGCGACCCGCCATCACGGGTACGTCGGCCATGGGCACGGCGGTGTCGCAGAGCATCGGCCGTAGGCCCGCTGCCCGCATGCGCTCCAATTCTTGCTGTATCTCCTTTTCGGTCATCAGTTTAATGGATGGTTCTGGGCGAAGATGGCCATGCGCTCGTCGAGCTGCTGATACTGGTGGTTCTCGATGAACGAGGTGCACACGCGCAGCCCCTCCTGGTGGCTGCCTGTGGTGACGAGGCAGATGGCCGATACGCCGTAGTACATCAGCTCGCGGGCCAGCTGTCCGCTGGTCATGCCGGTGTAGCCGATGGTGAAGTAGAAGCCGTCGGCGATGGGCTGGTCCATGTCGCGGTCGTAGACGATGTGGAAGCCGTGGCGCAGGAATATTTCCTTCAGCCGATGGGCGCGGTCGCCGTAGACCTTCACCTCGTCGCGGAAGCGGTACTCGCCATCGCAAGCGGCGCGCATCATGGCGGCCATGGCATACTGTGCCGAGTGGCTGGTGCCGCTGCTCAGGGCGTAGAGCATGCGGGTGCTGAAGACGAGGCCGAAGGGCAGTCCCTCGTAGCGCTGAGCCAGCTGTGGGAAGTGGCGGTGGAAGAGCTGGTTGCTGATGCACGTCACGCCGATGCGCTCGCCGGCATAGCTGAAGGCCTTGCTGCCCGAGATGAGCAGCATGTAGTTCTGCGTGTAGCGGGCCACGGTGGGCTGGTAGGGCGGTTCGAAGGGAACGCTCAGGTCCTGGCGGAAGTCCATGGCGAAATAGGCCAGGTCTTCCATCACGACGACATCATACTGCGTGGCCAGCTGGCCTATCTGTTGCAGTTCCTGCTCGGTGAGGCACACCCACGACGGGTTGTTGGGGTTGCTGTAGACGATGGCGCAGATGTTGCCCTCCTTCAGGTAGCTCTCAATCTTCGGGCCGAGCTTGTCGCCACGATAGTCGTAGACGTCGAAAGTCTTGTATTTCACGCCCTGCACCTGCAACTGCATCTTCTGCACGGGGAAGCCGGGGTCGATGAATAGCACGGTGTCCTTGCCTTGCTGCGCCTGCGAGCAGGTGAGGAAGCTGGCGAAGGTGCCTTGCATAGAGCCGCACACGGGCACGCAGCCCTCGGGGGCGATGTCGATGCCGATGAATGCCTTGACAAAGCGCGACGCTTGCTGCTTCAGCTCGGGCAGTCCTTGTATGTCGGGGTAGCTGTGGGCGATGCCCTCCTGCAGGGCCTTCACCTGGGCGGCTACGCCCACCTGGGCGGCAGGGAGCCCGGGGATGCCCATCTCCATCTTGATATACTCTACGCCGCTCTGCTGCTCGGCACGCGCTGCCACCTGCTTCACCTCGCGGATGGTGGCCTTGGTAAAGTCTTGGATGCCCAGCTCGCTGATGAGCTGGTCTACTATTTCACGCTTGATAGGGGTTGGAATCATAGTGTTTTTTGTATTTTTGCACAATGTGGGTACAAAGATACAAAAAAGGTTTGATGCAGCGTCAACCAAATCAAAATATTTTTTCTCTTGGTGATTATTTTTCGGTAAAATGATGAACCTCGTTATCGCTTCGTTTTGTTTTTGATGATGACGGTGCACTGGGCGTGGCTGTAGTAGCGCCCAGTGAGGTGCAGCATGTAGATGCGCACCTGTTTTTTGCTCTCGCAGGTGAGCGTCAGCGTGCGTTCTGTCTCGGTATTCTGTTCGCTGAAGCTGCCGCTGTCGCGCTCGTCCATGAAAGCTTTGTACAGCTTGTTGGCGGAGCCGCCACTGATTTTCAGCACTTTTACCACCTTCAGCACTTGGCGTGTGTCGGGGTCGCGCTCCACGGCCGAGGTGAAGGTGGCCGAGCCTACGGTGGATATTTGCTCCATCTGCTTGTCAATCTTGTTTTGAGCCATGGCCGTGGTTGCGGCAAATAGGCAGAGCATGAGGGTGATGACGCAGTGTCGTAGCGGATTGTTCATAGTTCGTTCATTCGTTAAGTAGCTGTTCCAAGTGTTTTCTTTCGGCAGGGTCGCTGATGCGCTGCAGCACGTCGGCCTCTGCCTGGCGGATGAGTGTCTGCTGACTGATGTCGGTCTCAATCTGGCTGGCCAGCAGCAGTGCCTGTTGCAGTTGTGGCTGAATCTGTCGGAGGTCGTCGTAGCGCTGTCCGTTGACGATGATGTAGGACCCCTCGTAGCGCTCCTCTAACTGGTGATATTGCCAGGCGCGCAGGGCAAAGAGCGGGATGAGCAGCAGGGCCACGACGGCCGAGACGGCGGCAAGATAGCGCAAACGCAAGTGTCGCCGGGTGCGACTGGCCTGTTGTCGCAGGGCGGTGGCGGGTGTGCCGGTGATGCTGGCAATCTGCTCGAAGTCCATGCCCTCCATGTCGTGCAGCCGCAGCACCAGGCGCTGTTGCTCGGGCAGCTTCTCGAGCATGCGCATCAGGTGGGCCGTCTTTTCGTCGTTGGTGCTGGTCGGCGTGGCATCTTCCATCTGCTCAATTTCCGAGAGAGATATTTTTTTTCGACTGTGGCGACGCAGATGGTTGAGTGCCAGGTTGCGAACCAGCACCGTGGCGAAAGGCTCGATGGGGCGTAGCAGGGTGGCACGCAGGGTCCACAGCTTCAGCAGTGCGTCTTGCACCACGTCCTCGGCCTCGTCGCTCTCGCCCATGATGCGGCGTGCCGTGCTGAGCAGCATCGGGCGGATGCGTTGCAGCTCGCTTTGGATGTCCTGGGGGTGTTCCATTCTCTGAAGGGTCTTGGTGGGCTGGATATTCTAGATTATCTGGATTATCTAGAAATTCCAGAAAAACCGGAATCAATGCCCGTGGCTAATATTGGTTGAGGCGCGAGGTGTCGATTTTGGCCACCCCCGATGCGTCGATTTTTGTTTTGTCGGCGTTGCCGCTGATGGTGAACTTCGATGCCCCGCTATTGTGGGCCTTCACCTCTATGCAGTCCACCAGCTTCAGGTCCACCTTGCTGGCACCGCTGTTGTCGAAGTCGATGCTGCCGCCCACGAAGGTGATGTCGCACTTCGATGCGCCGCTGTTGTTGACTTTCATCGTCTTGCCCTCGGTGTTGAGCGCCAGCTTGCAGACACCGCTGCAGTCGATGCGCATGTCGTCGGCTTGGATGGCGGCCGTCAGCTTGCAGGCACCCGAACAATCAACCTTCACACCGTTGTACTTCAGTCGGCCTATCTCCATCTCTGAGGCACCGCTGATGTTGATGTTCAGCTGATGGCCGGTGACATTGGCAGCGTTGAAGTGGGTGACTCCGCCCAGGATGATTTCCTCTATCTGTGGCGCTGTGATGAGCACGACGGGATATTCGTTGGGACCCACGTGCGTGTTGCGAGTCTTCGTCTTGGTGCTGATGTGGAGCGTTTGTCCCTTCTTTTCCACCTTCGTTTCCATGTCGGGGTCGCTGCTCTCTTCCACTTCCACGCTGTAGCCCTGTCCCTGTTTGAACAGCACGCGCACCACGCCTTCGGCATCGATGCCGGTGAAGTCGCGCAGCTGGTAGACCGTTGTCATGCCGCTCGGTGTGTTGATTACCATGTTCTCTTCTGCCTGGCTGTTCGTCAGTGCCAGTGCCAGCCCGCAAGCCATAAAAAGCCGTTTCATTGTTTCCATTTTATTTGTGTGTTATAATTTCTATATATAGTACACACAAATAACCGATTTGTGACATAAAAAGTGCCTTTTTTTTGAAAAAAAACGATGCCGCTATGCCAACAATGGGGCAAGCTCTGGGAGCATGGTGGCGACCTCCTGAAATTTGGTGGCGCTTTTTTGAAAAAAGGCGTTGACTTTTTCCAAAAAGTCAACGCCATTTTTATTGATGATATTTTTTCCCTTTATTTTTCCACCAGGATGCGGGCGTCGACGGCGATGACGTTCTGCTCGTCGGCCAGCAGGGGGTTGATGTCCATCTCCTTGATTTCGGTGGCGAAGCGGAGAAGGGTGCTGAGGCGGACGATGATTTCGGCATACTTGCGCTCGTTGATGCCGCGCTGGCCGCGCGTGCCCTTCAGAATCTTGTAGCCACGCAAAGAATGAATCATGCTGAAGGCCTCCTCGTAGCTCAGTGGTGCCAAGCCCGAGGACACGTCGCGCAGCACCTCGACAAAGATGCCGCCGAGGCCGCAGAGGACGACGTGGCCGAAGCGCGGCTCATACTTCGCGCCAATGAACAACTCGGTGCCGCGTATCATCTTCTGCACCATCACCGCCGTGGCATCTTGTATCTGCATCATGCGGTCGAACTCGGCGCTGAGCACCTCCTTCGAGCGGATGTTCAGTGCCACGCCGCCCACGTCGCTCTTGTGCACAGGCCCCACGACCTTGGCCACCACGGGGTAGCCCACCTTGTCGGCAAAGGCGATGACTTCGTCTTTGTCGGCGCTGACAAACTCGGGCACCGTGGGGATGCCGGCGGCGGAAAGCAGGTCGTGCACCTTGTCGGGACTGATGTAGCCACTTCCTTCTCCTGTTGCAGAGGCGTTGGGGGTGAGGCTGTCGATGATTCTTCTGATTTTGGGCACGTCGACACCGTTGATGACCACGTTCTGCTCGGCGGGGGCGGGTGTCTTCATAATCTGTGTGAGGGCGGTGGCCAGCGTCACCTCGTCGCTGAAGTTCACATGGCCTCGGTTCAGGAACTCCTGCACCTCGGGGCCGGCGGTGCTCACGCTGGGCAGGATGGGGAAGATGGGCTTGCGACACTCCTGAATCTTCTTGTGCAGCACGTCGTAGACCTCATAGATTTTCACCAGTCCGGGTGTGCCAAAGATGACCATGATGGCATCGATGTCGGGCATCTGCTGCTCGCAGTAGTCGATGGCGATGCCCAGGTGCTCGGCGGTTCCTGTAGCCAGGATGTCGATAGGGTTGGCGACGCTGCTGCCAGGCAGCAGCTTGGTCTTCAGCTCGTCGGCGACGGCACTGTCGATGGGTGGCACGTTCATGCCGCCCTTCGACAGGGCATCGGTGAGCATCACGCCGGGGCCTCCGGCATGGGTGATGATGGCAAAGTTCTTGCCCTCGAAGCGTGGCAGCGTGAAGATGCAGCCCACCGTGGTGAGCTCCTCGCGCGAGAAGCAGCGCACGATGCCCGCCTTGCGGAAGAGGGCCTCCACGGCTGAGTCGCTGCTGGCGATGGCACCGGTGTGGCTGCTGGCGGCACGGCTGCCGGCGGCGCTGCTGCCCGCCTTGATGGCGGCGATGCGGCAACCCTTGCGGATGAGCGAGGTGGCATGGAAGAGCAGCTTGTCGGGGTCGGCGATGTTCTCGATGTAGAGCAGTTTCACCAATGAGTCGCGCTCGGCGTCGAAGTTCTCGTCCATATACTCCAGCACCGCCTCGATGCCTATCTGCTTGCCATTGCCCACGCTCCACACCGAGTTGAAGGGCAGACCCTTGGTGACGGCGCTCTCCAAGATGAAGACGGCGGTGGCACCGCTGCCACTGATGAAGTCGACACCCTTGGGGTTGAGCTGCGGGATGGGCTTGGTGAACACGCTGTGGTGATGGCGCGTGAGCAGACCGATGCAGTTGGGGCCTATCAGGGCGCAGCCGTAGCGCTCGCAGCTGTCGAGTATCTGCTGCTCCAGCTCAGCGCCCGCGTGGGTCTCCTCGCTGAACCCGGCAGATATAATAATGAACGCGCGTACATTCTTTTCTTTAGCCAGAAACTCCACATACTGTGGACAGAACTTGGCGGCCACCACCAGGATGGCCAGGTCGGTGGGTGGCAGCTCCTTGGCATCGTGGAAGGCCTTGATGCCCTGCACCTCGTCTTCCTTGGGATTCACCACGCGCAGCACGCCCTTATAGCCGCCACTCATCAGATTGCGCACCACGGCTCCGCCAGGCTTATGCACATTGTTAGAGCCGCCGATGACGACGATGCTCTCAGGTTCCAGTAATTGTCGGTTAATCATTGCTTCCAGTTTTTAGCTTTGCAAAGGTAAGCAATAATTTGCTAAGCGCAAAGGAAACGCTGTTTTTTCTTTGTGCTTATAAAAATATTGCCTACCTTTGTACCCGAAAACCCAACACTTCATGTTACACCGAGTGACACAAATCCTGCTGCGAGGCCTGCTGGCGGTCGTCATCTTGCTACCGCTGCATCTGTTGGCCGTTCCTCTTGAGATTGACCACCTGCCCAGTCTGCACACCCCGCGTGCCGGACATCTTACCTTTGCCTTTGGCGACGAGCTGATGGTGGTGGGAGGCCATACCAGCGGCTTTGTGCCCACGGCCACTGCCGAGTTCTTCCGAGACGGACAGTGGCAGGAGGTGAAGACCATCTACGACCACGACCACGCCTTTGCCGTGCAGATGCAGTCGGGCAGGGTGCTCATAGCAGGTGGCCATCTGCAGCCGTTAGGCATTGGCCAGTCTTTTACAGTAGAGCTTTTCAACCCCTCCACCCACACTTTTGAGGGCTATGGCTGTCTTGACCGCAAGCGTTGCTTTGCCACAGGGATAGAGATGGACAGCGGGCGTGTTGTCATTACTGGCAATTGGTATGCCGACGACGGCGTAGAGAGCTTCGACGGTGGTCGTCAGTTCATGCCGGTGAAGGAGGCGTCTGTCAACCGGGCGCTTCCCTACATATTGCGCACCAGTCAAACCGATGCCATCATCTTCAGCAGCGTTGACGAGCATGGCCAGCCTGTCGACACCATTGTCGTTGACAGACTGCATGGCCAACCCTACACGGAACCTCTTTTGCAGGTGTGGCGTCCTATAAAACCTTTAGAGACTCACCGCAGCACTGACTATTTCATTGGCAACGAGGCGGCGGGCGACTATTCCTATCTTGTGGCGGCCACCGACACGGCAGGTAGGGTGGGCGTCGTTCGTGTGAGCAACGGCGTGTTCTCGTTGTTGCCTACCACTGAACCCATTCCCATCGTGGCAAACCAGCTTTCCATCAGTTATTCCTCCACCTTCGTTGCCGACCGCGCTGCTGGGCGCGCCTATCTCGTTGGCCGCACTCCCGATGGATGCCATTGCGTGGCCTGCGTGGAATATGCCAAGAATCCTGCCCCTGTGACGTTCTACTGCTCGGAGCCGATGCCCGACGTGGGCGCTTCTTCCCCCGTGCTCACCCGGCAGGGCGACTTGGCGCTGTTGGGGGGCATAACAGATAGTAATTTCAACCCTACAGCTACCGCCGTCATCCTGCACGTGGCTTCGCGCAAAGCCGATTCGGCAACAACCGACGAGGCAAGCGCTGGTGTGTGGATGTGGCTGTTCCTCATAGCTGCCGTGGCAGCGATAGGAATGGTATTGCTGATGAACCGCCCCAAGCAACCATCCCAGCCGACTGACCTCCAGCCCCTACCGAAAGGGAGTGGCGACGTCTCGCCCTTGCTGGCGCGCCTCTGCCAGCTAATGGAAGAGGAGAAAATCTACCGCAACAGCGAGTTGAAGCTTCAGGATGTGGCCGATCGCTTAGGCTCCAACCGCACATACATTGCCGACTGCATCAAGGTGGAGCGTGGCTTGTCGTTCCCCATGTTTGTTAACACCTACCGCGTGGAGCATGCCAAGCAATTGCTCAGCAGCCACCCAGAGATGAAAATTTCGTCGGTAGGAACAGAGTCGGGCTTCTCGTCAGAAGCGTCATTCTATCGCCAGTTCAAGGCCGTTACGGGCATGACGCCAAAGGAATGGTTGGCCCAGCAGCAAGGATGATTTAAGAAACCGCCGAATTGCGTTATTTTGTAGCGTCGCAAAATTTCAAAAACTAACGACTTTTGAAATTTTGCGGCGCTCCAAATTTTCATTTACCGCCCGTCGCCGCTTCCTACCTGCACTTTCGACTCTCAAAATCACAATTGAGAGTGGATTTTGTGATAATGCAAGTCCTTTTGTCGTCGCTTTTGTTATCTTTGTAGCGTTAATCTGCATCGAATAATAACCAAATAATAAAAGAATACGACAATGATGAGACGACTACTTACCGCCTTTGTCGCTGCCACTGCGGCGTGGGGAGCGACGCTGGCACAAGGAGAACTGAGCGTCACGGTGAACGTGGAGACGCCCGGCACGCTGTTCCAGCTGTTGCACGAGCAGTTGGACGGCAACACCGACTTTGAAGACGAGCTGCTCGCCGTCGGACACCTCACCCTTTCGGGAACCCTGAACAACGACGACAGGCAGGTGCTGGCCAACCGCCTCCTCAACCTGCTCACCGCCGACGTGAGCGGACTCACCAAGGAAAGCATCCCCTACACACAGTTCCACTTAAAGCGGCTGCGCAGTGTGAAGTTCCCCGCCGACTGGGAGCAGCTTTCCTCTTCGTGCTTGGAGTACTGCGACAGCCTGACGGATGTCACCCTGCCAACAAAGCTGAAGGAACTGCCCTACTGCTGCTTTGAGGAATGTAAGTCGCTGCAGCATATCGTGATTCCCGATTCGGTGACCACTATTAGCATGAGGGCATTCCTTGATTGCTCAAGTCTCACTATGGTGGTCGTGCCAGAGGGGGTGACAATCTTTAACAGCGACTGTTTCCGCAATTGCGAGAGCCTCAGTCAGATTAATATCCCCTCCACATTGGAGACGATTGGTGGGAGCACCTTTATGAATACAGCCCTCACCAGCATCACCCTTCCCGCATCGATGAAGAAGATTGACAGCCATGCCTTCCGCGACTGCAAACATCTGCAGCGCATCACGTTCCCCGACGGTCTCACGGGTGAGAACGACCTGGGCAGCTACGTGCTCTACAACTGTCCAGCGCTCACTACTGTCACCCTGCCGTCGGGGCTGAAAGTCCTTCCCGACTACACCTTCGGCATGGATACGCTGATGACCAGCTTCAACTTGCCGCCAACGGTGGAGCGTATAGGCCATCAAGCCTTCTACCAATGCAAGGGCCTGAAGCAGTTCACCATTCCCACCGGCGTCAAGCAGCTTGGCGACGAGGTGTTCCGCGAGAGCGGCTTGCAGTCGTTCTCGTGGCCGGGCGACAAGTTTTCCATCATCCCCAACGGCACGTTCCGTGGCTGCGAAAGCCTGAAGAGCATCACCCTCCCCGCCACGGTCGATTCCATCGGGAGCTATACTTTCTACGGTTGCAAGAGCCTCACCGCCCTCACACTGCCCGAAGGGCTGCGCGTGGTGGCCAACGACCTCTGCGAGTACTGCTCCAGTCTGACGCAGGTGCACATCCCGCAGAGCGTCTACTACATCGGCAGCTGTGCCTTCGACAGTTGTCCCCTCACACAAGTAGACATCCCCGACGGCGTGACCTACATTGGCAGCGAGGCCTTCGAGGGCTGTCCGCTCACCGAGGTGAACCTACCCTCGAAGATTGTGGAGATAGGCCGCTCTGCGTTCAACAGCGACACATACAGCCGTGTCGTGGTGCCCGAAGGCTGTCTGCGCATTTACCAGAGCGCTTTCCAAAACAAAAACCTGCAGTACATCGACCTGCCTTCCACCGTCAACGCCGTGCAGGCGCCATTGCACAACGATGCCAAGCCCGACAGCATCGTCATACGCGCCGCCATGCCGCCCGAATACGGCATCTACAGCCAGTGGTACACCATGCCACCCATCTTCTTCGGCACCAACGCCACCGCCGACATCTATGTGCCACAAAGCTCCTTGGCCACCTATCAGGCGGCGTGGGGCAGCTTCGCACCCAACATCAAGCCCCTCACGGGCTATGATCCTGAGACCATCTATGTCTTCAGCTATCTGACCATCGACAACCAGTCGGGCTACCAGCAGAAGAAGCACGACATGATGCTGGTGCGCAGCGACGGCGACTTCCCCACTGCGGGCGGACTCACTGTCGAGGAGGGTACGAACCTGCATATTGGCAATTTCCAGTTAGACTTCGACTATGAGGTGGAGCACTGGTGGAACGACCGCCGCAACCACAACATCGCCTCCATCATCAACCATGGCACGATGCAGGCCGACCAGATGACGTACACGCTGAACTTCGGCGGCGAGAAACTCTCGGCCATATTCACACCGCCCTTCGATGTGCGCGTGAGCGACATCACGAAGCGCTACGACAGTCAGCCCGTGCTGGTGCGCCGCTACGACGGAGCCGCCCGTGCACGCGGCGACTTCGACCACACTTGGGTTGACTTACAGCCCAGCGAGGTACTGCGTGCTGGCGAGGGCTACGCCATTTATACTGGCTACTCGCCCGTGAAGGACGGCAATGGTCGCTGGTTCATCAGCGACCGTGCACCGCTGACGCTGAAGCCCCTTGACGGTGTCAAGAACTACGTCTTTGAGGCCGGTAATATCACCGTGCCCCTGAAGCCATACGTGGGTGAGTTCGCCCACAACAGCGGCTGGAACCTGGTGGGCATCCCCTACAGCAGCTATTTCGACCTGCGCGGCATCGACTACGACGGTCCCGTATTGCTCACCTACAGCTCGCGCTGGACCAACCAGATGTTCCGTGCCGTCAGCCCCCTCGACGATGAGTATGTCTTCATCCCCTTGAGCGCCATCTTCGTGCAGGCTCCCGAGGGCATGGGCAGCCTTACCTTCCTGCAGGAGCGCCGCCAGCATAACAGTACCTTCGTCAAGGGCGAAGAGACCAACAGCAGCCGTGCCCTGCGCCGCGCCGACCAGCGCCGTCAGCGGGTTGTCTATGACGCAACATTGTTGCGTCACACCGAACCGGGAGGCGAGGAGCTGGCCACCACCCGCTTCGTCATCAACCCCGATGCCACCCTGCGCTACGACATCGGGCGCGACGCTCCCTGCGTGGCTCCCGACAGCGTGCCCGCCCTGCTCTACACACAGGCAGGCGGCGTGGCCTACGCCATCAACGAGCGCCCGCTGGCCGACGGCATCATTCGCCTGGGCCTCCAGCTGAATGAAGCCGGCACCTACACTCTCTCTTTGCGTGTCCGTGGTGAGGTGTTCCCCGCCTCTCAAGACGTCTGGCTCATCGACAACGAGGAGCGCACCCGCACGCTGCTTCGTCCCTCCTCCTCGGGGGAGACGGAAGGCGACTTTACCTTCACCGCTGCTGCCGGCACCTACCCCGACCGCTTCGTCATCGCCATAGGCAACGCCGACCCCACCGCCATCACCGATGTGGAGGCAGCCACGCCCATGCGCCCCGAAAGTTTGTTCAACTTGGGTGGCCAACGCATCAGTCAGCCACGCCGCGGTCTGAACATCGAGAACGGCAGAATCGTATTCCGCAAGTAAAGCCATTTACACATTATTATATAAAAGAGCTATGAAGAGATACATTTATATATTTGTCATGCTGGTTGCGGCCCTCACCGCAAAGGCAGCCGATGCCACGTCCTTCCACCGTCTTACAATGAAGATTGTGCCCGATGGCATCGCCACTATGACCGCACGCATCGAGGGCTACTACTACGATGTCGAGGGACAGCGGCAAAGGGTTGATATCTATGTCAACAACGATACCGTCGACATCAACTACCAAGTACCCACAGGTGCAGCCATCAACGTCTATTGCTACCTGCGCAATAGCGGACTGGGCGACTGGAAGCCCATGCGCCTCATGGCCAACGGCCAGGTGATGCAGGAGCTGAACGGCAATCCTCAGTTTGGCTTCTACATGCCCGATGAGGACACAGACCTCGTGGTGGAGTACGACTTCAACCCCAACACGCCCGGCGAGCCCAATCCCAATAGCTGGAACCCGGAAACCGGCGACCTCATCATTGACCTCTTCAGCGCAGGATGGCCCGCTAACTTCAACCGCAACGAGGACTATCCCAAGGTGAAGCACTACATCCTGGGCGGACGCCTGAACAACAGCATGTACAATCTCGTCAGCGGCCTGAGCAATATGACGAACTTAACCTTCTTCGACTTCAGCCGCACTGATATGGAGACGCTGGGCTCCAGTTGGTATAATTTCAAAGACTTGTCGCTGACTGAGGTGGTGATGCCGTCGACGGTGAAGCAAATCAACGCAGATTGTTTCAGCGGCACCCACTTGCAGGTGCTCAGCATCTTCGCCCTCGTGCCGCCCACGCTAAGCCACGCTTCCCACTGGGATAGCGAGCTGAGGCAGACCATTGACGACGGGCAGGATGCTTTCCCCGACTGTAAGGAAATGGTGGTGCGCGTGCCCGCCGAGGCGTTACCATTCTATCAGGATGATGCCGACTGGAGTCAGTTTGCCTTGATCCCCATGGATGGTAACTTCGCCAATCTCAGCGTGAAGCTGATGCCTACGCCCGATGCCGCCACCATCGCCCAGTATAAGGACATGAACCTGGAACTGACCAACGTGCGCACCGGTCAGGTGCGCCGTCTGCTCATCGGCAGTCGTAATGAATACGTGTTCCGCTATCTGCCCGTGAACACCGTCTACAACCTGGTGCTGCGCTCTGGAGGCGGTGCCGAGGTGGCCCGCGTCGACGACATCAGTGTGGGCGAGGAGGACGTGAGCACCGTCTTTGCCAGCTTGAAAGCCCCGCACACGCTGAAGCTCACTGTGAAAGCTGGCAGCGCGACCGCCGATGCTGACGGCTACACCGCCACATGGTTTGGCAGCGACGGCAGCTACCTGTTGCGCGGCAATGAGCTGACGCGCCGCTTTGAGGGTGAGACAGTGAAATGCCTCGTCAGCCTGAACCGCGAGCTGGCCATGACCTACGCCCAGCCCGACACGCTCACCATCGCCGTGGGCGCTGTTTCAGATGCCGTCACCCTGACGCTGCAGCCTCTGCCCCGCACCACGGCCACCATCACCGTCAGCGACGAGGACAGCGGCGAGGGCATTGCCAACGCTACCGTCACCGTCACTCACCTGCTGGCCACAGGCGAGACAGGCTCCATATTGACGCTGACCACCGACACCCAGGGCGTGGCCACCGGTAGCGTGGTGAAGGGGCTGGCCAATGTCACCGTCAGCCACGACATCTACGGCTCCAAGACCTTCAACGTCAATTTCAACGATTCCATCGCGTTTACCGTGCCCTTCCGCCAAGCCGGAGGCACCGTCATAAACATCAGCTACACCTACAAGCCCGCCGTGGCAGGGGGGCAGGAGGCAACGGTGGAGAACACCTATCCCGACGAGCAAAACATGACGTATCGCTTCCAGTATCGTGATAGTGAATACCGTTGGCATTACATCACCGACTATCGCGACCAGAACCCGCGCTTCACATTCTTCGAGAACCTGCCCGTTGGCACGTTGCTGTATGTCTACGCCGATCATACCGCTGGCAAGGTGGATCAGCAGAGCCGTCAAGTTACCATCGACGAGAGCGGCCAGGCCAGCGTGCGCTTCGATGTGGTGGAGCGTGGTGCCATCCAGTGCAGCTTCCGCAGCACCGACGCCACTGGCGTGGGCGTGCTCCTTTTCAACAGCTCCAACGGTCAGCTGGTGCATCGCCAGTTGTTCGGCAGCAAGTATCGTGTGATTACGCTCAGGAATTTGCCTTCCAACACCTATCAAGTGGTGATGATGTCGCAGATGGATCAGCTGCCCAACATCACCCACCGCGACCAATTGGTCGGCCTCATCGAGAGCCAGGACTACCTGAGCCAGACGGTGCGGGTGAACACTGGGCAAATCACGCTGGTGCACCACGATCTCATCCCGCGCCCAGCGACACAGCTCAACAGCAACCTGGCCGAGAGCCGTGCCTACGCCAACAGCACGCAAGTGAGCGTGGGCGACTTTGTCACCATCTCGGCCACCGCCAAGTTCAAGGATGACTTGGGGGCTACGCCTGAGAACCTGAAGCTGACGGTGCAGCTGCCCGACGGTTGCCAGTTGGTTGACAAGAGCGTGATGAAGGGACAGGCCACTAC
>JAEEGF012129234.1_pt1 | contig 19018 bp, 21 predicted proteins | sample 9134171 | NCBI WGS metagenome assembly JAEEGF01 (sample SAMN16246542, study PRJNA631951) | gut metagenome | biome: gut microbiome; feature: rumen; material: AP-attached | host: Bos | place: Iran: Karaj | collected 2018-10
GACCGTCAGCGGGACGGGGGCAAGCGGGATAGGCGCTAAGAATCCGTTCAGGTACAGGGGTTACTACTTCGATACCGAAACGGGTCTCTACTATCTGCAGACGAGGTATTACAATCCCGCGTGGGGAAGGTTTATTAATGCGGACGTTTACCTCAACGCAAACGGAGATATCCTCGGGTTCAATATGTTTGCGTACTGCTCTAATAATCCAGCGAACTTATCTGACGCAACTGGTAAGGGGTTGTTAGATTCTATAAAGTGTTTGTTTAAAAAGGGAGTAGATGTTGGAGTAAACGCGGCATTGTTTTCAACTTTTTCGATTGCCGGAGGAATTGCAGGAGCCGCTTTTTTTACTGGTGCGATGAGTGTACACTATGGGAGAAATATATTCAACAAGAGTTACACTAAGGAAGAACTTGAAGAAATGGGGATTGCTGAACTCCCGGATGAGTATGCCAAATTACACCAAAACAACCAGCAAACAGATGCCAATGGTGTCCGACAAATGAACCATAAATATGTAATTGGAACTTGGTTTTCAAGTGAGGTTGTCTTTTATTCAAATGGTGACCTTAACAATACTCCAGAGGATATGGGGACACCAAATGTTTATTACAATTCAAAAAATAAAGAAGACATATTTAATTACATAATACATGGTTCATTTGACGTCATCCCATATATGTTATGGGGAAATACACCAAAAGATTCGACAACTATAATAGATAGAATTATTATGGCACTGAAATGAGTAAAGCAATCAAAAAAACAAAAAATGACAGGTTTATCATATTTGTCGTTATCCTTATTGTTATTAACTCTCTTTTGTCAATCTTTTTTGCTTCTGTTCTGATAGTCAACGATCCGTATTACAAATCGTCACAGCTGATAAAAGCAATCGAAAAAAAGATCACGAAAAACTGGCGAAGATGCTGAGTGACGGAACAGACCCGAATATACCTGAGTATAGAGAAACGTTCGTTTCAAAGATGTGTGAGATTTGTCCTTTTACTCCGTTGGGATTTGCTGCGACTAACGATGATATTCGAGCTGTAGAACTGTTACTGGAATTTGGAGCAACTCCTGCGCATATAGAAGGATCGGCATCATATCCTTTAACCGACACTATTACAACAAATGGAATCAATTCGCTTGAAATAGTGAAACTTCTTGTCGAGGAAGGAGCCGATCCATATGAATCAGATGGGTATGACAATGCATTTTATACGATTGCAAGAAAATACTGCGTTAACAAATCGCAAGAGGATTGTCAGCGGTTAGTAGATATTATGGATTTCCTTCTTGATAGTTCAGGGGAATCTCTTGCGTCTATTTCTGAAAAAAGCGAAAGAGCATTATCGCTTGCAACCACGGCGATTTATCACGGAAGAAATGCGCGATTGATTCAATATCTGCTTAACAACGGCGACTCGGTGGATACTGGCTCTACTTTTCGCGGCGTGTCGTTTTTCGATTGGTGCCATATGAGCGAAAACAAAGAAATTTTGATAATTCTCGAAGAATATGGCTATTTTATGCAATGATGTGGGAATCCGACTGGGGCGCCTGACGGCGCCGAGCTTACATTTTTCTTCTCTCCGCAACGCTTGGTTCGTTAAAATGTAAGCTTTATCTGTTTGAATATACACAATTTGCTTGACAAACCCATAATACAGCGGGACCGCGCCCCGGCGCGGACACCCCGTGCGCGGCGGCCGCCGGCCGCCGCCGGGAAACTGCGGAACGAATGAAAAAGAACAGACCTATCTCCATATTCATACTTTTCGTGACGGCCTGCGTGTGGGGCTTTGCCTTCGTCGCCCAGGCGGAGAGCGATCTCGGCGTGCTCTGGTTCAACGGGATCCGCTTTGTGATCGGCTCGCTGTCGCTGGTGCCTGTCGCCCTCGTTTTCGAGCGGGGCAGGCCGGACCGCGCCGGGCTCCGGGCCCTGTTGAGGTGGAGCGTACCGGCCGGCCTCATGCTCTTTGCCGCCAGCACGCTGCAGATGTGGGGCATTGCCCTCGGGAAGAGCTCGGGCAAGGCAGGCTTCATCACCGGCTTCTACATGGTGCTGGTGCCGGTCTACGCCGCGCTGTTCCTGCGCAGGAAGCTCACGTTCCGGTCGATGGCCGGGGCCGTGGTCGCTTTGGCCGGTCTGTTCATGGTGAGCTTTTCGAACGGCATCGAGCCCCCCGAGCCCGGGGACCTGCTCGTGCTGGCCGGGGCCTTCGTATGGCCGATCCACATTCTCATACTCGACCGCGTCCCGGAGAGCGTGAAGCCCCTGACATTCTGTTCGGTGCAGTTCGCCACGGTGGGGGCGGTGTCGCTGATACTCGCGCCGCTGCTGGAAAGCGGCATAGCCGTCAATGCCGGGACGCTGCGGGCCAACCTGTGGCCCATCCTCTACTGCGGCATAGTGTCGTCCGGCATCGGATACACCGGACAGGCCGTGGGGCAGAGGGGCTGCGAGCCCGGTCTCGCGTCCATCATCATGTGCGCCGAATCGGTCTTCGCCGCCATCGGCGGGATGCTCTTCATGCACGAGAACCTCGGCTGGATCGGATACGCGGGCTGCGCCCTCATCCTTGCCGGCATCGTCATCGTGCAGATCGGGCCGCGGGGCCCGAAGCGGGGATCGCCCGACGCGGAAACTCCGCCGGCAGCGGATGCTCCGCCGGCCGCGGAAACTCCGTCCGAGAGGACGGACGCGCGCCCGTATCAAGACGGGGAGTGAAGTTTTTCCGTCAAAACTGCTCAAACCGTCGAAAAACCCTTGACAAAGACAGAGAGACTATATTATAATATGTTGTCATTGTGTGCGGACTGAAAACCGCTCATACCGCAGCGCTTCCGAAAATCCATCAAGGGAGGTGTCAGAATGCTCAGGACCTATCAGCCGAAGAAGCTTCAGCGTCAGAAGGAACACGGCTTCAGAAAAAGAATGAAAACCGCCGACGGCAGAAACGTTTTAAAGAGAAGGCGCGCAAAAGGCAGAAAGAGACTGTCCTACTGATAGTGGCGCCGCTCCGGCCGGAAGGCCGGACAGGACGGCTGTCCGATACTATCGTCAATAACCAGAAACCGGCGGCGTTAACAGAGCGCCGGTTTTTTGTCCGGAGGCCCGGATGCCTCCGGAAGATCGAAAGAACTCAGCTTTACACGGAAGCAATGCTTTGAGAAAATGAAGATCACACCGATCACCGAGAACCATCTGTTCCGAAAGGCGTACGACAAGGGGAGCAGCTGCCCCGGAAGGTACGTCGCCGTATACGCGCTGAAGGATTTCGCCAACCGGAAATTCCGCAATGCCGATCCCTGCCACCGGCCGCTCAACCGGGTCGGGCTGACGGTGGGGAAGAAGCTCGGCGGAGCGGTGGTGCGAGTCCGTGCCAGAAGACTCATGCGGGAGGCCTACCGGCTCATCGAGGCGGAGGAGGATCGTCCGCTGAGCCACGGCTGGCTCATCGTGCTTGCGGCCAGGGGGCGCATCGCTGAGGCAAAGATGCCCGAGGTGCGCGCCGACATGGAAAGATCGTTCGAAAAACTCGGTCTGATACGGCCGGTCTCCGGCGCGGACAACGCGGGGAAGGCCGACCGATGAAACACGTCTGTATCTCCCTCATCCGCTTCTACAGGAAGCATCTGTCCGGCCTCAAACGGCACCCGACATGCAGGTTCACACCCACATGTTCAGCCTACGCCCTCGAGGCGTTTACCAAACGAGGCTTCTGGGCGGGACTCGTTCTGACGGTCTGGAGAGTCCTCCGCTGCAATCCGTTTTGCAGGGGAGGCTACGATCCGGTACCGGAGCACGGTTTCCGCCGGGTCGGGCCGGGAGGCTACTCGATTGCGGAAGACGGGAACGGCGATGGTCCGTACGACACCGAGACTCTATTAACAAGGAAGGATCGCTCCGCGGAGACGCCGCGGACAGAAACAACAGATGCAGATTTTTGATACTGTCCTTTCCTGGATAGGTCAGTTCCTGGGCTGGCTGGACAAGATCACGGGCAACTACATGCTGGCCCTCCTCCTGTTCGCCCTGGTAGTGGAGATCATTATGCTGCCCTTCGGCATCAAGCAGCAGAAGAACGCCATCAAACAGGCCCGGCTCCGCCCGAAGGAAAGGGCCATCAAGAACAAGTACAAGGGGAGAAACGACAAGGTCACCCAGCAGAAGATGGCCGACGAGATCCAGCGCATGTACCAGGAGGAGAACTTCAACCAGCTGTCCGGCTGCCTCCCAATGCTGCTTCAGCTTCCCGTCATCCTTGCCCTTTATCAGGTCGTCATCAATCCTTTGCGCTACGTCGTCGGGATCAGCAAGGACGCTATCACGGCAATGCTGGCATACGCATCCAAGCTGGCCGAGGATAACGTTCTGGAGAAGGCGGTCAACACCCGCCGCGGGACCATAGAGCTCATCAGCCTCATCAACGAAAAGGGCATCGAATTCTTCAAGGGTATAATCGAATACGTCGACTCCGGCGCCGAAGCCGTGAAGGATCTGGGGATCAGCGGCGCGGAGGTCTACGAGGAGTTTGCCGGCAACGTCGCCAACTTCCCCAACTTCAAGGCCCTCGGCATCGACCTCGGCGCCACGATAGACATCAAGCAGCTCAGCCTGCTGTGGCTGGTGCCCGTCATCACCTTCGTCGTCTACTTCTTCAGCATGAAGCTGAACAAGAAGCTGATGGGACAGACGCCCGCAACGGGCGACGCCCCGACCGACAAGGCCACCGGCTGCACCAACACCATGATGGATGTCATGATGCCGGCGTTCTCGGCGTACATCGCCTTCATCGTGCCCGCCGCCATCGGCGTATACTGGGTCTTCAAGAGCATACTCAGCACCCTGAAACAGTTCATATTGTCCAAGATAATGCCCCTGCCCGTGTTCACGGAGGAGGATTACAAGGCCGCCGAGCGCGAATACGCCGGAAAGACGCCGAAGGATAAGAAGACCAGGGTCGACATCGACGCCACCATGGCCAGTTCGAAATCCCTGTTCCGCAAGGACCAGGAGGACTACGTGTCCCCCGACGTCGAGGCGGACATCGAGTCCAGACTCAACGCGTCCGATCCCGGGGCAGGCGACGGAGGAATGATCACCCGCGCCCCCGTGAAGGACGAATCCGACAAAGAGAAAAAATAAAGAAAGCCGGCAGCACAGAGCCGGCGGTATATCGGTGATGAAATTGAAAGAAAAGAAAAGTGTGACCGCAAGCGGCAGGACGGTGGAAGAAGCCGTCGCCAAGGCTGCCGAACAGCTGGGCGTCGACGCCTCGCTCATAGAGTACACCGTAAACGTGGAGGCCCGCCGCGGCTTCCTCGGCATAGGCTCTTCCGAGGCGGAGATTACCGCAAGATACGTCCCAAAGGGGGAGAAGAACGCCGTGTCGTTCATCCGCACCGTGCTCGAGGATATGGCCATTGAGGCCGAGCTCACGACCGGTTACGACGAGGACGGCGACCTTGAGATCAACGTGAACGGAGAGGGCGCCGGCGTCCTCATCGGGCATCACGGCGATACGCTCGACGCGCTCCAGTATCTGCTGAACCTGGCCGCCAACAGGCGCGAGAACGGCGAGAAGCAGGAGTTCGTGCGGGTCAATCTCGACGTCGAGGGCTACCGCGCAAAGCGCGAGGAGGCTCTCAGAAGCCTTGCCCGCCGTCAGGCGGAGAAGGTGCTCAAATACAAGAAGAGCATAATGCTCGAGCCCATGAACCCTTACGAGAGGCGGATAATCCACTCCGAGGTACAGCTGATAGAGGGGGTCTCCACGAACTCCATAGGCAGCGAGAACAACCGCAAGATAGTCATCTACCTCGATTCCGCTCAGACTCAGGACGCCAGGTGAGCCGAAGAGGCGGATCCCCGGACGGGATCCCGCGCTTCAAAGAACTCCCGGCGACATAAAAAAACAGGACGGTGCGACCCCGACGGGACGCACCGTCCTGTTTTCGCCGCTGTCCGCTCCCGCGCTGTTCCGGGGCTGACAGAGGACGGAGAAGTGCTTGTTATTCGAATCTGCCGTACATCGCAACGGCTTCGTTTACGGTCATCTCGCCCTTTCCGACCCGGAACGCTGCGACTCTGATCTGAACCGTGAGCGGATCGGTGATCCCGAGCAGTTCCGGAGATATGGTGCGTTCCGAAGGGATCTTGCCGAAAGGAGCGTAGACCGAATCGACCGACAGATCCGTGGTCGGCGTTACCAGCCGCTTCACGGAAGCCATCTCGTTCAGTTCGGCTTTTGTGATCAGGAACCGCATGAACTCGTTCGTCATCTCCAGATCGCTGCAATCCTTGTTGACCGAGAACTGCACGGAGGGGCTGTCGATGAAATAACCGCCTTTATCGGTCAGCGGGATCGGCGCGAACGAATAACCAAAGGGCGAAGCGGTAAAGGCCTCGGACTGACTCTCCCGTTTCTTGGTCCCGGATACGGTATCTCCCGCGCAGATCATCATAGGCACGTCGCCTTCAAAGAAGCGCAGGATGACCTTGGTATAGTTGTCCTCGATCTTATCGCACTCGGCAAGATCGACACAGCCGTTCTGTATAAGCTTCTCCACCTTTTCCAGTGCGGAACGCATATACTCTCCCGCCGCCGGATCAAGTCCGTTGGCAAGCGCAAGCGCCTCCGGATTGTCGTTGAGCGAGGCAACGAACAGCGGATAAGCGACCGTGTACATCAAGCAGCTGGACGACTTGGCGCTGTAACCCATCATGGGGCTGGCATATCCTTTGCCGCGGAACGTCTCGCAGGCGGCCAGAAGCTCCGCCCATGTGGTCGGGACCTCGATCCCTTCTTTCTTGAACAGGTCGTTGTTCACCAGCATGCCGTAGGTCCTGGAGAAGACCGGGACCATCAGCACATGTCCTCCCGAGTCCCGATGGATAAGGCCGGGGCGGATGCAGCCGAGATCAAGCTTCAGGGCGGCGTCCGAAAGGTCCTCCATATGGGCCAGTACCGAAGCGTATTTTTCGTCTCCGTTCATCCACGTATAAGAGAAGAAAATATTCGGTCTGTCGTTGCCTCCGAGTGCCGTGCCCAGCGTGTTGTTATAGTCATCCAGTTTGACGTAAGAGAGCTGAACGTTCGGATAATACTCGTTGAATCTGTCGAATTCGGCCTCAAGCGCCTCGAAGTTGTCATAGTTGCCGGCTACGGTGATGCTGCAGCTTGTCCCGGTATCGAGGGCGGGCTTGAATTCTGTGACGGTGTCTTCCTGCGGTTTGACGCCGCACGCCGGGAGCGATAAGAGCATGCATATGGTCAAAACCGTACAGAACACTTTTTTCATTTTTTCTTTTCCTCCTTGATCCTGCGGATCTCTTTTATGACAAGATGAATATCGATGGGCTTTGCGAGGTGGCCGTTCATTCCCGCGTTCAGACATTCCGCAACGTTTTCCGAGAACGCGTCCGCGGTCATGGCGATGATCGGGATGGAAGAAGCCCACGGATCTTCCAGCCTGCGGATGTTCCTTGCGGCGTCAAGCCCGTTCATTTCCGGCATCTGAATGTCCATAAAGATCAGATCGTAGTCTCCTTCTTTTGCCGATCTCATTTTTTCAACGCAGACGCGTCCGTTCTCGGCGCGTTCCGCGGCGATCCCGTACATTGCGAGGAGCTCTGAAATGATCTCCCAGTTGACTTCAAAGTCCTCGGCGACCAGGACCTTGATCCCCTGCAGATCGGAATAGTCGTCCTCCGGATCGACGGACTTTGACTCGGTCCCGAGGATCTCGTTGATCTTATCGTAAAGCGTGGAGCGGAACAGAGGTTTGCTTATGAAGCCGTTTGCTCCGGCTTTTTTTGCCGCGTCTTCAATGTCCGTCGTGTCATACGCGGAGATCAGCAGGACCGGAATGTTCGAATCCACTTCCTCACGGATCAGCCGGATCGTTTCAACGCCGTCAACGCCGGGCATCTTCCAGTCGAGGATCACAATACTGTAATCCGATCCCGTTTCATGCCGATGAGCGATCATGCCGAGAGCTTCGGGTCCGCTTCCCGCGCATTCAGCCGTAACGCCGAGAGACTGCAGCGTTTCAACCGCGGTCGAGAGAAGGACTTCATCGTCATCAACGATGAGTATGTCCATCGGCTCGAGAGTCATATTCTCCCTCTGCCGGTCAGCGACGGGAAGATCCAGTATGACGGTAAACGTCGTCCCTTTGCCCTGCTCGCTCCGGCAGTCGATGGTGCCGCCCATCAGGTCCACCATTTGCTTTGTGATGGCAAGCCCGAGGCCCGTTCCCTGGATGCTGTTCACCCGGCTGTCCGTCTGGCGTGAAAACGGCTGATACATATTAGCCATATACTCCGGACTCATGCCGATGCCGGTATCGGATACGGTATAGGTCAGTCTCACGCAGCCGGGCTTCGGACTGGGTTCCTCGCTCATATCCACGCTGACGCTGCCGCGGGGCTCCGTGTATTTGACGGCGTTGGAGAGGATGTTGATATAGATCTGATTCAGCCTCAGTTGGTCGGCAAAGATATACTCCGTTTCCATCCGGCTGGTGCGGAAACTGAACTCGATGTTCTTCTCCCTGATCATCGGCTGGGACAGATTCACGAGGTTCTCCACGGTCTCGACAAGGGAGAAGGAATGCGGGCTGAGAGTCAGTTTGCCGCTCTCGACTTTGGAAATGTCCAGAATATCGTTGATCAGGGTGAGCAGATGATTGCTTGCAAGCGTGATCTTCCGCAGGTTTTCTCTTACCGATTCTTTGTCGCCGAGATTCTTTTCCGTGATCGTCGTAAGGCCTATGATCGCGTTCATCGGCGTACGGATATCATGGGACATGGTCGAGAGGAAGTCGGTCTTCGCCTTGTTCGCCAGAGCCGCTTCTTTTGCCGCCGCCTGAAGTTTTTTATTCAGGATCCTCATGACCGCCAGATCGAATACGAACAGGATCAGCAGACCCGCCGAGACAAAGCCGACCAGAAGCCAGTTCTCGGTCTTAACGTTCAACTCTTTAAGCGGTATAAAACTGAGCAGCGTCCATCCCTCTGTCGCGGCGACCGGGGTATAGGCGACGATGCATTCCTCGCCGCGGGAATGGATCATAGTAAACGAGCCGGTCGATGAAGTGATCTTTCCGAACAGCTCCTGTGCGGCGGAGGGCTCTACCGTGTTGTAAGACTTGTAAAACTCAAAGAAATTCGAGTTTTTGAAGGAATGCCCCTTGATAATGTAATTCCCGCTGGCGTCGATCATGGAAAGCTCGGCGCCTTCAAACCCCACCTGCGGGAAGACCCATTTTCGCTCCAGTTCCGAGACCGGCAGGACGCGAAGCAGTACGGCGTCGCGGCGGCCTCCCGTCTCCGGATCGTGAAGGGTGATGAAATTACAGAAGGCCAGGGACTGCTCGCCGTTGACCGGATTCGTATATGCGCGTGAGATGCTGACCGCTTCTCCGATACCGTTGATCCAGCTCACGTCGCTGAGAAGGTTCATCCGCTCATATGAAACGGTATAGTCATCCTCGGTATTCTGCCTTGGTTTCGTTGACAGGCCCGACATAGTATCCAGGTACACGATATGCGCGGAAGCGTTCGGCAGCACGTGGGAGATCCTGATAAAAGAGGCCGCCTCCTCGATGGTCATGTCCTTGCTGTTTATATACCGCGCCCAGACGTCACAGATACGCTGCTCGCCCTCCAGATAATTCTCTGTAACGCGCTCCATGGTGACCGTGACGTTTTCAAAATGCTCCACCTGTCTTTGCGCAGTATTTCTGCTTTGAATACTTGAATACAGGATCACAAAGACCAGCATGGAGATCATGATCAGCACGTTGACGATAATCATCCATTTTTTATTCATAGTGCATTCCGCTCCCATGCAAGCATTATTCCGCGCAGGTCGGAAGCGGCTTCCTCCGCCGGATCGCCGACTGCGCGAGCCGTCTCCGCCGACCCCGGCTTCCGCGGCGGGAAGGAGACCGCACTCACGGCTTCTCCCTTCGGATCGGGATGACAAAGCAATGACAGATCAGTTGCCATCGGGCATCTCATCGGGGATAAAATCCATAATATCGTCTGCTTTGACATCCAGGGCAGAGCAGATCTTTCCGACTATATCCGTTGTAATATCCTCGCCGCGGGCAAGCTTGTTCATCTGATACTGCGTCAGACCGGCCTTGGCTTGCAGCTCTTTTTTCTTCATATTGCGATCCACAAGAATATGCCAAAGCTTTTTATAACTTGTAGCCATCTCTATCTCCCTTGAATCATCTCGGAATTATCTTCTTGGAACAGGTTTTGAAACATTCATCCTGTATTATAATACTAAACTTTTCATGAATCAATGGTTTTTTTCTGATTTCAATATTATTTTACAAAAGCCGACGGGATCAGGATGGCTGCGCATCCCGGAAGGCGGACGGCCTGCGGGCTGGCAGGGGTATCGACTGCAACACGGTCCGCCGGAGGGGAATCATCCCGGGCAACAAAAACTGACCCGCCCGCGGTTCCCGATCGGCCGGTCCTCTTATCATCCCTGTGAGAAGCGGCCTGTCTTTTTTACTCGTCAAGATAGAATGACGGAACAAGATCATGACTGACGTATTTGTCCCCGTATTGAATACCTGCTAATCTCTGATTGTTTATGTATTCTTTGATTTCATCAAGCGTATAAGTTTCTAATCTATCCTTGACTGATTGAGTTTCGGCAAACATATACTCGGGATCATCGGGATCTCTATATCCGCCGCCTCCAACAGACAGGTTCTGTTCCGATATTTTGCAGTGATCCCACCAAAGAACAGATGTGACTTTTTTACCTTCCGCATAGAGAACGTTCAAAAATGCATCCCAATCTTTGAACAGGTATTCTGAACAAAAACTATGTTCTGAAATATATGCTTTTAATCTATTACTTAACATATCTGCGGTAATCCTCTTAATTTAAATATACAAAATATGTTAGATCAATTGCGAACTTTAACTCTGTTCAATTATGAAAACGGCTGTTTCAATTCTTGTATCTTTAGAATGCCCTTTAAGGTGTGCGGTAATTTTGTTATCGTCTGAAACGATCACATATTTCGTATTAAACTCAATAAAATTCAATTGCCCGAAAACATCGGTTTTTACAACGAATAACGTAGGATCGTTTTTCTTGTATTTTGCGCTTATTACGATGATTTTTTTATCATCGATGAACATGTGTGAATGACTCATTTATGATTTTTCCTTTGAAGTATTGATTGAGGATATAAGCATAACTCTAATACTTGTGCAAGCGGAATCGAGGGATTGATCGCGGAGTTTTGATTCCTGCATAATCGTTTACTTTCAGTGAAGTTTGCGCCTATGGCGCAAGTGAAGTTACGCCTTGCGGCGCAGTGAAGTATTGCGGCTGTGCCGCAAAGTGAAGTTAAGTGTTCCGCCACTCACGCCCGCAGGCACTTCACTTGGCGAAGCCATACTTCACGCGCGAAGCGCACTTCACGTTCCGCGCAAGCGGAACACTTAGTTGAAAACCCGATGCTTTCGCATCGGGTTTTCTGGCAACGACGAACAATTTAGATCGGATGCCGCGAAAGAGCCCTATTTTTGTTTTTTCAGAAAAACCGTGCAAACAGTTTTGATCGGGCGAACGAACTTTTTAGATCGTATATAGATTCGCAAGCTTAAATATATTGATTTGAAGTTACTTCCACCCCTCCGAATTGGATCCGGTCTCATAGGATTTTGCAGTTAAATGCGGATAATCATCGCAGCTTTTGTTGTTCTTTTTGCTCCAGGATAACATTGGAACTGACAAAATTGCCTCAAATTCCATCGTCCAAATCCTGTTGTTTTTACCCGCAAGGACTTTATAATAATAATCTTCACCGTTTATTAACGCACAGCAACGGGAGTATAGAAAACTGTCGTCAGAATGATCGTAGTATTTGCAAGCTTTTTTGAAATTCTTTTTTGTATCCAAATCATACAAAAGCTCAGCCATTATATCATCAAAAGAAAAGATTTCTTCATTTGAAAGAGTGGATAAATAGTTGATCAGAGGAGCAAGAACCAAATCATCATTTCCGGATTTATCCCAGTCACAAATCTCCATTATCAAATCAAAAAAATGTTTTTTATCCATAAGAATATCCTTTCAAAAAACAGGTTCTCATCATTATTTTTCCGTCTTTTGCTATATTTCTGTTTGTTTTCCTTTTGCCGTATTGATTGAGGATATGAGTATTCGGCGAATGGCCCCGCAGTCGTGAAGAAGCGTTTTCACGGTTTCTTCCGAAACAATATCTGCTTTTTGCGCTATTTCGATCCAATAATCTGTTTCATAGCATTCTTTCAGGGCGATCTGCAGTTTTGCGATGAAGTCGGCTTTTCCGTGAGCGTATTTTGCCTCACGGATATTCGCTCCGATGCTTGTACCGCTCCGTTCAAGCTGATTTGCAAGGGAATAATGGCCTTTAATGCTGTCGGTGAGATTCAGGATCTGAACCGCAAATTCTGTTGAAAGATCAGCGAGTTTATTTTCAGCCATAATGTAACCTCTCGTTTTTTAATGAAATCGCGGCTGGCGCCGCGGTGAAATCCTCAGACTTCGTCCTCGGATGAAATCGAGCGTTGCACGCTCGGTGAAATTAAATCCGTCCTCTAACCCGGCGAAGCCGGATTTCATCCACGCCAGTGGATTTCATCTGCGAAGCAGATTTATCCCGTCCGTAAGGACGGATTTAGTTGAAAACCCGATGCTTTCGCATCGGGTTTTCTGGTGGGGGATGGTGGATTCGGACCACCGAAGTCAGTGACAACAGATTTACAGTCTGCCCCCTTTGGCCGCTCGGGAAATCCCCCGGATATATGGTCCGCAGCCCGTAGCTCCGGGCCGCGGATGATGTGGAGCTGGTGATCGGAGTCGAACCAACAACCTGCTGATTACAAATCAGCTGCTCTGCCATTGAGCCACACCAGCGTGCCGGACGCTTTTGGCCGGACGCGAGCTATTATAACATGATGGACAGGGTTTGTCAATAGTTTTTTTCTTTTTTTTGATTTCGCCGCCCGGCGAACGCCGGGCGCGGCGGCGTTTTTTTCAAAAAACAAAAAGAAGCGCGGGCCATCTTGCATAAGTGAAGAAATAATGATAAAATATATAATACGGCAATGTGCCTGTATCGCCTGCAAGGAGTCGAAATCATGGAAATCAGGGTCAGGATAAGATATACCCGCGGGGCCTCGGCTCCCGCGTACGCCACGGACGGCTCCGCCGCCGTCGATCTCCGCGCCGCTCTGGAGGGCGGCACCGTGACGGTCATGCCCGGGCGCCGTGGGATGGTCGCGCCAGGGCTGTTCAGCGAGCCGGAGGCCAGGGGCGTCGCCGCCGTGGTTGCCGCGCGCAGCGGCCTGGCCGCCAGAAAGGGGATCTGCCTTGCCAACGGCATCGGGGTCATCGATTCCGACTACCGCGGCGAGATCCTGGTGACTCTGCTGAACACCTCCGACGAGCCGTTCACGGTCACAGACGGCGACCGCATCGCCCAGCTCATGTTCATGCCGGTGCTCCGGGCAAGCTTCATCGAGGCCGATGAGCTTGGGGAAACGGAACGCGGCGCCGGCGGGTTCGGCTCGACCGGAACCAAATGAAATCTTAAAACAGGATCATCGGTAAAGACTTATGTCCAAGATACTCGGAATTGACCTGGGGACCGCCAACACGCTCGTATACATGAAGGGGCGCGGGATCGTGCTGAGAGAGCCGTCGGTGGTCGCCCTGGACAGCAAGACAAAGAGAGTGGTGGCCGTCGGCGACAATGCGAAGCGCATGATCGGCAAGACTCCCGGAAACCTGATCGCAAAGCGTCCTCTGAAGGACGGCGTCATAGCCGATTTCGACATGACCGCAAAGATGCTGCACTCATTCTTCAACAAGGTCAACGCGGCGGGGCTGATGTCAAGGCCCTCCGTCGTGATCTGCATACCTTACGGGGTGACCGAGGTCGAGCGCAGGGCGGTCGAGGACGCCACTTACGAAGCGGGAGCCAAGAACGTCGCCCTGATCGACGAGCCGCTCACCGCGGCGGTCGGCTCGGGCCTCAAGATCACCGGACCGCGTGGCTCCATGATAGTCGACATCGGCGGAGGCACGACCGAGGTCGCGGTGCTCAGCCTGAACGGGATAGTGATATCGCACGCCACCAGGGCCGCCGGCAACCAGCTTGACGAGGCCATCGTAAACTACATGAAACAGGAATACCACGTGTCAATCGGCGATTCCACCGCGGAGGCGCTGAAAAAGAACATAGGTTCGGCTCACGCAAGCATGGACAGGGGATCGACGGAGGTCAGGGGCAGATCGCTCCGCTCCGGCCTGCCGGTGGTGCTCACCGTGACGTCCGCCCAGATGAGGGACGCCATGCACGACCAGCTCGAGCAGATCATTGCCACCATAAGGCAGGTGCTTGAGAGCACCCCGCCGGAGCTGAGCTCGGACATCCTGGACTACGGCATAATGCTTGCCGGCGGCGGGGCGCTGCTGGCCGGCATCGCCACTCTGATCAGCGAGCGCACCGGCGTCAGGGTGACCGTCGCCAAGAAGCCGCTGGACAGCGTCTGCCTGGGCATAGGAAAGGCTATAGACGGCAGCGCGCCGGACCTTGTGAACTTCAGGGGCAGATAAGCATAACATCGGGAACGCGCCGGCCGGCGCGGGAAACGGAAGGGGGGAGCTGTCACGGACTTTTTTAAAAAACTGTTCAGGAGCCGCTTTTTCATAGCGGTCCTCTGTGTCGCCTTCCTTCTGTCCATCATACCGGCCGTGCTGGTGGCCATGGGGCAGACCGACTACGTCAGAGCCGGGCTGCAGGTCATCGCCTCGCCCTTCCAGTGGTGCTTCTCCAAGATCGGAGAGGGGATAGCCGGCTACAGGGAATACTTCCGCACCGTCGAGGACCTCAGACGCGAGAACGAGGAGCTCAAGTCTGAGCTCGAGAAGAACAAAAAGGAGATCTACGACGCCTCGCTCATAGAGGAGGAGAACCACTTTCTTCGCTCCTATCTCGGGATGAAGGCCGAGCACGGCGACTTCAGCTTCACGCCCGCCACGGTCATAGGCCGCGAATCCACCAACTACAGGACCGTCTACACACTGTCCAGGGGCAGGATGCACGGAATAAGCGAGAACATGCCGGTGGTGACCGACGCCGGCCTTGTGGGCTACATAACCGAGGTCGGCGAGACCTGGTGCCGAGCGGTGCCGGTCATCGAGACGGACGCGGCCGTCGGGGCTTACATAGAGCGGACCGGCGTGCTTGGCGTCGTTGAGGGCAGCTTTGAGCTTAGGCTGGACGGGCTGTGCCGGATGACGTACATTGAAGCCGGCTCCGACATCAAGGTCGGCGACCGAGTGCTCACGTCCGGCGTAGGCAGCGTCTATCCGCGAGGCATTGCCATAGGCGAGGTCACCGAACTGTCGTACGACGACTACAACCGCACTTTCGTGGCCACCGTCCGGCCGTACGCGGATTTCGACCGCGTGACCCGGGTCATGGTCGTCACGGAATTCACGGCCGCCGGCGACTGAGACGGAGGCGACGCAATGGATTACAGGGAACAGGCCAGGGATCCGTTTTTCTCCAAACAGACGCTCGGCCGCATTATTCTATTTTCGCTGTTCATCTTTTTCACCGCCGTCTTCCAGTCCTCGTTCTTCGGGGCTGCGGGTGTGTTTCCCGCCACTCCGGACATGCTGCTGGCCGCGGTCATGGGTATCGCGCTGTTCGACGGCGAGCGGAGCGGCTCGCTGTGCGGGATGCTGGCGGGGGTCCTGGCAAACGCGCTGGGCTCGCCGGGCACCGCGTTCATGCCGGTGTTCTACATGCTGGCGGGCTTCCTTACGGGCATCGCCATCCGCTCCTTCCTCAGCCGCAACCTGCTGTCGTGGCTCGTCTACGTCCTGATCGGCGGTGTGCTGCGCGGATCCGTGACGCTCATGTACGTTATGATAACCGAAAAAGTGTACGACACCGTCCTCATCCTGACGAAGGTCGTGCTTCCAGAGGCGGTCATGACGCTCATCTTTTCGGTGCCGGTGTACTTTCTGGCCAGGCTGTGCGCCAGGCCGTTCCTGAAGGAGACCGACCTCGAATGACTTTTCCCAGGTCCGCAGGGACCCGAACGTTGTTTTTTCGGAGCTGAAATGAACGAAAACCCTGAATCGGCGCCGGCTCTTCAGCCGGATCTGAACGCCGCGCGAAAGAAGTTCTCTCTGATCGGCCTTGCCTGCCTCGTCACCTTCGGAGTCGAGCTCGGCATCGACCTTCTGCTGTCTCTGGCAGTGATCCCCGATCACCCCGAGCTGGCCGATTACGGCACGGTATGGCCCTGGCTGATCTCCATGGTGCTCATGTACGGCATAACCATGCCGGCGGGCATGTTCATAATCAAAAAGGCCGGAATAGACGGCCCCGGCAGCGACCGCAAAGTCACCGGGAAGGGCTTCCTTATCTTCCTGGCTGTGTCTTTTGCCGCGGTGTATGTCGGCAGCATGTTCAGCAACCTCATAAACGGTGCGATCTATTCGGCCAGCGGCCGCTCGTCGGATCTGCCCCTGCCCGGGATCACCAACGCCGTCTCCTGCGCGATGTACTTCCTTATGACGGTGGTGCTTGGACCTCTTATGGAGGAGCTTTTTTTCCGCAAGTACCTCCTGGGCTCGCTGACCGGGTACGGGGACAGGGCGGCGCTGCTCATGAGCGCTCTCATCTTCTCGCTGGCCCACCACAGCGTCGCCCAGATGGTCTACGCCTTCCTGGGCGCGCTCATCTTCGGCTACGTCTATCTGAGGACGGGCAGGCTGCGGTATACGGTCGTCCTGCATTCCGTTATCAACCTGCTGGGCGGCTTTCTGCCGGCGCTCGGGACCGCGCTGCTCAAATCGCACGCCGAGGAGTACGAGGAGCTGAACAGCCTCCTTGCCGACGCGCAGCTCGGCGCCGGTTCCGTATTTGCCGGCGACGAGACCCTGGCAAGGATCATGGAGCTCGGATACGTGCTCATGCCGGCGCTGCTCATACTCGGCGCGTCCTCGCTCATCCTGCTCGGGATGTCGCTGGCCGGGACCGTGCTCTTCATTGTCAACCGCAGAAAGATCGAGCTCCGGCCGGCCGAGGCTCCGATAGGCCGCGAGAACGTCGGCTGGACGGTGTTCATGGCGCCGGGCATGTTCGCGTACATGGTATTTGCCATCTTCTATCTGATCCTCTCGTTCTTCATGTAGCCGCGCAGACCGTCGCGTATCAGAACTCACCCGTAAAACTGCCGAAAGGAGGCCGGGACCCTGAAAAACCAGAGATCGTTCAAGACCCGGGACGGGGCCGAGACGGTTCACCGCAGAGGCTCGTTCGTCTACAGGTATTATATAATTGCCGGCATCTTTGCGGCCCTGTGCGTCCTTTACGCGGTGCTTATCGTGACAGGGACCGCGGGAGAGAGCGAGACCCCCGACGGCCCCGAGGAGGAGGTCTTCACGGAGGCCATGGTCAAGATCCAGGCCGTGCGGGGCGAGATCTACGACCGGAACGGCAAACTGCTCGTAAAGAACAACTATTCATACAGGCTTTATTTCGACTACGCGGCCATGTCACGGACCTATTCCGAGCAGAACGACGACATCATCCGCTTCTATGACATGGCGGACGAGATGTCCCTGCGCTCCCTGATGCCGGATCCTTTCTGCCCGCTCATCGGCAGCTGGCCCGAATACACATATGACACCGCAATGCTGAGCGGACAGGTCGCCTCGTCGAGGCAGGCCAGGATCCTGCGGGAGCTCGGCCTCGGGGAGGACGCCGGAGCCTCGGAACTGGCCTCCGCCCTGGCAAAGAAGTACCGCATGACCGACAAGAAGGGCAACGCCCTGTACACCGTAAGCGAGATGAACGACATGCTGCGCTTCAGGTACGAGACGGAGGCCATACAGTTCGCTCCGGGCGAGCCGTACACCGTGCTCGACGGGATCGGCATCGAGGTTATAACCCGCGCCAAGGAGCTCAACATTCCCGGTCTGCGCATACTCACCTCCTACAGTCGCGAGTACTGCTATCCCGGCGCTGCGTCGCAGATCCTCGGGCGGATCGGCAAGGTACCGGCCGAGAACGTGGACTACTACACGTCAAAGGGCTACCCGGTCAACGCCGTGGTGGGCGTCGACGGCGTCGAGCAGGCCTTCGAGAAGATCCTGCGAGGCATGGAGGGCGAGATGAAGATCGTCAAGGACAAGGACGGCAACGTCGTGTCCGCCGAGACGGTCAAGGAGCCGGAGCCCGGCATGGACGTCTATCTGACCATCGACATCGACCTTCAGATGACGGCGGAGAGGGCCCTCGGAGAGAATATCGCCTACGTAAACGACAGGGCCGCCAGGATATCCGGCAGCCTTGACGGGGAGGACTGCGACTGTGGCGCGCTCGTCGCCCAGAAGACGAACACCGGCGAGGTGCTGGTGCTGGCATCCTGGCCGACCTTTGACCTGTCGCGGTTCAACTAGACATATTCCGAGCTCATAGAGGATCCGAGGCGGCCCATGTTCAACCGGGCGCTGGAGGGCACCTACGCCCCCGGCTCCACCTTCAAGGTCGGCGTCGCCTGCATGGCCCTGCTCGAAAAGATAACCGTTAACGACGGCGAGACCTTCGTCCCGTCGACGCTCATCAAGACGACCGGAAAGTACACGTATTACGAGGACTACCAGCCGGTCTGCTGGATCTACACTCTGCGCAAGGCGTCCCACGGCAGCATCAACGTGACCAAGGCCCTGCAGGTCTCCTGCAACTGCTTCTTTTACGAGCTCGGGCGCATACTGGGCATCGAGACCATCAATCTCTACTGCCGCAACTACGGCCTCGGCGAGAGCACGGGCATAGAGCTGCACGAGGTCGAGGGCGTGCTGGCCGACTCGGAGTACACGAGGAGGCTGGGGGTCGCCTGGACGGGCGGTCTCACAATACAGACCGCCATAGGGCAGGCCTACAACCGCTT
>JAEEGF010804077.1_pt1 | contig 19016 bp, 15 predicted proteins | sample 9134171 | NCBI WGS metagenome assembly JAEEGF01 (sample SAMN16246542, study PRJNA631951) | gut metagenome | biome: gut microbiome; feature: rumen; material: AP-attached | host: Bos | place: Iran: Karaj | collected 2018-10
TCCAGTAAGTCGAACAAAACGAGCAAATCTTCTACTCCCCAGACTACCAAGACGATTAAGATTTCATCAAAAAAGAATAAGAAATAATGAGGAAAATGATGACTCTCCTGTCAGTGACGTTGGCTCTGACAGCAACAGCCCAGACGGCAGGTGGCGGCATCTCGGAGCAGATGCTCCAGCAGATGGAACGCCAGTATGCAGCCCAGCCTGCTAATAAGGCACTGCGCAATGCCATTGCTTCGAATGCCATTGACAATCTGACGAAGAATCAGGACAATGCAGGCGACTTGGATACCTATTTCAGTATAGAAACCAAGAAGCAGTCGATTCACGACCAGAAGTCGAGTGGACGTTGCTGGATGTTCAGCGGATTGAACGTGCTGCGTGCCAATTTTGCCAAGCGCACCGACTCGCTGACGGTGGAGTACTCGCAGGCCTACCTGTTCTTCTATGACCAGTTGGAAAAGTCGAACCTCATGTTGCAGGGAGTGATTGACACCGCCAAGGAGCCTATTGATGCCCAGCGCGTGCAGTTCTTCTTCCAGCATCCCATCGGTGATGGCGGCACCTTCTGCGGTGTTGCCGATTTAGCTGAGAAATACGGGTTGGTGCCTATGTCGGTACAACCTGAGACTTTCTCGGCAGAGAGCACATCACGCATGGCGGCTATCATCAAATCGAAGCTCCGTGAGTATGGACTCCAGTTGCGTAAGATGGTGGCTGAGGGTAAGAAGACAGCTGACATTCAGAAGGCTAAGACTGAAGCGCTGGCTCAGATTTACCAGATGCTGTGTCTCACCTTGGGCGAGCCGGTGAAGGAATTTACTTATGCCTTCAAGGATAAGAACGGCAAGCAACTGACACAGGCGAAGCGTTACACCCCGAAATCGTTCTATGAAGAGACTGTCGGTGGGCAGTTGAACGGTACGTTTATCATGGTGATGAACGACCCGCGCCGTCCTTACTACAAGACTTACGAGGTGGAGTATGATCGTCATACCTACGACGGTCATAACTGGAAATACCTGAACCTGCCGATGGATGATATCGAGCAACTGGCTATTGCATCGCTGAAAGACGGGCGCAAGCTCTATAGCAGTTATGATGTGGGCAAGCAGCTCGACCGCAAACGTGGTTTCGCTGATTTGGAAAACTACGACTATGCATCGCTCTTTAATACCACTTTCGGTATGACCAAGGCCGAGCGCATCAGTACCTTCGACAGTGGTTCTACGCATGCCATGACGCTGACGGCAGTGGATATTGACGCCAATGGCAAGGCTACGAAATGGAAGGTAGAGAACTCATGGGGTGCTTCGTGGGGGCAGCAGGGTTGTCTGATAATGACCGACCGCTGGTTCCGTGAATATATGTTCCGTCTGGTAGTGAACAAGAAATATGTGTCCGACAAACTGCTGAAGGACTATGAGCAGAAACCTGTAATGGTGATGCCGGAGGATCCGCTGTTTGGAGTTGACAATTGATAATTGACAATTGATAATTGAAGGAAGGCCGAAAGCCTTCCTTCTGTTTTTTTCTAATAGATAGTGAACAACAGTTTGTCTATTTGGACTTCCTGTATGCACACGACGTGATCGGTGACGTAACGATAGAGACCGGCATGGTTGGTGACAACCAGTTGATAGGGCGTACCAGGCTTCGTGTCGGTAGAGAGGACGGTTTCAGCATTAGGGTCTTCCAGTGGCAGATACTCGAGGAAACTGTCAGAGGCGAAGGTCTCGAAGAGGTCGCTGTCATCAGCTACGGCACGGCCATAGATGGTTTCCTCCGTAAAGTAGTAGCCATGATTGTGAGGGGTCTGTCCCGTGAATTGCTTCATGTGTGTGGTAGCCTCGTAGCATTCGCCGGCACCAAATGCCACGATACGCTTCAGTTTAGGCCACAGCGCCTGTGCCAGAGGCTTTTCGTCAGGAAGGAAGGCCTTGGCAACTTCGTCGGCACGCTGGGCATCAGTCTTGCGGATGATGTCAATCAACTGGTCGCGATGTGCCATGATATAGTCGAACATATCTGCCACGCGTCGTGTGTCGATAGCAACAATCTGGTCGATGTCACGGTCTAATAGTGCATAGTAGCATATGGTGTGCATTTCCTCACGCGGTTCCGTTTTGAAGAACAAGTCGTCGGGCATGGAGAAATCAGCACGTTTCTTACCACGGGCATAGTGGTAATACCACATATATTTTTTCACCATCTGACTTTCGAGTGTCTCAACGGTGCAACCGTCATTGGTCTGCTGTTTGCGTGGTCCGACAATGGCCACTAGCAGGTTGTGATGGCGCTTCAGGGTGGTGGCAAATCCCTCCATATATGGGAGCAGATGGTTATCTGTAGAAGGGATAAACTGTCCTATGGTGTTGACGAGGTATTGACGTGTGGGAGTAGTGGTCAGAATGCCGCTCTCACCGATATTGGTCTGAAGATTGAGCAGGCGTTTATAGTTCTCGTAGTTGCTCATAGGAACCAACCGCTGGTAATCAGCCAGTGTTTCTATCTGGTCGAAGTGGAAGCGGCGACCATAGTCGGTGGATGCGTTGCTATGCAGAATCTTCATCATGGCCGACCAACCGTTCAAGGCATCGTTCAGCATCGGACTGGCCCAGGGATTGTCAGGATTGCCCAGCACCTCCTGCGGCAAGCGGTAGTTCAGGTAGCACTCTTCGGGTGAGTGAATCTTCGACGGAGTCAGTTTAACAGCTTTCTGCAGGTAGGGGCGAATGATGTCGCTCAGTGTGCGACGCTGTTCCACTGTCAGGTCGGACCCCAGATAGTAGCTTGTCAATAGTGCAAACATTGTTGTTGCTGTGTCAGTAGTGTCAATACCTATCTTAGTGAGGTCGTCGATGATGATACATGCCGATTTGAAACATTCAATCAATTCCTCCATCGGTTTTTTCTTATCCTGGATGATAGAACCGCCATTGATGAAGTAGTGGTAGCCGATGAACTGCGGCAGGTAGCACACACGGTCGGCCTTCATCAGGCACATGCCGGTATGCCAAACGTCTTCAACCCACAAGACATCTGGGGAGAAATAGAGGTTGTTCTTGCGCAGAAAATCCATGTCGAACAGGCGCGATGTAGAGAAAGGCCACAGACCGGCAAACATCTTTTCCTGTTGGAAGTCCTTGCGATCCATCACGATGCGCCATTCCGTCTGGTTCCACAACACCGTCTCAGTATGTGGGTGCAGACTCTCTTTCTCCAGCTCGTACTCGCGACGGAAGGTCAGCACCTGCGATTGGGTTTCGATGATTTCACGACATGCCACCTCCAAGCACTCAGGAGTGTAGCTGTCGTCGCCGTCGAGGAATCCCAGAAAGGGAGCAGTCACAAACTTCATGCCGTGGTTGCGTGGTGATGCAGGAGAATGCATGTCGTTGTTCAATTCCTTGACAAAGACATTCTTGTCGTTCTTGAACATCTCGGTCAGCAAGGGGAAATAGTGTGGCTGGCAATTATGAGCCACGATAATCCACTCAATATTCTCGAAGCCGATAGTCTGGCTGCGCATGGATTCGGCACATTTCTCAAACATGCCCATATCCACGTTATGAAACGGTGTTACAACTGATACCTTATACATATTCTATTATCTCTCAACTCTCAACTCTCAACTCTCAACTCTCATTTCGTTCTTCTTTCATTTTCTGCAGCTCTTGTTTCTTGATGACGAAGCGTTGGTAGTAAGTAAGCAGCAGCGTCGTCATCGGCAGGGCGATAATCATGCCCATAATGCCCAGCAGAGAGCCCCAGATAGAGAGCGACAGCAGGATGATGGCAGCATTCAGTCCCATCACCTTACCCATTATCTTCGGAGTGAGGAAGGTGTCCTGAATGAGTTGGACAACACCGAACACGATGACCACCATCAGCATGATAAACCAAAAGTTCTGTCCGGTGTCGGCAGCCTTGACAATAGCCAACAGGATGGCAGGGATGAAGCCAATCAACTGGAGGTAGGGCACCATATTGAGCAGTCCGATGAACATGCCCAGACCAATAGCCATCGGGAAGTCGATGATAAGGAACCCGATGCTGAACAAGACACCTACGCAGAAGGCTACGACGCCCTGGCCACGGAAATACTTGTTCATACCTTCTTCGATGTCGGCAACCAGTTTTACGGTCATGTTACGATAACGAGGAGGCAGGAAGTCCGGCCAGCCCTGTGTAAACTTCTCGTAGTCGATGAGAATGAATAAGGTATAGATGAGCACCATGACGGCAGTCACCAGTCCTGACAGGGCATCGAACGACTTCATCAGCACATCCCACAGCCTTGGCATTGCCTCCTTGACAGTGTTGATGAACCCTTCCTGTGTCACGATGGCTTTGATTTCCTCAGCCGACAAGTGTTCTTTGACGAAGTCTTCTATCTGGTCAGGGATATTCCTCATATTGCCCCCTTGCGTGACATAGTCAATCAGCATGTCTTTGACACGAATGGTTTCCTCGACAATGGGTGGAATCATCAGCCAGAAGATACCAATCAACACCAGGTTGACAGTCAGCAGGGCACAAAGGATGGCCAATACGCGAAAGCGCATCTTGCACCGATACTGGAAAAACTTCACCAGAGGGAAAAGCAGATAGGCAATGAGCCATGCCAGGAAGAAAGGCAGCAAGACACCACTCAGGCGGTCGAGCAGCAAATAGGCTCCCACAAAGGCCAGAACCACCAAGGCACCTCGTACAAACGAATCGAATGTAATTTGTTTACGTTCCATGATTATTTATTTTTTTATTTTTAATCTCAGACTGTTAGCCACCACACTGACACTTGAGAAAGCCATCAGAGCCGATGCCCACATCGGGGTAATCTGCCAATGTACACCGAACAGATAGGGGAGTCCGGCAGCCAGTGGGATACATATTATATTATAGATGAACGCCCAGAACAGGTTCTGGTGAATCATATTGACGGTTTGTTTCGAAAGACTGATGGCATCAGGGATGCGACGCAGGTCAGTGCCCATGAGTGTCACCTGAGCCACATCCATAGCCACATCGGTGCCCTTGCCCATAGCAATGCTGACATCGGCGCGAGCCAGTGCCTGCGAGTCGTTAATGCCGTCGCCCACCATTGCCACGTGATGGCCCTGCTGTTGCAGTTTTTGCACCAGATTCTCCTTGTCCTGAGGCATCACCTCGCTTTGGTAATGGGCGATATGGGCTTCTTGCGCGATAGGTGCCACACGTTCCTCCTTGTCGCCACTCATCAGGTAAACCTCAATGCCCTGTTGCTGCAGTTGCTGCATGGCTTCCCGGGCGTGGGGCTTGAGGGTCTCAGACCCCTCCAACCTCCCCTGTTGAGGGGAGGCTATAGGTTGGGTGAGGGTGCCGGTTTTATCGATGACCATAGCATCTATTTGGCGTATCTGTTCCAGGGCGGTGGCATCTTTGATGAGGATGTTTTTCTCTGCCGCTTTGCCAATGCCCACCATGAGGGCTGTCGGTGTGGCAAGTCCCATTGCACAGGGACAGGCTATCACCAGGACACTGACTGCAGAGAGTATGGCCTGAGGCAGGTAGCCGTGCCCACCGATGAGATACCAGGCGAGGAATGTCAGCAGGGCAATGCAACCCACTGCCGGAACGAAGATAAGTGCAATCCTATCGACCACCCTCTGCACGGGCGCCTTGGAACCTTGTGCCTCCTGCACCATGCGTATCATATTGGCAAGGACGGTCTTTTGGCCGATTTCTTCTGCTTTGAAACGGAAGGTGCCCTCGCGGACTATCGTTCCAGCCAGCACCTTATCACCAGTTTTCTTCTCTACAGGAACCGATTCGCCCGTCATGGCTGATTCGTCGATGTAAGCAGGGGTATCACCTATCATCTTGCCATCCACAGGGATTTTCTCACCAGGGCGTACTTCGATAATGTCACCAGGTTGAATGGCAGAGAGGGGCATCTCTACCGTTCCTTTCTCTTCCGTGGTGCATACATGAGCCGTCTTGGGTGTCAGTCCCATGAGCGAGCGGATGGCTGAGGCAGTGCTGTGCTTGGCACGTTCCTCCAGCAGCCGACCTGTCAGCACAAAGGTGATAATCATCACCGAGGCATCAAAATAGGTGTGCCACTCAATGCCCTGTGCTCCCCAGAAGGCTTCGCCCCAGAAGGTGTTGAAAGCACTGAAGAGGAAGGAAATGCCCGTAGAGAGGGCAACCAGCGTGTCCATATTGGCAGAGGCATGTCTCAGTTGCCGGATGGTGTTCACGAAGAATTGCCTGCCTGGGTAGAGCAGATTCAGCAAGGCGAGAATCAGCATGGTCTGGTTTGCAGTATCGCGCGTACCAATAGGTAACCAATGCATCGAGATAGCCATCACCAAAAGAGCCAGCACCCATGATACTGCCACTTTCTTCGTGAGCGAGCGGTAAGCCTGTTGCTCAATAGCCTCCACATTGCGGTCTTCCTCAATCACCATATCATAGCCAATGGCAGAGAGCGCTGCCTTCAGTTGCTCTGGCGAGGTAATGGCATTGTCGTATTCTATCAGTGCCGTTCGGGCAGGCAGATTAACAGACGCCGACTGGACACCTTCTGTCTGGTTAAGACGGCGTTCCACATTGGCAGCACATCCTGCGCACATCATGCCTAATACGGCAAAGGTCTTTTTCTCCATAACGGGTGCAAAGTTACATATTTTACATCAAAATAAAAAATTTCTGTCAAATTGTTTGCGTAATTAAGGAAAAAGATATAATTTTGCACCCAACAAACAAAAATGTAGTGACAATGTTGAACAGAAACGCTTACTTTTACGGTTATTACTTTTACTTTGCAGCAACCTGTGAAGCGGTAAGCCGTATGTAAGCTCTTACAAAATGAGAATAGAAAAATAAAATAAGGCCCCGCTTCACAAACGTGAGACGGGGCTTCCATTTAAATAGAAGATAAACAATTATGAAGAGAATAGCGATACAAGGACTGATAGGGTCGTTTCACGACATTGCAGCACATTTGTTTTTCGAGGATGAGCAGATGCAGTTGATCTGTTGCTCCACCTTCGAGCAAGTGTTTCAGTCTATCAAGCAAGACCCGACAGCCATCGGCATGCTGGCTATCGAGAACACTATAGCAGGCTCGTTGTTGCACAATTACGAATTGTTGCGCGACTCAGGCACCACCATTGTAGGAGAGCATAAGTTGCATATCTCGCATTGCATCTGTTGCCTGCCTGACGACGATTGGGACACCATCACCGAGGTGCATTCCCATCCGGTGGCGCTGATGCAGTGCCGTCAGTTCCTCGCCCAGCATCCCACACTGAAGAATGTGGAGGCAGAAGATACGGCAGGCAGTGCCAAGATGATAGCTGAGGGACATAAACAAGGGTGGGCAGCCATTTGTCATGCTGAGGCTGCCAGGCTCTATGGACTGAAGGTGCTTGAAGACCATATCGAGGACAATAAGCACAACTTCACCCGTTTCCTCGTGGTGAGCAATCCCAATAAAGCCGACCTGCTGCGCCCGCTGACTGAAACCAACAAGGCAAGCATTGTGTTCTCGCTGCCTCATGAAGAGGGTTCGCTCTCGCATGTTTTGGCTATCCTGTCGTTCTATAAAATCAATCTGACGAAGATTCAGTCGCTGCCCATCATCGGGCGTGAGTGGGAATATCTGTTCTATGTAGATGTGATGTATGACGATCTGACCCGTTATCGCCAGTCAATAGATGCCATCATTCCATTGACCAAGGACTTCAAGATATTAGGAGAATATAAAGACGGAAGACAGACGAATTGAGAATTGATAATTGAGAATTATGATACAGCCAGCAGAAAGATTAAATTTAGTGAGTGAATACTATTTCAGTCGAAAACTGAAGGAGGTGGCACAGCTTAATGCAGAGGGTAAGGACATTATCAGTCTGGCCATCGGCAGTCCTGATATGCCACCGTCAGACAAGACCATCGAGAAATTGTGTGAAGTGGCCCGTCAGCCTGATGCTCATGGCTATCAGCCCACCATGGGAACGCCAGAGTTGCGCAATGCTATGGCGCGTTTCTATAAGCGTTGGTATGATGTTGACCTGGATGCCAAATCGGAGATACTGCCTTTGATAGGTTCGAAGGAGGGTATTCTGCATGTGACACTGGCATTTGTCAACCCTGGCGACGTGGTGTTGGTGCCCAATCCAGGCTATCCCACTTACACCTCGCTGAGTAAGATTCTTGGTGCCAAGATGGTGAACTATAATCTGCGCGAGGACAATGGTTGGCAACCGGATTTCGACCAATTGGAAGACATTATGCGTCAGACGCCAAACGTCAAACTGCTCTGGACCAACTATCCCAATATGCCGACAGGCGGCAAGGCCTGCATGGAGACCTATGAGCGTCTGGTGCAGTTTGCCAAAGACCATAACATTGTGGTGGTTAACGACAATCCTTATTCGTTCATTCTCAACGAGGAGCACTTGTCTATCCTGCAGGTGCCTGGGGCAAAGGACTGCTGCATTGAGTTCAACTCTATGTCGAAGTCGCACAATATGCCTGGTTGGCGTGTTGGTCTTTGTGCTACCAACAGCGAGTTTATCTCGTGGATACTGAAGGTGCAGTCGAACATCGAAAGTGGTACTTTCCGTGGCATTCAGTTGGCAGCAGCCGAGGCTTATGACAATGATGAGGCCTGGCATCGTGAGTTCAATATCAATACCTATGCCCGTCGTCGCCAGTGGGCTGAGAAAATTATGGATGTACTGGGATGCACCTACGACAAGAACCAGGTGGGAATGTTCCTTTGGGGAAAGATTCCTGCATCCGTTCAGAATGTCGAGGACCTGACCGAGCGCGTGCTTCATGAGGCTCGTGTCTTCATCACTCCAGGCTTTATCTTCGGTTCAAACGGTGAGCGCTATATCCGCATCTCCCTCTGTGCCAAGGAAGAAAAAATCAAAGAAGCGCTTCGTAGAATTGAAGAAATTTTTCACTAAATAGTTAATTTATAAAATTGTAGATATATGGAACTGGAACTTGAACCCTTGAATTTACTGAGTGACAATGAACGCCCCTTCGTCATTGCAGGTCCCTGTAGTGCTGAGAGTGAGGAGCAAGTGATGACAACTGCCAAGCAACTGGCAATGTTCGGATGTCATAACTTCCGAGCCGGTGTGTGGAAACCCCGTACCAAGCCAGGCGGTTTCGAAGGACACGGCGAACCAGCCCTTGTTTGGTTGCAGCAGGTGAAGAAAGAAACCAAGATGCAGGTGGCTACCGAGGTGGCTACCCCTGAGCATGTGGAACTCTGTCTGAAGTATGGCATCGACATCCTGTGGGTGGGAGCCCGTACAACGGCCAACCCCTTTGCTATGCAGGCACTGGCTGATTCCCTGAAAGGTGTGGATGTTCCTGTATTGGTGAAGAACCCCGTCAATCCCGATTTGGAGTTGTGGATTGGTGCCTTGGAGCGTTTGAATCAGGCTGGCGTGAAGCGCATGGCTGCTATCCACCGTGGTTTCTCCAGCTATGATAAAAAGATTTATCGAAATGCACCTATGTGGCAGATTCCCATTGAGTTACATCGTCGCATTCCAGAGTTGCCTATCTTCAGCGACCCCTCGCACATGGGAGGTAGGAGAGAGTTGATAGCTCCACTTTGCCAACAGGCTATGGACCTGGGTTTCGACGGTCTGATAGTTGAGAGCCACTGCGATCCCGACAAGGCATGGAGTGATGCCAAGCAGCAGGTGACACCTGATGTGTTAGACTACATTCTCTCGCTGCTCGTCATCCGTGATGAGAACACTTCTACGGAAGGCATCACCACATTGCGTAAGCAGATTGACGAACTGGACAACCAGTTGATGGAACTCCTGGCCAAGCGCATGCGAGTATGCCGTGAGATAGGCCATTATAAGAAAGAGCATAACATGACCGTTCTGCAGACTTCCCGTTACAACGAGATTCTCGACAAGCGCGGTGCACAGGGTTCGCTGCTGGGCATGGGTCCTGAATTCGTGGCTCACGTCTTTGAGAGCATCCACGAGGAGAGTGTCCGCCAGCAGATTGAAATCATTAACAAGTAACGCTATGAAAATACTAGTAATGGGAGCAGGAAAGATGGGAAGCTTCTTCATCGACCTGCTGAGTTTCGACCATGAGGTGGCAGTATTTGAGCGCGACCCTAAAAGGATGCGCTTCACCTACAACTGTCAGCGTTTCACCTCTCTTGAGGAGATTCGCGAGTTTAAGCCGGAACTGCTCATCAATGCCGTAACGCTGAAATATACGATACCAGTATTCAAAGAGGTGATTCCCTATTTGCCCAAGGAGTGTATCATCAGTGATATTGCCTCCGTAAAGACCGATATGAAGGAGTTCTATGAGAGTACTGGCATGCGCTATGTATCGACTCACCCCATGTTCGGCCCCACCTTCGCCAACCTGCAGCAGCTCTCTGAGGAGAACGCCATCATCATCAGCGAGGGCGACTATATGGGGCGCATCTTCTTCAAGGACCTCTATCAGAAACTGGGACTAAACATCTACGAATACACCTTCGAGGAGCACGATAAGACGGTGGCCTATTCGCTGTCTATCCCCTTCGTGTCAACCTTTGTGTTCGCAGCTGTCATGAAGCATCAGGATGCGCCGGGCACCACCTTCAAGCGCCACATGCGGATAGCCAAGGGAGTGCTGAACGAAGACGACTATCTGTTGCAGGAAATCCTGTTCAACCCCTACACCCACGACCAGGTCAGCCAGATTCGCACAGAGCTGAAAGAGCTGCTGGAAATCATCGACCAGAAGGATGCCAAGGGCATGAAGGACTACCTGACAAAGATTCGCAATAACGTGAAGCGCGATATTGAAATCAAGTAAGGAGTCGGCAATTAAAGACTGAGTTGAACTGCCACTTCCTTACCATTGTAGTTCACCGTTTGTGATGTGCCATTAGGCATCACGACGGTGAATTTTCTGTTTGTCAGCATACCAGGATACTGACCTTGGCGATTACCGATGGTCAGCGTGTGTGAGCGGTCGTTCCAATGGAAGGGGATGGTGCTGTAGATGCCACGTTCGTAGTTATAAGTGTCACCTTCATCCTCGTAGAGCGTAAACGTTCCGTCGGCTCCGGGATAGAGGCGTATCTCAAGGTTGTCCCATGGCTTTTCGCCAGTGTATTGCATCTCAGGACCCAGCGGTAGAATGCTGCCAGCACGCACAAACATGGGAACACGGTTGAGTGATGTTGAAAGCTCCAGCCTTTGTCCTCCGCGATACTGTTTCCCTGTCCAGAAGTCATACCATAGCGCCCCCTTTGGCAGATACTTGGTAACCGTCTTGGTAGCACTCCAGTCAATACTTCTTCCATCATCCATCTTACCTCTTACATCTTTCCGGTCCCATCCCGTCATAGCGTCCTCACGGATCACTTTCTCCTGCGTGTACTGTGGGTCAAGAACGGGGGCAGCCAGAATGCTGTTACCGAACATAAACTCGTCGGTCATATCCCATACATTCCTGTCTGTGGCAAAATCACTGAACAGTGGTCGCAAGTAGCTCCCGTTGTTGCTGGTCACTTGCCAGGCAGTGCTGTAGAGATAAGGTATCAACCTATAACGCAGGCGGATGGTTTGCTCAATAGCGTCGTAAACAGGTTCGCCCTTTTTGCCAAACTGCCATATCTCGCGTGGGGCATCAGCACCATGACTGCGGAACACAGGGCAGAACAGCCCGTATTGCATCCAGCGCACATAGAGCTCCTGGAACTGGGGATTCTTCGGAGCCGAGGCAGGGCCCTGGGTATTGTAGGAACCACAGAAAAATCCACCGATATCTGTATTGAAATTAGGATTACCCGTCAGCGTGAAGCTCAGTCCGGCAGGCACCTGCTTGCGCAGCATGTCCCATGATGATGCCACATCGCCGCTCCACATGTTTGAACCGTAATGCTGCTGGCCTGCAAACGACGAGCGGGTCATGATGAAGACGCGCTTCCCCCTGTCATCTTTACGCTGTGACTGATAGATGCCTCTCACGGTCTCCAATGGGAAGGCATTACGCTGTGAACGCCAGGTACCGCCATACACCTTATGTGCATAGTCGCTCTCGCGGGGATTGAAGAAGTCAGGGTCGGTAGAATCCATCCACCAGGCGTCACATCCATAGTCGTAGAGTGTCTTCAGGTATTTCCAATAGATGGCGCGGGCCTCAGGGCTAAAGGCGTCATAGACCTTCACACCAGAGGGATATTTCATGACGGGAGGCCAGATATGCGAGATACCGCTCTGTGGCCATGTCTCGAAAGGCATCAGCAGCCCTTTCTCGTTCAGTTCACGGAACTGCTGTGTCTGAGGTCCAAAGCTGGCCCAGATAGAGATCATGAAGTGGGCGTGCTTGGCGTGCACATTCTTGATGAGCTGAGGACCTGTAGCAAAGTCTTCCGACAGGAAGTCCATGGCGTTCCACAAATAGTTCGAACCCCAATACTGCCAGTCCTGAATGATACCATCCAGAGGCACCTGCAAAGCACGATACTGGTCCACAATGCTCTCCGTCTCAGCAGCTGTCTTATAACGCTCCTTTGATTGCCAGAATCCGTAGGTCCACAATGGGAACATTGGCACGTCACCTGTGAGGTAACGCATCTGGGCTATCACGCCGTCGGCACTTCCGCCATACATGAAGTAGTAGTCAATGCCCTGACCGGCCTCAGAGGTGAACGACATGCCCTCGGCATTATCCTCAAACAGGGTGGGGGAATAGTTCTCCCAATAGAGTCCCCAGCCCTTGATGCTCTGCAACACGTTCTGGAAGTCCTCCAGATTCGATTGCTCCATGCGTTTCTTCTCACCGCGACGGTTCATCTTGCCGTTCTGGATAGTTCCCAAACCGTAGATGGCCTCGTCCTTATCGAGGAAGAAGCTCTGACTGACCTCAAACTCATCCTCGGTCTTACGCACCATGCTGATGCCCTTTTCCCTCAGGAGCACCTTACCCTTGTTCGTCATAAAGACAAGGGTCTGCGTCTCGGGTTCAAGCTTTACCGTCAGCTCGCTGCTCTTCCATGTGTTGTCCTTCTGCGTCACGGCCACATTCTCTGGCTTGGCAGTAATGACCAACGTCTTCGTTGGCTGTTCCTTCACCACGTGTACAATACTTGGCGTGAAGAACTCCACCTTCATCACCGTCTCGCCAGCCTGCCATTCCACAGGACTGCCATTCACAGCCATTGCCACCAGTCCCAGCAATGCTGCCAAAACACTTCTCCTTTTCATATCTGCTATTGTTTCTCCCAGAATTATAATTGATAATACGTTCGTTTTGCAAAGATAGTGATTTATTTTTGAATAAGCGCAGCTAAGCGTGAGAAAATTTGCTGAGGGAGCCGATGCCTGGTCCCAAGCCTTTCGGAAATGCCAGCTTCCACAGCGGCGACTATGCTTTTTATTACAACAATATCAAGCAGAACGTAGCCACGAGAATTGCGGCTTATAAGAAAATTGCGAAATAATATATAATTACCAAAAAGAAAGCCGGAAAGCCAAGATACAAAGAATTTTGTTAAATAATGCCCCCCCCCCGTTAATTAAGGTTAATTGGCGGAAGATTTACACAAAAAGAATCGCCCCTTTTGTGTAGGAACCTGGTACGTGTCACAAAGAAGTCTCACAAATATTTCTGCCGATTTCTTTGTAGTATAAAAAAAAATAATTATATTTGCACCAACAAAAAAAATAAATATGGCAGCATCAGTATTAAACGAAGCACAACTGAGCATACTCAGGCTTTTGGGTTCTATGAAGACAGTCGAAGAGGTTGATGAGCTACGTCAGGTCATCTGCGACTACTATGCCCGCCGTGTTGACGAAGAGGTGGATAAACTCTGGGAGTCAGGCCAGTGGAACGACGAGAAGAACGAAGCCGTTCTTAAAGAACACCTGCGCACGCCATACAAGTATGCCAAGTAGAAAGATTGTGCTCGACACCAACTGCCTGATATCCTCTCTGTCGAGGAGTGGCCAGTACTATCCCGTTTGGAAAGGACTTCAAGCGGGAAAGTATGTGCTGTGTGTCTCTACGGAGATTCTTGAGGAGTATGCGGAAATCATCACTCAGAAGATGTCAGTCGAAGTTGCGGCTAATGTTATTCATTTGCTGTTAGAAAGTAAATATGTCGAACTTATCAATCCGTATTTCAGGCTTCAATTGATAGAAGCGGATCATGATGACAATAAGTTTGTGGATTGTGCCTTTGCTGCCAATGCCACCTACATTGTTTCAGACGACAAGCACTACGATGTGTTAAAAGAAGTTGACTTTCCTCAGATACTTGTTTTAAAACTAAAAGAATTCCTCGAACTATTAAATTCTGAGAAGAACAAATAAATAATATTCAATTCTGAATCATTTTGAATAAACCCAGATTGCTCGTGACAAATGTGTTGCGAGCAATTTTTAGTGCACACTGGAACCTCTCCGTTGTGTATTCGTTTTGCTGTGGTGCCATGATAAGAGAAATGAATTAAGAATACTGCCGAAGAAGTTCCTCAAATTGTGACAAAAGGACTTCATCACCTGTCATACACCTCAGATAAAATTCTCTTTATTGTTTTTCTTTTTCCATAGGGGGCAGATAGAGCGGGTCGTCCATAGCATCCATTTCCTTGAAAATCTTCTCTAATTTCTTCAAAACTTTCCTGTCGTGTCTTTTCCTTCGATCTATCATGTCGGCAAAGTCGAAAGTCGCGATTACCGTTCCAGATGAAGGTTGTGGAGCGCCAGCAGCGGCATTTTGGGCAGCTTTCTGGTGAAAAGCCAATGAATGTTTCTGCTTATCAACACCATAGATGGTAACCTCATGTAAGAGGTTCATTTTCTTTAATAGGAAAATGGTGTCGGGTAGGGCAGTGCGCTTTACTTTAGTACTGTGAAAAGAAGGATGACTGACAGTAGCGCTGTCGAAAGCATACTGCATTGCAAAATACCCATAGAGATTTGTCCGAGCAGCGTGGTGAGTATCAGTCATAATTAATACGTTTTTAATAGGTTTTCTGCTCTCCATATCTGCCACCACACAGGTTCGCTGTGCATGAATTGTCATCATCCATGTCAGCAATAGCCATACAATCAAGAATCGTTTCATCTGTGCAGTCTTTTCGGGTTTCGCCTGCAAAAGTATTGCTTTTCAGGAAATCTGTGCAACACGAAACGTTATAAAGTATTAGTGAAAAATAAAATAAGACTAATTTAATTCTTTTTAAATGAATAAGCGTACTTAGCGAAATTGGATAAATGTCAAAATAGAAGGAGGCATTTTGTTGCCTCACTCGAGTCAAATGGTCTTCTGACTCGAGTCAACTCACAATTTGACTCGAGACCCCCTTTTTGCCTCCCCTTCACAATTTAGTTATTCAGATATCTATTTCTAAAAAAGTACAGTTTCGCTCGAAAAAAAATATTGAATTCAGTTGCGTATAGTCGAACGATCGTTTGCGTAGGCGAGCACAATCGCTTGGGCGTACGCAAACGATTGTTACCCTGCCTTCCAACCCCTGTTCGGATGGCTTCCATCCCCCTATAAACCCTATCTTAACGGCTGTAAGGGACTATCTGAACAAGCGTAAGGGACTATCTGAAACAAATAAAAACGTGGGAAAGTAGATAAGTAAGAACTTACTCGGTGTTCAGAAATGCTCAAATTAATTTGGCATTTCATTCTCTTTTTTGTATCTTTGCGCTCAAATAAGAAAGATAAACAGATTATGACAAGAGAAGAATATGAGGCATTGATGGCGAAATATGCCCAGCAGATAGAGCATATTCGGAAGATGGCTCACGAACTGCATCAGAGTGTGAATCAGACTTATGGCGACGAATTGCCCTATGGCTACCACCTGGATATGGTGGTGAACGGCATCAGAGACTTTGGCCATCTGGTGCTGGCAAAGGAAGACGACTTGATTCCTTTGTTCTTCGGGGGCTATTTTCACGATAGCATCGAGGATGCACGACTGACTTATAACGATGTGCTGAAGGAGGCTCGCCCCCTGATGACGGAGGAACAGGCTCTGATGGCCACCGAGATAGCCTATGCGCTGACCAACGACAAGGGACGAACACGCGCCGAGAGGGCAGGGGAGAAATATTATAAAGGTATTCGCGAGACACCCTATGCGCCCTTTGTGAAACTGTGCGACCGCCTGGCTAATATCACCTATAGTTGTTCGGGCGTGAATGCCGACAACCTGCACATGAAGGAGGTTTACAAGGGCGAGGTGCCCCATTTTCTGGCTTCTATCAATCCGCATAGTGACGACCAGCGATTGCTGGTGCCACAGGAGGTGGTGCTGAAGTTGGCTGAGTGTCTGATTGACGACTTGGAGCGTGAGGAACAGAATGAGTCGGCTTGGTGGCACGAGTATTAGTTCATAGTTCATAGTTCATAGTTCATAGTTCATAGTTGAGAGTTTAGAGTTTAGAGACATATTTATATTATGGCATTTGGAACTTGGATAGGAGGTTTCTTGGGATGGATGACAGCTGGACCGCTGGGGGCCTTGGCTGGTATTGTGTTGGGCAAGGTGTTCGACTCGATGATGAACTCGGTGAACAGCCCGGAAACTCAGGGACCTTTTGAAGACCCCTTTGGACGTCAGACATCAGACTTCAGACATCAGACCTCCGGTTATCAGCGCACCGACTATGGACAGCGCAACAGTTTCCTGTTTTCGTTGCTGGTATTGGCATCATACATCATCAAGGCCGATGGCAAGGTGATGCATTCCGAGATGGAGTTTGTGCGTCAGATGTTGCGTCAGAACTTCAGCGACGAGGCATCACGTGAGGGCGACAGTATTCTGCGCAAGCTCTTCGACGAACAGAAGAGGGTGGGGATGCAGGCTTTCCGCAAGACGGTGGCAGACTGCTGTGTGCAGATAGCCCGCAACATGGACTATTCGCAACGCTTGCAACTGCTGAACTTCCTCGTGATGATAGCCCAGGCTGACGGCAGTGTGCCGCAGAGCGAGATAACAGCCCTGAAGGAGTGTGCCCAGTGGATGCGCATGTCGGCTGACGAGGTTGACTCGATGATGGGTCTTGGCAAAGACGATCTGGCTTCTGCCTATCAGGTGCTGGGTGTATCGCCCAATGCTACCGACGACGAACTGAAGAAGGCTTACCGCAAACTGGCTCTTGAGCATCATCCTGACAAGGTGGCTGCCCTGGGCGAAGATATCCGCAAGGCAGCTGAAAAGAAATTCCAGGAGATAAACGCTGCCAAGGATCGTATTTGGAAGGCAAGAGGGATTTAGTCTTTAGTTCATAGTTCATAGTTCATAGTGAAGAATCCGGCTATTATCATACCAGAGGGATTGCATGAGGTGCTGTTGCATGCTTGTTGTGCACCGTGCTCGTCGGCCATTGTGGAGTGGATGCTTGCCAATGGTGTGAAGCCTACTATCTTCTATTATAATCCTAATATCTTCCCCAGAGAGGAATACGAGATTCGCAAACAGGAGAGTAAACGCCATGCAGAAAGTCTTGGCATTCGGTGGATTGACGGCGACTATAACCATCAGGAATGGTTGCAGGGAATCTGTGGATTGGAATCAGAACCGGAACGTGGGCGACGCTGTGAACAATGCTTCACGTTGCGAATGAAGGAAACAGCCAAAAAGGCTAACGAGTTGGGAATCAAATACTTTGCCACCACACTGGCATCCAGCCGATGGAAGAGTCTTGAACAGATAGAACGTGCAGGACTGGCAGCCGAGAAGATGGTCAGCTCTCAGCCCTCAGCCATCAGTCCTCGTTTCTGGGCTCAGAACTGGCGCAAGGGTGGTTTGCAGGAGCGTCGCAACCAATTGCTGAAGGAACTGCATTTCTACAACCAGCAGTACTGTGGCTGTGAATTCTCAGCCCGACAAGGTGCTGCACTGACAAAACCCTTGTTGCGCCAACAAATGCGCGAGGCCAAAAAACAACATGCCGACCAGTTAGCTAAATGGTCTGCCGACATCGTGGAGAAACTCACTTCGTCCATCTTGCCTCATGCCTCTACCATCTTATGCTATTGGCCCTTGCCTGACGAACCCGACATTCGTCAACTGATAAATACGCTAGTGAATGAAGGCAAGACGGTGTTGCTGCCCAAGGTAACTGGCGACGAAACCATGACCATTCATCGCTACACATCACCTGGCGATATGGCTGAAGGGGCTTTCCACATCATGGAACCGACAACTGCGGCCTTTACCGACTTGGCGCAGATAGATACCGTTCTGGTGCCTGGTGTCGCCTTTGATGCAGCAGGTCACCGCTTAGGTCGAGGCCGTGGCTATTACGACCGTTTTCTGGCAACCTGTCCACAAGTCAGGAAAGTGGGCATCTGTTTCCCCTTCCAGCGTGTAGCCGAGGTGCCGTTTGAGGGTCATGACATCGTGATGGACGAGGTCATTGCATGACGAATTGTTAGTTTTTAGGGTGTTTTTCAAAAAAAACGTGAATCACTTCACGTATTTAATATTATTTTTGTAACTTTGCACCCCAAAATAAATAAGGTATATATGTTTGAGAACTTAAGTGACAGACTTGAACGCTCGTTCAAGATATTAAAAGGTGAGGGGAAAATCACCGAAATCAATGTTGCAGAAACGCTGAAGGATGTGCGCCGCGCCCTGTTGGATGCCGACGTTAACTACAAGGTTGCCAAGCAGTTTACGGATACCGTCAAGCAGAAGGCAATGGGCATGAACGTGCTCACCGCCATTAAGCCCGGACAGTTGATGGTGAAGATAGTTCACGACGAGCTGGCCGAACTGATGGGTGGCAAGGCAGTAGAACTGCAACTGGAGGGTCGCCCCTCTATCATCCTGATGTCGGGTCTGCAGGGTTCTGGTAAGACCACATTCTCAGGTAAGCTGGCCAACATGCTGAAGAACAAGCAGCACAAAAATCCACTCCTGGTGGCTTGCGACGTCTATCGTCCTGCTGCTATCCAGCAGTTGCACGTGGTGGGTGAGAGTGTCGGTGTTCCC
>JAEEGF010746156.1_pt1 | contig 19015 bp, 16 predicted proteins | sample 9134171 | NCBI WGS metagenome assembly JAEEGF01 (sample SAMN16246542, study PRJNA631951) | gut metagenome | biome: gut microbiome; feature: rumen; material: AP-attached | host: Bos | place: Iran: Karaj | collected 2018-10
AACCCTTTGAGGACCCCGCCCTCAATGACCGGCTTCCTCTCCGCGGGCGTCCCCTCGTCGTCGTAGACGCAGGACAACGGCGCCTGCACCGAGGGATCGTCGACGATGGTCAGCGAATCCGACGCCACCTTCTCGCCCATGGATCCGGCCCACCTGCTGCGCCCGTACTTCCTGTTCTCGCCGTTCACCGCGGACCCAACCGCGGAGAGCAGCATGTCGCCGAGCTCGCTGGGAGGGAGGATCATGGAGAGCTTCTCGGAGCCCTTGTACTCCCTGCACCCGGCGGCGGCCTCGGCCTTACGGGACAGCGATTCGGCTATCGCGACTGGGTCCAAATCCAACCCGGTGCCGTGATACGTCTCCATCCCCTCGCCGGGATGCTCCAGCCTCGCCATGGAGGTGAAATGCCCGTACACCAGGGTGCTCCTGTGCCCCACGTCGACCCCGTTCCCGTTCACGGTGCGGGACTCGGTGCATGATACGCGTATCTGCGCCCTGGGGATGTCCACGCGGCAGTTGTCTATGACCTGCCTGGCCAGCTCCCTGAGGTCCTCCGCGGAGGCGTCCTCCACCCTGCGGTCCCAGACGTCCGGCGCCGGGATCCTCGGGCTGGCAGGGATTGCATAGCCGTTCAGGGACTTCGCCTCCGGAGAGCGGGCGAGGACGGACTCGGCCATGTCCAGGCAGTCCTGGACCGCGCCCTCCGAGTTCAAGGACACCGAGGACTTCCCCGTCCTTCCGCCGTCGGTCATGCGGAACATCATCCCGGAGTCGACCTTGGTCTCGACGTTGCTTATCCGCGACCCGTCTATGTACACCGTGCGCACGACCGTCTCGGACACGTAGACCTCGGCCTGGTCGTAGCGCTTCAAGGCCTGTATTGCCCTGTCGTCGGGATAGACGCTCACTGCCCTCCCCCCACGATCATCCTGGCGCGCATGTACGGGCCTCCGGAGGAGACCCTGACCCAGTCCTCTATGCCTTTTCCGCACATCCCTCCGTCCAGCACGACCTCCCTGGTGAGCGCGTCCGCCGACGAGAGTATCTCCACGGACTTCCCGGTCAGCGTGAACGACTGGACCATCCTGGTCACCTCGCCGTTCTCTATCAGGAACCCCCTGAGGCACTTGGCCTCGAAGCATCCTCCGACCGGGTCCTCCATCCCGTTGACCATCTTGTCGCAGAGGATCCCCCTCCTGGTGTCCGCCACCAGGTCGTCCTTCTCCCAGTCCCCCGGGCCGAAGTAGGTGTTGGTCATCCTGACCCAGGTCCTCTTCCCGAAGTTCTCCGCCCTGCCGTTCCCGGTCGGACGGCATCCCAGGCGGGCGGCCGTCTCAAGGCTGTGCATGTAGCCCGTGTACACTCCCTTGTCTATGATCTTGGTGCATCCGGACGGGGTCCCCTCGTCGTCGAAGGGAACGGAGCCGTGGGCCCCCGGGACCGTCCCGTTGTCGTACATGGTGATCGCCTCCGAGGCCACCCTCCTTCCCACCGCGCCGGTCAGGAACGAGCGCCTCTTGGTTATCTCGTCCCCCTCCGACGCGTGGCCCATGGCCTCGTGGGCAAGGAGCCCGGAGACCATCGGATCCGATATGACGGTCATCTGTCCGGAGGGCGCCCTCTCCGCGGACAGCGTCTTGACCGCCTCCTCCGCCGTCGTCCTCCCGATGAGCTCCAGGTCGGAATCCTTGACGACCTCGAACCCCAGCGTGCTGTCCGGGCCGCCGTAGTACTGCTCCATCCGGCCGCCGTCGGCCGCCACGGACATGGCCCTGCACAGGGTGCGGACCTCCTCCCATCCGAGGTCGGACCCGGCGGAGTTCACCAAAAGATTGTCCTTGATCTCCTCTGAATAGGCCCCCATGCGGTTGACCACCTTGGGATCCACCCCCTGGGCGGAGTCCAGCTCCAGGACCGCGGAGATCTTCTCGTCGATGCCTACCGAATCGGGGTGTATCCTGACGCGGGCGCGCTCGTGCCTCCTGACCGCGGACGGCTCCAGCTCCATGCCGGGCCTTCCGTCCCCGGAGGCGTTCCTCACGGCGTCCTCTGCGGCCCTCATGACTGCGGCGGTGTCGAAGGACGTCGCAGTCCCGTACCCCCACCTGCCGTTCATCCACGCCCTCAGGCAGACCCCTCCGGTGCTCTTGCGCACGAGCTGCCTCAGCTCCCCGTTCATGGAGCTGATTCCGACGTTCCGGATGGTCTGGGACTTGGCGTCGGCAAACTCCGCGCCCAGGTCCGACATCCTGCCGACCGCCTTGTGGAGGACGTCCTGGGAATCCTCCGCCTTTACCAGCACGGCCGACTGCATCAGATCACCGTGAACGAGTGGTCGAAGGACGTCAGCACCTCGCATCCGTCCTCGGTTATCAGGCAGGTGTCCTCGATCCTTATCCCGCCCACCCCGGGTATGTAGATCCCGGGCTCGGCGGACACGACGTTCCCGGCCTTGAGGACCTGGTCGGACCTGGGCGACACGGATATGTCCTGGTGGACCTCCATGCCTATCCCGTGGCCGAACGAATGTATGAACCTGCCCTTGAACTCGGTCCCGTCTATCAGCTTCCTGGCGGCCAGGTCCGCGGCGCTGGCGGACGCCCCGTCCCTGTACTCTGCGATCCCGGCCAGCTGGGCCTCCCTGACGACCTCGTAGGCCCTCTCCAGGACCTCCGGAGGCTTCCCTAGGAAGACGGTCCTGGTCATGTCCGAGCAGTACCTCCCGTACTTGGAGCCGAAGTCGAACAGGGCGGTATCCCCCTTCCTGAGCCTGTAGTCGCAGGGCATGTGGTGCGGCTGCGAGGAGTAGGCCCCGAACGCGGCGATGGTGTCGAACGCGTTCCCGGTGCCTCCCAGCTCCCTCATCCTGCTGTCCATCCTGGCGGCGACCTCCTTCTCGGAGACCCCTTCGGACAGATAGTCGGGAATCTCCCCGGCCACCTCGGACGATATCCTGCAGGCCTCCTTCGTGGCCGCTATCTCCTTCTCGTCCTTGACGGAGACCGTGTCCCCTATCGCCTTGCCGGCGTCCACCGGCTCTATCCCCTCGGCGACCTTCCTCACGTACTGGACCGCCGCATAGGTGGCGGAGTGCATGTTGAAGCCCACCTTGGAGCATCCCGACAAGGCGTCCCTGATGAACCTCTCCCGCTCCTCGCGGTCATGGTAGACGTGCACCTCTCCGACGCCCTCGGAAGCCGACTCCTCCTCCAGCACGCTGACTATTACGTCTAGGGAGCCGCCCTTCCCGACGACGGCGAAGGACCCCTCGAAGGTCCCAGACGCCTGCTCGGTCAGATACCAGAACGTGGAGTCCAGGAAAGGCTCCCCGTCGTTGGCTATGACTATCGCGTCCATGCCCTCCGCGTTCGAAATGAGCCTCTCGGCTCTCGTGAATGCCATGGACGGATGATGTCCGCGGAAATGATAACCGTGTTGGTCCGGAATCAGATTCCGATCCACTCGTTCCTGACTATCCTCTTGAGCGCGGATATGGCGGACATGGCCGCGAGATACGACGTCTTGGGGTTGTCCGGGGACGGGACGTTGTAGGTGTGGCAGGTCATCATGCCGAACTCGCCCTTGATCCTGAGCTCGTGGGAGTTGCTGTGGGTCTCCGGGTCCAGGACGACGGTGACCTTGGTCCTGTCGAACCCTATTCCCAGAAGGCTGACCGTGGCCGCCACGTTGACGTTCTTGGGGAACAGCTTGACCGCCTCCCTGGCAGGGCCGGAGTACACGACGGTCTTCTCCTTGACGGCCTCCACGTCTATGCCCTTGTCGATCACGTACTGGATGTCGGTGAGGCTCTTGGGGCCCTTCGTGGTCACGAGCTCCACCTCGTCCAGCTCGCCGACGGACGAGGACCTGAGCCCGTCGGTTCCGCATACCGCCCCGGAGGGGATGAATATGCGTGCCTCGCAGGCCTTGGCCTTCTCCGAGACGGAGTTCTTGAAGTCGTCGTCCACCAGCGCGCCGACGGACATTATCATTATGTCCACGCCTCTTGAGACCACCTTGGGAAGGATGGTCCTGGCGGCGTCCTGGCTGGCCGCCTCTATCACCAGGTCGCAGTGGTAGAGCTCCTCCTCCACGTTCTCGACCACTATAGCCTTCTTGAGCTGGGAGGCCAGGCTCTCGGCCAGGCCGGGAATGATGTCGGTGAGATAGATCCTCTTGACCTCGGCCATCTCGTCCGCCGCCCTGGCGAGCTTGGACCCGATGGAGCCGCAGCCTACGATCGTTATGCGCATGAGGCGCCGTTACGTCGAAATCCTATTAAGAACTAACGCATGAATCCGCTTTTCTTTCGTTATTCGTTTGATGGAGTTTTGTATGATTTGATATTCGTAAAAATCTAACGATAATCGTAGAGATGACGTCGACGGGACCCGTCCCACTCCGCCATGAACTCCTCCAGGAAGCCCTCCATGTACCTGTGGCGGGCCTCAGCCATCCTCCTGGCCGACTCCGTGTTCATGAGGCCCTTCAGCTTCAGGAGCTTCTCATGGAAGTGGTTGATGGTGGTTCCGTCGGAAGAGCGGTACTCCGCCTCGGAGCGGAACTCCCTGGACTCCGCGCCCGGAACGTGCATGGCGCGCCCCTTGCTGCCCCCGTAGGCGAACGCCCTGGCCACGCCTATGGCCCCGATCGCGTCCAAGCGGTCCGCGTCCTGGACTATCTTCCCTTCCAGCGATTCCGGGACGGACATCCCGGTCCCCTTGAAGGAGATGGACGAGATTATCGCGAAGACCTTCTCCTGGACATCCGATGGGATCCCCTCCGACTCCATGAAGCGGCGGGCGTTCCTGAGGGAGCCGCCTCCGAACAGCTTGGGGTCGTCGACGTCATGCAGCAATGCCGAGAGCCTCACCACGTCCTCGTCGCCCCCCTCGGCCTCGCAGATCGTCCTGGCGAGGGCGTGGACCCTGACGGTATGGTGGATGTCATGGCCCCCGGAATCCCCCTCGAAGAGCCTGGCCGCGAAATCCTGCGCCCTGTCGAACACCGAGTCGTCCATGCCTCCGGATGCGCGAATGCGTATATCGACGTGTCTACGCCGGGCAAGGTTGATATCGCCGTTAGGCCTGGGGATGGCGTGGACAGGTACGTTCTGATCGATCACACCGCCGACCTGATGGTTAAGGCGTTCGGGGAAACCCTGGAGGAATGCTTCGCGAACGCCGGCTACGCTCTGTTCAACGAGACGGTGGACCTCTCCGGCATCGGCACCTCCGAGAGGACGGAGTTCGAGGTTTCGGGAATAGACGAGGAGGACATGCTGTACTCCTTCCTGTCGGAGCTCCTGTTCATAGAGGACTGCGACAACCTCATACTCAAGGAGCTAGAAGTCAGCATAGACGGCCTCGACGTCCGCTGCGTTGGCAGAGGGGAAAAGCTAGACAGGTCCCGCCACAGGATCAGGTCGGAGATCAAGGCGGTCACGTACCACATGATGGAGGTCGACAGGGAGGAGCCGTCCGTCACCGTGGTATTCGACGTCCGATTCCCTTTATCTACGTGTTCAATGATTGCCGAACGATGCTCAGACTAGGCTGGTTCTCCACAGGCAGGGGCCCTGGCTCCCGCAATCTCCTCAAGGCGGTCATGGACAAGAAGGAGGAAGGCGTGTTGGACGTCGAGATCCCGTTCGTCTTCTGCAACTGGGACAACGAGGAGGAGGACAACCCGCGCAGGGAGCAGAGGGCCGTGTTCTTCGACATGGTCCGCGGATACGGGATCCCCCTGGTGACCGCGTCCTGGAAGACCTTCGAGCCGGAGCTCAGGAAGGAGGACCCCGACGCGTGGCGCGTGGAATACGGACGCATCCTGAGGGAGAAGACGTCCGAGTACGGATTCGACCTGGGGATCCTGGCAGGCTACATGATGTGGATGGACGACGAGACCTGCAGGGAGTACGACATGCTGAACCTGCATCCGGCCCTCCCCGACGGCCCCAAGGGGACCTGGCAGGAGGTCATCTGGCAGCTTATCGCCGAGAGGGCGGACCGCCAGGGGGCGATGATGCACATATGCACCGAGGAGTGGGACAGGGGCGCGGCGCTCACGTACTGCGGGTTCCCGATACGCGGCGGGGAGTACGACCGCCTCTGGGAGGACATGGAGAGGAAGCTGGAGACGTCGACCCTGGAGGAGATCAAGGAATCCGAAGGGGAGGGGGAGCCCCTCTTCAAGAAGATAAGGGAGGACGGCTCCAGACGCGAGCTCCCCCTGATAGTGGCCACGATCAAGGAGTTCGCCGACGGGAACGTCTCGATCATCGACAAGAGGCTCGTATCCCGCGGGACGCCGCTGGACGGGCCCTACGACCTCTCCGCCCAGGTCGACTCCTCGCTGGAGTGATACGATGTCCGGAGAGTTCGACCCCACGAACGAGCTGGGACTGTTCCCGGAGAAGATGATGGCCTGCGGCGTCAGGGGGTTCCTGACGCGCGGAGACAGCCTGAGGCAGCTGTGCAGGCGCTTCATACCCAACGGCGACCGCTTCCTGGACGTGCTGGAGAGGTACGACATGCTCACCGCCTACGTCATCGGAAGGGACGAGGCGGTGGCCGGAAGCGCGGCGAAATGGGCGCTCCCGTTCCTGAGGGGGTGCGGCGCCACCGACCACTCCGTGCACGTCTGCGCCGAGGAGAGCCTCAAGGTCATGCCAGGCGCGAGGGAGGCCATGGGATACATGTCGAAGCTCATGCCGTCTTTCATAACCACGTCCACCTACGAGCAGGCCATGCTCCCGCTGGAGGCCGCCCTGGACGCCCCCCTGGCCGAGGCCGCGTACTCCCAGACGCTGATGGACCACAGCAACTTCGGGCGCATGTACTCCAAGAACATCAGGAAGCTGGCGGCGGAGATCTCCGAGCTCGAGATCCCCGCCAAGTTCTACGCCCTCAACCAGGAGACCTCCCTGGACGAGAAGGACATCAGGATAATCGAGTTCATGGACGAGGTCCTCAACGAGAAGATCAGCGGCCCCGGCGAGAGCCTGATGGAGTCCTGCGTGATAATGAACTCGTCGAAGAAGGCCTACAGGCTCCTGGACCTCAGGAGGTCCAACAACGTGGACCTGGACGGGACGGTATACATAGCCGGCGACCACAGCGACTACCAGACCATGAACCTGGTCCAGGAGAGCATGGGCCTCTCCATGGCGTTCAACGGCTCGGAATACGCGGTCAGGGGCAGCAACATCGCCGTCATATCGAAGAGCTCCACGGTCGGCGCCCTGCTGGCCTACCTGTTCTACGACAAGGGCATACAGGCCGTCACGGAGCTGGCGGAGAACTGGAGCAGGGATGCCTTGAAGGAGTTCGGATTCACGGACAGATACCTGGCGGACATGCTCCTGGCGGAGACGACGCCTTGGCCGGAGGTCTACGTCGTGAACAAGGACAACATGGACAGGATCGCGGCACGCAGCGACAAGGTCCACGAGATGATGATGAAGGAACGACATCGCATCCGATGCGTCCGTCGCCTGTCCGTCAGGTCCTCCAGCCTCTCTTCGGCCTCGAGATACGTCTCCTTCAGGAGACCCTCGTACTCTTCCGTGGCGTTCCAGAGCCCCCTTCTGATGGCCTCGAACAAGGTGTTGAGGATGTTCATGACCGCATATGGGTTGACGTCGTTCATCCATTCGTGGATGTCCTTGTCTTTGAGGTAGGTATCCACCAGCGTCTCGTACATCCAGTCCTCGGCTATGTCCGACGTGGCCCCCCAGGCCATCGTGTACTCGGTGATCTTCGCCATCTCCGACGCGCCGCGATACCCGTGCTCCATAAGCCCTCTGTTGAACTTGGGGTTCGTGACCTTCGACCTGAACAGGAAGCGAAGCTCCTCCTGGGTGCTGCGGATCCTGGTCTTCTTGGGGTCGGAGTTGTCCCCCATGTAGGTGACGGCGTCCTTCTTCCCGTAGACCCTCACGAACGCGTTCATCCCTCCCAGATACTGGTACACGTCGTCGATGTCCAGGATGTCGAACTCCCTGGACGGGGCGTTCTTGATGGTGGCCGAGACCTTTCCGAAGCGCCTCACGAACTCCCTCTTCATCGGCTTCCCGAAGCCGCCTTTCGAGTACCCGTAGCTGCTCAGGTCGGCGTATATGTCGGCGAGGTCCTTGGTCTCGTCCCATTTACCGGATTCGATAAGTCTGCCCACGCCGTTCCCGTAGGTGCCCAAGGCCTCCCCGAATATCCTGACCGAGTTCCTGGCGCGGGCCTCGTCCGGATCCATCCCGTTGATGACGTCCTCCACTATGTCCTTCCGGAGGTTGGCCGCGAGGGCGTTGTCCTCGTCGGACTCGTCCAGCTCCGCGACCATCCTGATGGCCTCGTCCAGCATGTCGATGGTCCCCGGAAAGGTGTCCCTGAACAATCCGGTGATGTTCAGAGTCACGTCCACGCGGGGCCTGCCCAGCTCGCCCACCGTTATTATCCTCAGGTCGGAGATCTGCCCGCCGACCCTCGACCAGACGGGCTGGACCCCGAGAAGCCATAGGACGTATGCCGCGTCGTCGCCGCCCGTGGTCATCATGTCCGTGGCCCAGATGACTATCCCTACCTCCCTGGGATACTCGCCCTTGTCCTCGACGTACCTCTGGATCATCTGGTCCGCCATCCTCTTCCCGATCTCCCAGGACGTCTTCGTGGGGACCAGGTCCGGATCCAGGGAATAGAAGTTCCTCCCCATCGGGAGGATGTCCGCGTTTCCTCTGACGGGGGACCCCGAAGGCCCCGGGATCACGTAGCGCCCGTCCAGGCCGTCCATCATGTGGTCCATCTCGTAGGCCATCCTGTTGATGTTCGGGACCACCGTCTCGCAGACGTACCTGACGGACTCCGCGAGCTCTGCGCTGACCTTGCCGTGCCTCCCCCTGATGAACTCCAAGGTCCTCTCGGCCGAGTAGCCGAACTCGGTCCTCATCAGCTCGATCATCTCGCGCTCCTCGGAGTCCACCCTGGCGACAATGGCGGAGTTCAGCTCGCCGCCGGTCCCGAAGGAGGACGGGTCGTCTATAGCTTTCTGGATGTCTATGCCCTGGTTGGCCGCGAACGCGTCCCTGAGCGACTTGGCGCCCGGGTTGTCCAGCCTCGTCAGAGAATACACCATCTCGTCGAAATGGCGGTCCTTCGGAGGCCTCCCGATTATGTGCAGGTCCGCCCTTATCAGGGCCTCCTCGATCTCCTCGAGGTACTCGTGAAGCGGGACTATGTACTCCTCGAATCCCTCCGGCCCAGGGTCCCCGTCGACTCCCAGGTCCTTCAGGAGATTGCTGCTCTTGACGAGGCCGTAGATGTTCTTCACCAGGCCTTCCCTCATCGCCTCGGAGGAGCCGCCTTGGAACTTGAAGTACTCCTGGAGCTGGACGGATATCTCGCTGAGCTCGTCATGGGGGTCCGCCCTGGCCATGGTGGGAGGCATGTGCCCTATCAGGACCGACTCGGACCTCCTCTTGGCCTGCACCCCCTCGCCGGGATCGTTGACCGTGTACGGATAGATGTTCGGCACGGCGTCCAGCACGTAATCGGGATTGCACTTCTCGGATAGCCCGACGTTCATTCCCGGAAGCCACTCGAGAGTCCCGTGGGTGCCCATATGGAAGATCATGTCCGCCTTGAACACGTCCCTTATCCACCAATAATACGCGTTATACTGGTGCTGGGTGAAGAGAAGAGGGTCGTGGGTGTTCTTCTCCATGTTCTCCGCCCACCCCCTCATCGGCTGGTAGCAGACGAAGACGTTGCCTTTCAGCAGGCCGGGGATTATTATCCTGCCGTGATCGGTCATCACGTCCCCGACGGGGTCCCCCCAGCTGCCCTTGGTCATGACGCGGTCCCACTCCGGTATCCGTCCGTACTGGCCCTCGTACTCCTTCTTTCCTACCAGGTCCACGGCCTTCTCCCTGACAGTATCGGCCGAGCAGTTCTCGAGATCGTTGGTTATGTTCTCCAAGACCTCGTCTATGAGGGCGCGCCCGTTCTCCGGGACGTTCTCCACCTTGTATCCGAGGGCGTCCATCCGACGGATGACGTCCGAGACGCTCTCGATCGTATCGAGTCCCGCAGCGCCCCCGATCATCCCGGAGTTCGGCCTGGACTGCCACATCATTATGGCGACCCTCCTCTCGGAGACGGGCTTCTTCCTTAATCCGCCCCAGGCCTTCGCCATCCTGCACAAGTGGTCCATCCTCTCCGGGATGGGTATGCCCTTCTTCGGCGACTCCCTCGTCGTATAGGATATGGGGACGCCGATGACGTTGCCGTCGAGTTCCGGGTATATGACGTTGGACATGAAGTCGGACTTCTTCATCCCGACCTTCTCGATCTCGAAATCCAGGAACTGGCCGTAGTATCCCATGCCGAAGATGACCGGCACGTCCACCAGCCTGCGGAAGCAGCTCTCCTCGTCCAGATTGGGGATAACGCCGTCGGCGCGGTTGATGTTGGAATATCCGGTGAGGGATATCATGACGTCGATGACCGGCTTGCCGCCCCTCACGAAATACGTGCTGATTATCCCCTCGGTCCCTCCCGGCGACCTCATGGCGTCGAAGGAGCAGGCGGCGGGCACGACCTGCATGCCATTCGACTTCAGGCGGCGGATGAGTTCGTCTATGGCCTCCATGTTGCCGTATATCATCTGGGCGTCGGCGAACATGATCCCCACGGTGACCTTGTCCGGATCCAGGGCCCCCAGATATCCTTCGACGTCATCGCAGGCCTTCCCGTCGAGATACAAGGAATGTGGCGGGTAGGTCACGGGGTCCCCGGGCTTCCTGTCCGTGAGGCCGAAATGCCAGTATATCCACCAAATGAAGAGATAGTCGTTCTCGGGAGACTTGAAGACGTTGTACCTCTCCATCTCCTTCATCTCCTCGTCGGTGCCTGAAAAGACGTCAGACGTCATCAGGTCCACGTCTATGTTTCCGGACACCGGCGCCACGTACGCCTCGGTCTTCTGGAGCACGTCCTTGTAGCGGTCGAACTTCTTGAACTTCCACGGGTCGCCCATGCATCTAATGTACACCAGGTCCGAATCCATCGTGCGACGGCAAAGGTCCTCATATGCGGCAGGGTCGTCCTCGCACTCCTCCTTGGTGAATCCCGCGAACTCCACGTCGATGCCCAGGTCGTCGGCCACCTTCCTGCAGGTCTCGCCGAACTGGGCGGGGGATGTGAATAGCACTGACAGATATGTGATTCTGAACGGTACGCCGGCTCCCATGTTCTCGCCTCAAAGTGTACTCGGATGGCCGGCCGCATTCCCGTACATCGTGCGCCGTCAACCGTGTTGGATAATACATCCTGTGGTTTAATAGATTCATACCGCGTTCGCTACGCTCGATGTTCACGTGGGAAGACATACTGGAAGAGGAGCCTATAGACGAAAGACGCAAGGTCGCCGACATGTGCTGCGACATAGAGGTCTTCAGGCAGTGCAGGTCGCTGATACTGATTCCTCGCTCGGAGGTGAGGGTCCTGGCGGGAGGACACCACGAGTCCTCGTTCTTCCAGAACCCCATGGCCGTCACGAACAACAGCAGCATAGGCGTCCGCGTGGAAAACTGCCTCATGGGCAACAAGCTGAACGCCAACGACCTCTACACGGATGAGAGGCAGAGGCGCATAGGGCTGGATCCGAAAAGGACGGTGACGTTCGGAACCGCCGCCCATATGGACAACGCGGCGGTCACCAACCTGGTCTCGAAGGACGGCATCAGGGTGTCCGCGGCGGTCACTGCGGGAATCCGCGGGAACGGAGGGAGGGCCGGGGACCCCGCATCCTTCGACGAGGCGGAGAGGTACTTCGAGAAGCCCGGCACCATCGTGATACTGCTGGCCATAGACGCGGACGTCCCGGACGGGGCCATGTTCCAGGCCATGCTTACCGCCACACAGAGCAAGAGCTGCGTGATTCAGGAGCTCATGGCCAAAAGCCTGTACAGCCCGAGGATAGCTACCGGATCCGGCACGGACCAGGTCGGCGTGATCGTAAGGACAGGGTCCGGAAGAGCCGTGGACGACTGCGGGGCCTCCTCCGACGTCGGCATGGCCGTCGCCCAATGCGTAAGGGAGTCCCTGTTCAAGGCCTTCGACCTCCAATCCGGCATGAACCCCGAGACCCAGTGCGACCCGTTCGTGATGCTCTCGCGTTTCGGAATAACCGCGAGCAGGATCCATGACGAGATACGCTTCCCGTGCACCATGGCCTCCCTGCTTCAGGCAGAGGCGGAGCTGCATAAGGATGCCTACGTGGCCGCATGCGTATCCGCCGTCCTCCAGATTGCCGACGACATCCGCCTGGGAAAGACGGACTGCAGGAAAGGCGCCGAAGCGGCGAAGAGGCTGGCCTACGACATCCTGCTGGAGCCTGGCGACCTGGATCCTGTCACCAGGAAGATCCTCTCCTACGAGGAGACCGTCGAAGGGTGCCTGAGCATGCTGATGGCGGTCCTGCTCCAGAAGCGCGCCCTCAAGATAATGGAGGCGGCCTGAATGACCACGATAATGGACGGATACGAGCTGACTCGGGACGGAAAAGGCGTCAGGATAGACCTGAAGGGGAGGCATAGCGTCCTGTTCACCAGCCCCGGCAAGGGCGAGTACGAAGACGTAAGGTCCATCGGCTTCGGCGACTGCGGATGCGACGTCATCGTCTCCGAAAACGCCGGGAACCTCAGGATAGGAATCTCGGAGATGAGGTTCGGCCGCACCGCGGGCGCCGCAATCGCGATGGCCGACCTCGGCTCGGGCATATGCAGGGCGGGATACGACGAATGCGAAGGGCAGGGCGAGATATCCTTGATACTCCTCCTGGGCCCCAGCTTCTCCATATCATCCATGGCCAGGGCGGGGATAACGTCGGCCGAGGCGATAACCGCTGCAATCCAGGACCTGGGCCTCAGGAACACGGCCGGAAGATGCGGGTCCGGGGTAAGGAACCTCAGGATGGCCGTCGTATCGAATACTGAATCAGACCTGCATCTGAGAGGCACCGGGAAGCATTCCAAGATGGGCGAGATCATCGGAAAGACGGTCTATCAGGCCGTGTTCGACTCGGCGGTGGAGAACGGCGTCGACTTCCCCGAACCGCGGTACGTGAGCAAGACCCTACAATCGAAAGGATTCACCGAGGAATACGTCAGGAGCAGGTACCCCCCGTCCTCGGGAAGGTATCGCGAGATCCTCGAAAAGCTCGACTCGGACGAATGCGCAAGGATTCCCTTCTCTTCGCTGGCGCTCCTCGACGACGAAATCGGATGGGGGCTGATTCCCGGGGAAGAGGGAATTGCCGCCGGGCGCAGGATCATCGAATCCATGCTCGGCAAATGCTCCGAGAAAGGAGGCATGCCCATGGAGATTCTCGTGGCCACGCTCTTCGAATGAACACGAGGGAGACCTCGGCTGAAGACCGATTCGGAACCGGCTTCGCTAACGATCTCGTCGAGGCCCTCCTCATCGTCGTCATCGTCCTCGGACATCGGAACGGCGTCCCTGAGGATTATGTGCGGGCGGTCGCCGTCCATGATGACCTCGGACTCCACGCCGTATACGACCCTGAGGTTCTCCTCGGTTATGACGTCCTTCGGCTTCCCCACCGCGTAGACGCTTCCGTCATGCATCATGATGATCTCATCGGAGAATTTCGCGGCGATGTTGATGTCGTGGCTGATTATGATTATGAGGATGCTCTTGTCCACGGAAAGCCTCTTCAGGATCTTGGTCACGTCCAGCTGGTGCCTCACGTCCAGGTTGGAAGTGGGCTCGTCCAGCAGCAGGACCTTGGGCTGCTGGACCAGGCCCCTCGCGAGCATGACCTTCTGATGCTGACCTGCGGACAGCTCGTTGAACCTCCTCATGGCGAGCTTCCTGATTCCGAGCAGCTTCAAGGTGTCGTAGACTATCACGAGATCGTCCTTGAGGCTGTTCCATTTGCTATGCGGATGCCTTCCCATGAGGACGGTGTCCACCACGGTAAGGGGGAACGTCTCGTTCGAGGAATACGGGACATAGCCGACATCCTTGGCCAGCTGCTTTATGGATATCTTGCTGACGTCCACGTCGTCTATCATCACGGTCCCGCCGGTCGGAGCGAGGATCTTGTTGATGCAGTGGATGAAGGTCGACTTTCCCACCCCGTTGGGTCCGAGTATCGATACGAACTTCGGCCCTTCTATATCCAAGGTGATGTCTTTCAGCACAGGGGTGCTGGAATACGAGAATTCCAAGTCGTTGATCTTAATCTTCAAGATACCACCATGGACGTATATGCCATATTGACGACTCAGGTAGTATTAAATTGTAACTGGCTCGGAACGGACGCATCCATTCTAGAAGAGACCTGCAACGGCAAGGCCCTTCCTTCACAAAACCCCTCATCCTGGGGCCGATGCGATCGTGAGCCGCTGATTTACAATTTAGCATGAACTAAATTAGCCATATTGTCCAATCAAACTTGCAGTTATATATCATCAGCCCGCTTAAACTGCTGGATATACCACCCAACATAGATTACAAGGATGTGATTCCATCAACAAGAACGTAGCAATCATGGCTGCGATCGCCATCGCCGCGATCGTGATCATCGCCGCCATCGTCGCCTTCCTCCCCAAGGGGAACAACGGGGGAGGAGGGAGCGACACCCCCATCGGGGTCGCCCTGCCGGTCTACGGCAACGCGGACCTCGATTCCGACATCGACGACGATGACCTCAAGATTATCAAGAAAATCATCTCCAAGGAGACCGGATACTCCATCGCGACCTATCCTTTCGCCGACGCGAAGAAGGACGGGGTCATAGACCAGAGGGACGTGGACGTCGTCCAGAAGATAATCAAGAAGGAGCCCACCTCCGTCTACCACCTGAACTATTACAACGACGGCGCCGTCAACGTCAAGACAAAGGTCGTCGACACCAAGTGGCCTTGCGAAGACCTCATGGTGACCTACAACAGCGTCATGTTCGCCATGACCTCCCTCGGACTGGATGAGAGGGTCGTGGGCGCCACCGCCGTAGGCAACACCAGCCTCGACAAGTACGTCTACGCCAAGATGATCGAGAACGCGGACCCGCTCAGCTACACCTACGATTCCAGCTGGAACAGCATGATGGACATCTCGAGCGTGTCCAAGGTCATGCTGAAGCACCCCAAGGCCCACACGATGTTCGTGTCCGCCTACGGAAATTACGACGCGTACAACGAGAGCGAGATCGAGAACGTCGGATGCGACGTCGTCAGGCTCTGCGAGAGCAACCCCACCCGCGACGAGACCATAGCTTCCGTGCTCCTTGCAGGATTCCTCACCAACACCCTCGACAGGGCGAAGGAGCTCGCCAGCCTGTACTCCGAGATCTGGGACTCCTGCACCAGGATCGCATCCACCCTCCCCATAGACGACAAGACCGGCTTCATCGTGAACGTCGGAGGCGACTCCATAGCGGGAACCAGCAACCAGCACAACTACAAGTGCCTCCTCGCCGGAGGAAAGTCGGTCCTCGGAGCAGCCAGCCAGAACATCGGCACGTGGATACTGGAGGACGAGTACAACAAGAACATCGACAAGATCCTCATAATCGTCTGGAGCAACGCGAACAACGGGTTCTTCTTCGGTAACCACGAGCTCAATCCCCAGACGATCCTCGCGAACTACGTTGGCGAGGCGGGAGAGGACACCCTTTGGGAGAAGACCGACGCCTGGAAGCGCGACGACGTGTACTTCGTGTACGGCGACTACCCGACCGCGTTCGACCTGCTTCTCAGGGGATACGCGATGTACCCCGACTATTACGGGGCGCTCTTCGACGAGAGCTGCAAGAAGATGCTGTCCTTCATCTCCGGCGGAACGTTCGAGGGCAAGAACGTCCAGTTGATCTACAAGCTCAGCGAGCTTCAGAACTACTGAACCAAAACGGGGGGAGAGCCCCCCTTCTTTTAAAAAACGGAAGATACCATGACAGAGGCCGAGGAAGCAGGCGAATACAAGGCGTATCTGCTCAGGAAAGCGATCTTCATACTGGTGATGATCGCTGGCGTGTTCGCCCTGTTCATCTACAGCCTCACCATGGGCCAACTGGACCTGGGCTTCTTCGAGACCTACCATTACGTGATAGAGCATATCATGGGCGCGACCTACGAGCCTGGAACAAGGGATTGGTTCTGCGACTACCTGATATTCAATCGCAACATGCCTGAATCGGTGTTTGCGGTGATCGCAGGCGCATCCCTCGCCGTCGCCGGGGTGGCCATGCAGAGCGTCATGAACAACCCGCTGGCAGACGCATACACCACCGGCATCTCCTCGGGCGCCTGCCTCGGAGTGGCGATCGCCATGATCCTGGGGATCAATCTCATCAACGGCGACGTCGGCTCCCACATCGGGATCCTGGGAAACGCCTTCGTATTCTCTCTGGTGCCGATGGCGATCATCCTGCTGGTGGCGAAACGGCTGGACCAGTCGCCCACGTCGCTTATCCTGGCAGGAACGGCCATATCGTTCTTCCTCAACGCGTTCACCATGGCGGTGATGCTGCTGGCGACCGACCAGTCCCTGGCGGCCGTCTACGGATGGCAGGTGGGCTCCATTGGGGGCACCACGTGGGACGACGTCCCCTTCATGGCGGTGACGTCGGTCTTCGGAATCATCGTCATCTCGCTTTTGGCGAAGAAGCTGAACGTCATGTCCTCGGGAGAGAACAGCGCAAAGGCTCTGGGCCTGGACATAGAAGCCCTGAGGACGGCCTGCCTGCTGATAATGAGCCTGATGGTGGCCTCCGTCATAGCCTACGCCGGCATAATCGGATTCGTCGGACTGGTGTGCCCGCATATCGTCAGAACCATAATCGATGCCGACAACCGTTACGTGATACCCGCCTCGGCGGCCCTAGGCGCCCTCATGCTGATAGGCTCGATGGTGATCGCACAGCTGGTGGCGACACCTACCGTGAGGGTCCCGGTAGGGGTCGTCCTGTCGTTCGTGGGAGCCCCGTTGTTCCTGCTCCTGATAATCAGGAGGAAATCGCATGTCTGGTAAGCGCAGGATGTACTCCCCGGAGGAGTACCTCAGGGTCCGCAAGCGCAACTACATGATATTAGGCGTAGCAGGCGTGGCGTGCGTGATAGCCACCTACGTGTCGATGGTCGCCAACGACAACCACATGTCCCTGGCAGACATAACCACGACCATCATAAACCACTTGAACGGCGTCCCCTTCGAGGACACCCGCCAGGAGTTCGAGGATTTCTTCGTCTTCGGCTTCTACATTCCCAGAGCAATAGGGTGCGTGACCATAGGGGCCATACTGAGCGTCGGCGGGGCGATAATGCAAACCATAATACGCAATCCGCTGGCCGACCCGTTCACCACCGGAATCTCCAGCGGGGCGCTGCTGGGCGTATCCCTGTCCATCGTCTTCGGCATCGGACTCGGCCTCTCATACAGCCTGAACCTGATGGCGATGGCATTCCTGTTCTCGATGCTTCCCTGCGGGATAATCATTATATTCACCTTCTTCAAGCAGGCGACCTCCGGCGTCATAGTCCTCATCGGGATAGCCGTGTCATACGTGTTCTCGGCATGCTCCACCCTGGTGATGTATTCCGCCGACACCATGGACTACGAAAAGATCTATCACTGGAGCCTAGGGTCCCTCGCCAACATAAGGCCGGATTCCTGGATGGTCCTGACCGCCTCGGCCATAGCGATGATAGCGATCCTGATGTACATGTCCAAGCGGATCAACATTGCTTCCGTCGACGACAAGCTGGCCACGTCCTTGGGGGTCAACTCGCCAAGGACCAGAATCATTTGCCTCCTCATAGTCTCCGCCTTTACGGCGATATCCGTCAGCTATGCCGGAACCATCGGATTCGTAGGGCTGATCATCCCCAACATCGCCAGGAAGATCGTCGCGTCCGACTCCAAGATCCTGATCCCGTTCTCGGCGATTCTGGGAGGCGTGTTCCTTCTGGTGTGCGACATCATAGCCAGGAGCGTCATCCTCGGCGGAATATCGGTAGGCATCATCACCGCCTTCATCGGAGGGCCGATGATGCTGTTCATCCTGCTCAAGATGAAGAAGAACGCCTGGAGCAATTGATCGGGAACCGCGATGAGGAAAACATAGTGCTCCAGCCGGGATTCGAACCCGGGTGTCAGCCTCGAAAGGGCTGAATGATTGGCCACTACACTACTGGAGCCTTGGCTCCCGAACGGCATCACACATTTAATCGTTTGCCGTAGGGCGGCGGCCTCCGAGAAATAATCTGGTATCCTGAAAGCATATCGTCTCCGTCGGGGAAAGCGATATGGTCGACCTGTATGAGCGTCTCAATTGGATTAGTCGAAAATGACGGTCATGTCGACGATCCGCGAGTGCCAGCCGATAGGGATCAGGCGCATCTCGAAGAAGTGCGGAATCTCCGAACGCCGCACGCGCCGCGTACTTGATGAACTAAGAAAAGACGGCGTCGTCAAGGCCACAAGCAAAGGGGAGGTCCTGATCGGATCGTATGAGAGTTATGCGACCGGCATGCTGAATGAAGTCACGAGCCACCAGTACAAGGTGGCCGTCTTGACATACGAGATCGTCGACGAATGCGCGGTCGTACTGAAACGGCAGAAGCGGCGGTGAATTCAACAGGTGGGGGAGGGCGGCCCCGATATCTAAAATCGTCAAATAGAAGAATGGGATCCAAATCATTCCGGTTGAAGACATAGAATGCCCCCTATTGTCATCAAACGGCTTCGATCGACTGATTCATTTTTTAAATCGCTATATCATCGATGTTGTCACGTGTTGTCAGCTTATCAATATTTGCATAGGCAGCTGTATTATTTCCTGCTTGGCTGCCTCCAAACACGAATGAGGTGAAATCCCGCCGGAATCCGGCGGTAAGGTGCAGGCATAAGGCCTGCGTTTGACGCTCAGACGAACCGGTACCAGAACGGCAGGGGGCTGGTCTCGGAGCAGACGTTGATCACTCCATCGATCAGGACCT
>JAEEGF010720959.1_pt1 | contig 19013 bp, 14 predicted proteins | sample 9134171 | NCBI WGS metagenome assembly JAEEGF01 (sample SAMN16246542, study PRJNA631951) | gut metagenome | biome: gut microbiome; feature: rumen; material: AP-attached | host: Bos | place: Iran: Karaj | collected 2018-10
CCCCGGCCGGGCCGGGGGGGAGGGATGCCGCGGCGAGGACCGCGGCGGGGGTGCTGGTGTGCTTCATGATGGTTCCTTGGTTTCGGGTTTCGGGTGACGGGTTTCGGGTGTCGGGTTTCGGGTGTCGGGTTTCGGGTGTCGGGTTTCGGGTGTCGGGTGCGGCGCTATCTGTCTTTACGGTACTCAACCTTGATCTCGTAGCCGGCGACGGAGGCGAGGTCGTCCTCCTCCACCTTGCCGAGATCGATGCGAAGGGCCAGAGCCGGATCGGGTTCACGGTTGTAACTAAACGATAGACTTTGCCTGAAGAAATCATGGTCGAGGACGGGCGTAATCAGAACATAATCACTGGACCATAGGCCATTGTTATTGCTTCCAAATTCAGCGCACATCGGGAATCCATCGCTTATTTTACTAGAGTACGCATCTTCGCCGAAATCCGTCCACTTCGACTTCACTTCCTCGTTGTCTTCGTCCTTGAGCACGACCTCGACATGGCCAGATAGATCTTTGAAGGTCGCGAGTTGCCGAGAAAAGACCATGAACATCTGGGAGTCCAGATAGTAGACCGTGGCCGGCCAAGCTAGACGTTTCACCTTCTTTGCGGCGGGCGTGGCCACGATGACTGGGAAGGAATTGGGGACGTTCTTGAGTGGAACCTCCATACTGCGCAGAAAAGGTTTTTGCCTACTACGCGTGTCCTCCTCGAACGGGATTCTCGTCTCCTCCTTTTCGAGGCAGATTTGTCCCAGCAGCTCCTGGAGCGCCTTCGTCCACTTCGCGTAGTTCTCCATGTTGACCTGGACACCGACGTTGGCGATGAGTCGGCCGCTCGCCGTGTCGACCTCGATGTTCGGGGATCCGTCTGCCTTGGTCAGCATGAAGCCCTCGACGAGGTCTCCGGGGAAGCCCTTGAAGCGTTCGGCGAGGAACTTCTCGGCGTTGGCAATGCGCTCCCTGCCGGAGAAGAGCTTGGCCGCGAGGCTTTCGCCCTTGACCGCACCCTTCGTGATGCCGGCCTTCTCCAGCTCCTGGTTGAGCTGCCCCTTCTTTACGAGGGCCTTGACGGTCACCTCGAAGAGGCCGTCGCCGATGGACTTCGCGGCGCCGTAGTCCGCCTTTTCCACCATGGCGTTGGAGAGTGTGAGAATCTTGTCCTCGACTAGGTCATCGTTCTCGACGAGCGTCTTGGAGCCGACGAGCTCGCCGACGGCCATCTTGATGGCGTTGCGGATGGCATCCTTCTGGGCTGCCTCTACGGATTCGCCCTGGCCCTTCGCGTTGACCTCGACGGTCTCGGCGGCCCCGGCCTTCGGCTTGCCGAAGGATAATGCGCCGGAAGACTGCGCCTGGGAAAGTGTGGGCTGGAGAAGAAGCGCCGCGGCCAGCGTCGCAGCTGCAATGGTGGTGTACTTCATGGTGGTGGTTCCTGGTTGAGGGGTGGGTAAAAAGGGTGAGGGTCGGGTTTATGGATTGTCGCTCTTCTGGAGTTGAGATTTCCTAAGGCGAGACAGTTAAGAGCTTCATTTCCGCCAGATTGTCCGGCTCGATTCCGACAACCGAAATGAACATCTTGTGTCCGGAAATCGGATGGACGACGGTGGTGGTGTAAACCTCGTTGCCGCGAAAAACCTTGTTTTTCAAAGACATCTGAATCCGATTCAAAAAATCCTCTTCGACCACTTCGCTGGACTCCCCTTCGGAATCCTCTTCGCGAATGGCCACTTGGGTCGCTTGTTTGCTTGCCTCAATGTCTCCATAAAGAGCGTATATAAGAGCCTGTGTCGCCTTGGCCTTGGCCTTGACCCTTGCCGCCGCCAGAGTCGCGCCCGTTTTTCCCTCCACGTCGGCAAAGCCAACGCCGGCATAACGGATAAACCCTGCCGAGTCAAGAAACGGCCAGGCGCCAACGATGAAGGAAAAATCCTTGTCTTCCGCCCACTTTGTCCATTCCGAGCCGTCGGAAACGCCTCCATCGGGAATGTCGATCTTGCCAGAAAGCATTCTGCGCGCCTTTATTTCCGATTTTTCACTCCATCCCACGGCAATCGCAACCTGATAGCGTCCATTCTCGAAAGATTCCGCGGAGACAATCGGTATAAAGCCACAATAGAGGCCCTCCGACAGCATTTTAACCATTGACAAAAAGGAAAACGTGGCGCTGCCGTCAGCTTCCAATCTCTCATGAAGTGCATCCTTTGCCTCCATTGAGGTTTTGACGGAGAAAAGAATTCTCTGCTTGGCTCTGAACAAGGCCAGTTTGTAAAGCTTCTCCCTTCGCGTGGCAAAGGCGCCTGCGTTTTCAACGGAAGAAAACTCGGCCTCGGCTACTCCAATCGCCACATGCCGCCCTGATGAAGAAGCGTAGCCGACTTTGATTCCTTGCTCGGTCAGCTTTTCGCGAACAATCCCCCTTGCGGGTGCCCCATGCAGCGCGTGTCCGACGAAGAGCAGAAGAATGGCCGTAAAACATGTGGAGAATGTGCAAGTCGATCTTTTCATCGTTTCATCTCGGTTTCTACCGAATTTTCCCCTTTTCGCACGAGTTGCCTTTTTCCGGAAGGCAGACGGCTTTCACGTCTTCGACGGAATACTCGCTTCGGTAGGAATAGACCCTGTCGTTGTCGTCAAATCCGTTTTCGACGACGCGCCCCCTGACGGAAAACTCCTTGGGCAGTTCGGGGAACGCCTTTCTCAGCCAAGCCTTCGTCCGAAGCATGGCCGTTCCTTCCGGATACCTAACGCCTTCAAAAGGCACATCGATGAATACGAAGACTTGAACCAGTCCGTTCGTAATCGAAAAGCCGCTTTGCGGAGCAATTGATTTTGCCGGACGTTGCCGTTTGGCCGCGATTGGAACAGCGTTAGTTCCTGTCTGGGCGGCGACATTGGTTGGGCAATCCGAAGGCGGCAGCGACGCAATGGCCTTGGCCAGGGCGGCAAGAGACGATGAGGCTTGTTTTCCCGCATTTGTCGCTGCTACTGTCACGCCAACTGGATTTGCCGGGGTGTCGGCTTCGGCTATTTTCGCAAGAAGCGAAGCCGCCGCCGAAGGTCTTTCGGCGGGCGGATTTGTCGGCAGCGGGGAGAATATCAAAGGCGGAATATATGCCTTTCCTCGGTCAGATGGTTCACCATGCAGAACCATTGAGGCCAGGGTCAAAAAGGACAGTAAAAGTGATATCCCGCCAGCGCGCATGGCAAATGCCTCCCGAATCCAAGTCGCCGGCATGGAAACCACGCCGGCGACTTGCGATTTTCTAGAAGTCGTCGCTTACATCGGTGTCGCCCGCAAACGACCCGGTGGTTGACTTGCCTTTCTTTCCCGCTTTGGCGGGCTTGGCCGGGGTCTCGTAAACATTGCGCTGCCCGCCTTTGGCCTTAGGCTTGCGGGAGTCCAGTTCACCCTGGATGCGGCCCGTCTGCTCGGCGGCACCGGCCTCGAAGTCCTCCTTGCGGTTCTTTGAAGCCTTGACAGCCGCCTCGTTCGCGGCCCTGCGGCCACGCTCGAAGGTTTCGTGGCGGTTGGCCTCGATCAGCGTCGCGATGTTGCGCTTCTCGATTGCAAGTGCCGCAGAGGCGTCAGCCGCATTGATGCCGTAGACTTTCACAAGAATGCCCTGCCCGGTAATAGGATGCTCCGTTTCCGAAGAGGCGAGTTCTTGCAATCCGCGAATGGTTCTGTTTTCAAATTCCTGAGTAAGAGCTTTTGCTTCGGTTTCAGCTATTGCTTCCTCGTCCTCGCTGTCTTCGTCTTCGGCATCGCCACGGAGTTCTCGTGCCTGGGCGGCCGCCTTTTGCGATTCGACATCGGCAAAGACGCTAAACACGGCAAGCTGTGAGGCATATAGCTCTGCAAGGCTTTGATTTCTTTCCTGGAGAGAAGATTTCATGTCGTCATCGTAGCGACGCGCTGTCGCTCCAAGGTACCAACGGTCGCCATGCTCGTCAATGTACTGACGCGGGCCGACCATCGTTGCCAAATCCTGCTTTTCGAGCCAATCCTGCACAGAAAGCTTGGAGGGCGTGCACTTGACCTCTTTGCCTAAGACGATTCCGCGGGCAGATTCTTCCAAAGCCGGACTCCAGCACATAAGCACAGCGACCTGATACTGGGAACCATTCCAAGATTCCGTTTGCATTACGACCGTAGCGCCAAAGAGAGGCAGCTTGGCTTTTTTTGCCACGATGCTTTCCTGTTTTTCAATCACCTGTTTTTTGAGACCTTCGGCCCTTTTCAAAAGAACCTCAAACTCCTTTGAGGCCGCATCGTATTTCTCCTTCAGCTCTGAAAGACGTGCTTTGGCTTCTTTCTTGTGCTCGTCCTTGTCGTATTCCTTGTCAAGCTTCTTGATTGCCGCAACAAAGAGATCGTCCAGACGTTGGCCTACGGTTGCGCCGCGAAGCTCTGCCGCTTCAGCTTTGTCCGTCTCGGCCAGAAGTTTCGCCAGTTCAGCCGCTTGCTTCTCAATTGCGGCGTTGACCTTTGCGGCTTCGGCACCTAATTCCTTGTGGACATCAGTTCCTGGAGTCTTTAACATGTCCTTGGCGTCCATTTGAACGGCAACAAACTCGATGATTTTCGCCTTTGCCTTGAGAATGGCCCTTTTCGCCGCCATTTCGCGAGATGTGAAAAACTTTTTCTCATTCGCAGGATCCTTGCAATCAAACGACGCCACATCCAAAGCGAAAAACCGCTTTAAGTCGCCTTCCTTTGTTTTTTCAGTACCATTCTTCCATTTTTTTTCGCGCATAATGTCTTCCAAGACTTTTTTGGCATTCTTGAATTTCGGGCTTGCAGGAGCGGGAGCGGATTCCTGTGCCTCCTCAACGGCTTCAACGCCGCCATCGGAAACTTCCTCCTCCTCTTCCTCTTCTTCTTCGGCCGCCTCTTCGGTGGTTTCTTCGTCTTCTGCTTCCTGCGCCCAGACGGGGGCGACGAGCAATGCAGCGCCCGCGAAAGCGGTCGCGATGAGTGTCCTGTAGTTCATGGTTGTGGTTCTCCTGTGGTTGAGGTTAATGTCAAACATGACAAATAAAGCCGTAAAACAGACTCCCGTGAGCCTTAAAAGAACATACTGCTCCTTCTATATGCTCTTTAGTCTCAATCGCTCGTTTTTTTAGAGCAGCGTGAAAGTTTTTTGTGGGGAACGGGGCGAGAGCAGGTCTCGGGTGTCGGCACACTTGACTATTCCGTATGTCACTATGGAATGGTACGGGCTATTCCATAATGACATATGGAATGGTGTTGGCATTTCAAATGCGCGGAATCAGAGATTACGGGCAGGGCGACTTCCTTCTTTTGCATATCTGTGCAAAAGAAGGAAGCTTGACAAACGATGGACAGCGTGCTAGCATATTTCCATGTTTTGCACATTCATGCAAAAGGAGGAAGCGGCATGATGGAGATCAAGCGCGATAAATACCTACGCAAACTGGTGGACTGCCAATGGGACGGCCAGGTCAAGGTCGTTACCGGCATTCGCAGATGCGGAAAAACCTATCTTTTGAAACAATTGTTCCGCAATTGGCTGCTGGAAAACGGAACGAATCCTTCCGACATCTTGTCAATCGATCTTGACGTCGATGAAAATGCGACACTTCGAAACCCCTTGAAACTTGGGTCGTATGTCAGACAGTGGCTATCGGAATCTTCACAGAGGAAGTATCTCTTCATAGATGAAATTCAATTCTGCGAGTCCATTCCCAACCCGGCGCTTCCGGACGGGAAACGCATCTCTTTTTACGACACACTGAACGGACTGCGCTCCATAGGCAATCTCGACATCTATGTCACAGGTTCAAATTCCCGCATGCTCGCTTCGGATGTCCTTACCGAGTTTCGAGGCCGCAGCGATGACATCCGTCTGCATCCGCTCTCTTTCGCCGAATTCCATTCCGCGACGGGCGGAGACAAACGCGACGCCTTGGAAGAATACCTCAGATACGGAGGCATGCCATTCCTTCTGTCCCGCCGCGATTCCACAGCCAAGGAGGCGTATCTCCAAAGCCTCTTCAAGGAGCTTTACATCAAGGACATCGTGGAAAGACGCAATGTGGACAGAAAGGATGCTCTTGAATGCACCGTCGACATGCTTTGCTCGTCGGTTGGATCCCTGACGAACCCCACCCGTGTGGCAAACGGCCTCTCATCTGCGGGAATTCCGGTTTCGGCACATACTGTCAGAAACTATATCGGCTACCTTATGGATGCATTCCTTTTCTCGGAGTTGCGACGATATGACATAAAGGGACGCGCCTATTTTGATTATCCCAGTAAGTTCTACTGCGAAGACGTGGGATTGCGTAATGCTCGGCTTGGCTGGCGGCAGCAGGAGCCAACCCATTTGATGGAAAACGTCGTCTGCAACGAGCTTCAAATCCGTGGTTTTTCCGTTGATGTCGGGGTCGTTGAGAAAAGCCAGGCGAACGGAAATGGCAATTCAGTCCGAGTTCAGCGCGAAATCGACTTTGTGGTGAACAAGGCTGGGAAGCGCCTCTATCTCCAGTCCGCATGGGCGATGCCGGACGAGGAAAAGCGTCAAAGCGAACTGATGCCCTTTTCGCTTACCGGCGACTCGTTCCGAAAAATTGTCGTCCGCAATGACATCGGTCGCCGCTGGGAGGACGAAAAAGGCGTTCTCCATGTCAATCTAGCGGATTTCCTTCTTGATGAAACGATAACGGCATGAAAGATGTCGCACCCGTTTCGCCTCAGGGAAACGCGACGAGGCGGATGGCGTAGCCTTTGTCCGTAGGCAGGGCGGAGGCGCGGGCGTTGGAGTCGCAGGCGGCCGCGCCGTCGCGGAAGGAGCCGCCCCGGACGACGCGCGGGGCGCCGTTGGAAGCCGGCTTGACGCAGGGGTCGAAGGGCGCCCAGTCGGGCAGGGGACCGTAGGCGTCGGCGCACCATTCCGCCAGATTGCCGTGCATGTCGAAGAGCCCGAGCGGGTTCTGCACCTTCTGGGCGACGGGGTGGGGGACGCCGCCGCTGTTTTCGGAAAACCAGGCGGCGTCGCCGGGCTTCTTCTCGCCCTCGAAGGGCCGCGCGACGAAGGCGCGGCAGGCCAGTTCCCATTCGGCTTCGGTCGGGAGCCGAAAACGCCTGTCACCCTCCAATCCGCAGAGGGCGTTCAGCCTGTCGATGAAGCGTTCGACATCCGCGAGGTCGAGGTCCTCGCCGACAGGTAAGTCTCCCCCTTCGATCTCCAAGGGCCTTCCTTTTCTTCCTTCGCGCCACTTCAGGTGGCGCGCGGAATGGCCGGCGACGGCGGGCGCAAAGCGCATGACGGCGGCGTACTGGGCGCGCGTGAGTTCCGTCCGCGCCATCCAGAAGCCGCGCGTGACCAGTACCGTGTCTGGACGGATGAGGCACTCGTCCGGCTGATTTTCCGAAGCCCCCAGGAAGAACCCCCGCCGAAAGAATCCGCTGGGAACGCCAGCCAGATCAATCTGGGCGCATCCCGAAAGGCTGACAGTGCGAACCGCCCCCGGCCAAACTGCCGCGTCCCTGGCCAGCCAGTCGGGATGGGCGTCTTCAAATTCGCGCAGACGGGAGTTGAAATCCTCAGCTTCCGCCCCTGTGCCGGCTGTACCATGGAGCATCAAGCGGCAGTACCATGGAATGCGGCGCAGCAAATCGGGCGTCACAGGGGGAAGCCGCGTCCGCAGGACAGTGGCGGATGTCGCGGAGATGACAGGCGATAAGGCCTCATCGCCTACCGCCGTGCCGCGTGACAGGGCGATGCATGTTGCAGACGCGATGGCCAATGCCGTGGCGGCGGCGATCAGAATCGCCCTGCGCCAATGATGCGCGGATCCCACCCCTGTGATTTGCCCAAGCGCCTTCATGTCCGCTTCAAAGGCGTCGTCGCCATCTCCGGCGATGACAACGCGGGCCGAGCCGAAACCGGCCAGAACGGCGTGTCCTTCGGCGTCGAGGAGGATGTTCTCCGGTTTGACGTTTCCATGAGCCACGGGCGGCGAGAGAGCGTGGAGATAGGCGAGCGCGGAGGCTGCCGCCTCCGCGCAGTGACGAATGACGAGTGACGAGTGGCGGGAGGGCGTCGAAGAAAGCGTCGAGGGATAGGCCTTCATCGCGTAGAAGGCGGGTTCGGACGGATCGGACGCGTACGTGCGGTAGAAGGGGACGATGGACGGGTGGTCGCAGCGGGCCAGGATGTCGGCTTCGGCAAGGAGCGCCGCACGACCGTCGGGGCCATCCTTCTGGAACTTGAGCGCCACGTCGCGCTGAAGGACCTTGTCCCGCGCAAGGTAGGCACGGCCTCCAAGGGGGCGAATGATGACGAAATTTTCCGCGACGATTGTTCCGGGCGCAAGGATCATGTTTCTGGCCTCGTCGGTATTCGTGGTCGCGCGTAGCGCGTCATGCGTCATCGTCAGTACTCCAAAACCAGGCGGAAGCCGATGCCGGTGGCGTCGGGGCCGGCGCCCTTGCGGACTTCCGAACCGCATTCTTCGGCCGGATCGGCCCACGAGCCGCCGCGAACCACATGGAATCTGTTCTTGGGAACGGGCAAAAGCGGGTCGAAGGCCGGGCGTTCAATTGGCAGAAAGCCGTCGAGGCACCATTCCGCGACATTGCCATGCATATCGTAGATACCCAAGTAGTTCATGGCCTTCTGCGCCACGGGATGCGGCGCACCGCCGCTGTTTTCGCGCGACCAGCAGACGTTGTCCGGGACGTCACCTTCGAAACGGCGAAGGTCCATGTGCCGGCATATTGACTCCCATTCCGCCTCCGTCGGCAGACGGAATACGCAACCCGGCGGACATAGTGAGTTGAGCTTCGCAATGAACTGCTCGACATCGGCATAGCGGATGCCTTCGGCGGCGGGCATTCCCTGAGGTGGCGGCACGTCAAAAGGCCGAATTGTGAAGACCGTGTGCCAGCAGATTTCGGAGAGCTTGCGCCCTTCGGTTATCTGCGGATACGAGAGGAGCGCAAACCTGTGTCCGTACTCGACCGGACCAATGCCCAGTTTCTCCATGATTGCGGGGCCGTTTGTCCATTCCGTGGCGCGCATTTCCCAGAGCGGGATCGAGTTCGTAGCGGCCAGCACGGCGTTGAATTGCTCCTGTGTGACTTCCGTCCGCGAGACCATGAGCCGTTTCGAGACGACTGTCAGCCTGTCGTCCATATCGCCTTGCACGTTCCCGGACTCGTCGTCCGGCTGAAAATAGCCATGGATGTACAGGTCGTATCTGTGTCGTTTTTCAGGACCGCAGCTGTATGGCACGAACTGCATCGGCGTGCCATCGGGAAGGCGCATCTCATAGACGCGGCAGCTGGAATGGCGGCGGTTGTTTTCCGGACGCGGAGGCAGCAGAATGGCGGGAAACCAAGTCTTTGAAGGGTCTGGCCATGCGGGGGCGTTCCTCAGTTGCTCCAATCGTATTGCGACATCGGCCTTTCTCGCCGCGAGCACGGCGACGGGATCCGCTTTCTCCACGAACGTGCCGGAGCCATGTTCACGCGATAGTGAAAACAGGATTTCCACCGCCGCTGCCGCGGCCGCGCCAGCCAGGCAAAGGGCTGGGAAAGCACGACGACGCGCGGTGGAACGTCGCAGAAGGGCGCGAAGGGTACGCAAGATTACTCCGGAATCGGACAGACGGTCGTGCGGATCGTCGGCGAGAAGGCCGCGAAGAAGACCGTCCCAACGATGTGAAATGTGGGCTCGATCGTATTTTGACGGTGCAATCTCGCCCCAGGGCCGTTCGCCCGTCAGCATCTCATGGAGGACGACGCCGAGGCTGTAGTAGTCTGACGCCGTTGTCGCCAGTTCACCATTCTTTTGCTCTGGCGAGGCGTAGATCGGCGTTCCGGCGAAGACTGGGCGGCCTTCGCAAGGTTGAAGGGTTGAAGGTGCGGATGATTCGGCCGGGCAATCTTCTATGAGAAGACTCTTTGCGATGCCGAAATCGGAAAGGATGGCATGGCCCTTCGCGTCGAGGAGAATGTTGGAGGGCTTTATGTCGCGGTGCACGATGGGGGGCGATTGTCCGTGCGTGTAGGCGAGCGCCTCGACAAGATCGATGCCGATGCGTGCCACCGCATCCTGCGGAAGTGCCTTGCCGCCCTTGACGAGGTCGCGTAGGGTAAGCGGGCGGGTTTCCGCATCGCCGGGGGGAGGATTATGCGGGTAGGGGCAGTGGAAGATGTCGTCGCAGAGATGCGCCACCTCGCGGCTGGACAGCAGGCAGGGGCGCATCGAGAGGTAGGCAAAGCCGGTTTCCGCATCGACGCCCGCGTCATAGACGGGAAGGATAGAGGGATGTTCGCACGAGGCCAAAAAGCGCGCCTCCGCGGATTGTCCGCCGAGGCTGCCCAGGCTGAACTCGCCTGACCGCGTCTCGGCGCGGACATGCCCGCCATGGAGAATCTTGAGCGCGACCTCGCGATTGCCGGAACGGATGTCGCGGGCGAGATAGACACTCCCCATTCCGCCTTCGCCAAGAAGGCGGATTATCCTATACGCGCCCGCAAAGATTTCCCCAACCTTGATTTCCGGGAGTCCTTCGGGCGTGGACACGTTGTTGCTGCTTTTTGCCGTGGATGCCATGTGCCTCTACATTGTTTTAGCATCGGCTGGCGGGTATTTTAGAGCTTAGCGTCACAATCACTTGTCGCGTCTACCAGCCGTGACGTCGGCGCGGCGGAGCAGTTCCTCATGCAGTTCGACGAGGCCGCCGCCGGGAGGTTGCGCCAATGCGATCTCGGCACGGACGGCGCGCAGGATTCGGTCCTTGATCTGGTAAATGGCGTTGGTCTTGACTTTGAATTCGGCCGCCACCTGGTCGACGGGGTTGTCCTCAAGGACATGGCTTCGGAAAATAGCCAGCGTATTCGGGGTGAATCCCCGCTTGGCGACGACAAGCGCGTAGGCGACGCTCCAGACGGAGAGCATGAGTTCACGCGCTTCGGCGTCGGACTGCGCCCCGTCGCGTGATTCGGCCAGAGTCGCGAGTGTTTCGGAATCGGCGAGCCGCATGGCGGCGGACTTGCGCTGGAAACGCCAGGCGAGATTGCGGATGGTCAGTGAAAGGTAGTTGCGGAACTTTCCCTTGGACGGATCGTATTGGAACTGCGCCAACGCGCGGCGAACGGCTATGAAGGCCTCCTGGACAAGATCGTCCTGGTCGGATTCGCAAAGACCGTAGCGCAGACGCGCCTGGGCACGCATGGCATAGCGCCGCATCACAGGTTCGTAGATGCGCGCAAATTCCTCCAGACGAACGGAATCTGGGTTTTGCGCGAGATCATCAAGGAGGCTTTTTTGCGTTGTGGGTGTCCTTGTGGTTGTCTTCTGCGCTAAGAAATCCGTTATTTCCGAAGACGATGACATGCGCCCCGTTCCCCGTTCCCTCTTCCTCGTTCCTTGTTCTAGTTGATGATCGAGGACATCTTGAAGATCGGGAGGTACATCGCGATGACGATGCCGCCAATCAGCACGCCCATGAAGCCCATGAGCATCGGCTCCATGAGCGACGTGAGCGAAGCCAGCATGGCCTCCACCTCGTCTTCGTAGGTCGACGCGATGCTGTCGAGCATTTCGTCGAGCTTGCCGCTCTTCTCGCCGGCCGCGACCATGCGCGTGAGCAGGAGCGGTACGCCTGGGCGTCCGTCAAGGCCGTTGGAGATCTGGTCGCCCTGCTCCACCTTGCCCCTGGCCTCCATGATTGACTGTCCAATCACGCGGTTGCCGCACGCCTTCGCCACGATGGCGAGGCCGTCGAGAATCGGCACGCCGCTGTGCACCATCTGGGAGAAAATGCGCGCGAATCGGGCCACGGCGACTTTCTGGTTCAGTTCGCCGAAGACTGGCAGCTTCAGTTTGAACTTGTCCATCTTGTAGGCCCCGTTTTCCGTTGCCGCCCATCGTCTGAAGAAGAAGATTCCGACAACCACGCCTGGAATCAGCCACCACCAGTTGCCGCGGATGAAGTCGCTGATGTCGACAAGGAGCTGGGTTGGACCAGGCAGCGCCTTGCCAAATCCGGAGAACATCTCTGCGAAGACGGGGACCACGAACGTGATCATGGCGAAGGCGATGCCGAAGGCCATGCAGAGGACGACAATCGGGTACGACAGCGCGGACTTGACCTTGCGGCGCAGCTTGGCAGAGGATTCAAGAAGCTGGCTGAGGCGCGCCATCGACTCCGCGAACTGGCCGCTTCGCTCGCCGGAGCGGACGATGTTGATGTAGAGGTCGTTGAAGATCTTCGGCCACTTCGAGAGACCGTCCGAGAACGAGCCGCCGCCCTCGACCGTCTCGCGGACGGAGGAGAGGACGATCTTGAAGTTCTTGTTGTCCATCTGCTCCTCGATCGTCATGAGCGAGATGACGAGCGACATGCCCGCGCGAAGCATCGATGCGAGCTGCCGCGAAAACGGGGCGAGCTCGGAGTTGACAATCCGGCCTATGCCGGAGACTTTCTGGGTTTTGACGGTCGGTGGCATGAATGGTTCCTTAGATGTTCGGTTGCGACATCACGTGTGCGCTGAAAACATTTTAGCAAAAGAGTCCATTGTCCGCAAATGGAGAATGCGCTGGTTGGAGGAGCCGCGGAAGGGAAGCGATATGTCCTTGAGCGATTCTACGAAGGGGCCGTCGACGAGAACGTCGATGCAGGCGAGCAGATCGTCCGTGACGTCCGTCCGCCAGCGAGATGGCGCGAGAAGGTCTCGCTCAAGCACGCACCCGGTGTAGCACCAGACGTCCTTCTTGGGGAAGCGCTCGCGGACACGCCGCATGAAAGGCGCGAGGACGGCCTGGTTCTGAGGCTCGAACGGCTCGCCGCCCAGAAGCGAGAGGCCGCGAATGTAGGATGGCGCGAGAAGCGCGAGAATGCGCTCCTCGACCTCGGGCGTGAACGGCTCTCCGGCCTCGAATGGCCACGTGTCAGGGTTGAAGCACCCTTTGCAGTGGTGCGTGCATCCCGAGACGAAGAGGGATACGCGCACTCCCTCCCCGTTTGCGATGTCGCAGTTTTTGATTGCGGAGTAGTTCATGGCGCGGTCCTACAGGTGCAGGACGCGCTCCTTGATCTCCTGGGTGCGCCCCTGGTTCCAGTACTGGGAGCCGATGTAGCCGCAGGTGCGGCGGGCGACGTTCATCGTCGACTGGTCGCGGTTGCCGCACTTGGGGCACTCCCAGACGAGCTTGCCGTTGTCGTCCTTGACGACGCGGATTTCGCCGTCGTAGCCGCACTTCTGGCAGTAGTCGCTCTTGGTGTTGAGCTCGGCGTACATGATGTGGTCGTAGATGAAGCGCATCACGGAGAGAACCGCAGGGATGTTGTCCTGCATGTTCGGCACTTCGACGTAGCTGATCGCGCCGCCGGGCGAGAGCGCCTGGAACTTCGCCTCGAGGGCGAGCTTCGCAAAGGCGTCGATCGGCTCGGTGACGTGCACGTGGTAGGAGTTGGTGATGTAGCTCTTGTCCGTGACGCCGGGAATGACGCCGAAGCGCTGCTGGAGGCACTTGGCGAAGCGGTACGTCGTGCTTTCAAGCGGCGTGCCGTAGAGGGAATAGTCGATGTCCTCGGCCTTCTTCCACTTGGCGGTGTACTCGTTGAGCTTGCGCATGATCGCGAGGCCGAGTTCCTCGCCTTCGGGTTCGGTGAGCTTCTTGCCGATCAGGCTGTAGACGCACTCCCAGAGGCCCGCGTAGCCGAGGGAGATCGTCGAGTAGCCGCCGTAGAGGAGCTTGTCGATCTTCTCGCCCTTCTTGAGGCGGGCCAGCGCGCCGTACTGCCAGAGGATCGGGGCGGCGTCGCTCGGCGTGCCCTTGAGTCGCTTGTGGCGGCACTGAAGGGCGCGGTGGCAGAGGTCCATGCGCTCGTCGAAGATCTTCCAGAAGGCGTCCATGTCCTTGTTGGCCGAGAGGCCGATGTCGACGAGATTGATGGTGACGACGCCCTGGTTGAAGCGGCCGTAGTACTTGGGCTTGCCGGGCTCGTAGTTGCCGGCGTTGGCGACGTTGCCGAAGCCGTTGCCGGAGCGGTCGGGCGTCAGGAAGGAGCGGCAGCCCATGCAGGTGTAGATGTCGCCGTTTCCGGGGGTCTCGCCCTTGGAGAGCTTGAGCTCGCGCATTTTCTTCGCGCTGATGTAGTCGGGGACCATGCGTTTGGCGGTGCACTTGGCGGCGAGCTCGGTGAGATACCAGTAGGGGCGGTCCGGCTCGATGTTGTCCTCGTCGAGGACGTAGATCAACTTCGGGAAGGCCGGGGTGATGAAGACGCCGACCTCGTTCTTGACGCCCTGGATGCGTTGCTTGAGCGTCTCCTCGATGATGAGGGCGAGGTCCTTCTTCTCCTGCTCGTCGCGCGCCTCGCCGAGATACATGTAGACCGTGATGAAGGGCGCCTGTCCGTTCGTCGTCATGAGCGTGACGACCTGGTACTGGATTGTCTGCACGCCGCGGACAATCTCCTCGCGGACGCGCTTCTCGACGACGGCCGCCATCTTCGCCGGGTCGGCGGGCGCGCCGGCGAGGGCGAATTCGGCCTCGACGTCGCGGCGGAACTTCTCGCGCGAGACCTGCACGAAGGGGGCGAGGTGCGTGAGCGAGATGCTCTGGCCGCCGTACTGGTTGGAGGCGACCTGCGCGATGATCTGCGTGGCGATGTTGCAGGCGGTCGAGAAGCTGTGCGGGCGCTCAATCATCGTGCCCGAAATGACTGTGCCGTTCTGGAGCATGTCCTCGAGGTTCACGAGGTCGCAGTTGTGCATGTGCTGCGCGTAGTAGTCCATGTCGTGGAAGTGGATGATGCCCTGGTTGTGGGCCTCCACGATGTCCTGCGGGAGGAGAAGGCGACGTGTGACGTCCTTCGAGACCTCGCCGGCCATGTAGTCGCGCTGGACGCTGTTGATCGTCGGGTTCTTGTTGGCGTTCTCCTGCTTGGCGTCCTCGTTGTTGCACTCGATGAGGGAGAGGATCTGGCCGTCGGTCGTGTTGGCGTGGCGGACGAGGGAGCGCTTGTAGCGGTACGTGATGTACTTCTTCGCCACGTTGTAGGCGCCCTGCTCCATGATCTTCGTCTCGACGAGGTCCTGGATCTCCTCGACGGTCGAGGCGCGGTCGCGGGCCTCGCAAATCGCCGTTACGGCGTCGACAATGAGGTTGATCTGCTCGTCGGAAAGCTGGTTCTGCTCCTCTTCGGTTTCGTTGGCGCTCTTGATGGCCTTGAGGATCTTGGATGCGACAAACGGCTTTTCCTCGCCGCTGCGTTTGATGATGTTCATGTGTTGAAAGTTGAAAAGTTGAAGGGTTGAAAGGTTGAAAGGTTGAAAGGGAAAAAACACGCGCCCCGTAAGGAGGCGCGAGCATTTTTGCCAGTATTGAAATGATACCACAAACGCCGGCCGAAATACAAGAAAAATCGCTTGCCGTCCCCAACATATTGTGATTGCCGGGTCCGGCAATCACAATATGTTGGGGGCCGATGTTCTTTCCCAAACTTGTCTATGGACTTTTGTGGTATCATTACAGCTGCAACCGCAATAGGTGTGCTTCTCCATTCTTCTATGAAACCCCTCGTTCTCCATGTCATCCTCAATTCGCACCTCGACCCCGTGTGGCTATGGAACCGCGCGCAGGGCGAGGACGCCGCGATTGCCACGGCCCGCACGACGTGCGACCTGCTGGACGATTACCCTGAAATCCACGCCACTCGCGGCGAGGCGTGGTTCTACGAGACAGTCGAACGCTACGACCCCGCGACCTTCCGCCGCATGCGCCGCCATGTCGCGAACGGACGACTCCATGTCGTAGGCGGCTGGTATGTCCAGCCCGACTGCAATCTCGCCTCGCCCTACACCTACGCGCTGCACGCCCGCGTCGCCGGCGACTACTTCCGCCGCAGGCTTGCCGTCAAGGTTCGCACCGGCTATAACGTGGACAGTTTCGGCCACGCCGCTATGCTCCCCGACTTCTACGCCGCCGCCGGAATCGGCAACTACCTTTTCATGCGGCCCAACCCGCATGAAAAGCCAGACCTTCCAGGCGAAGTCTTCCGCTGGCGCGGCCCCGCAGGCGGCGAGGTGCTGGCCGCCCGCATCCCGGTCAGCTATGCCACCAACCCTGTCATTGTCCTGGAATACCTGGCCAAGGCTGCCGGCCTCATCAACCCCGCGCTCGGCCACGGACTCTTCTTCTGCGGCCTCGGCGACCACGGAGGCGGGCCGACGCGGGCCGAAATCGACGCCATCCTCGCGCACCGCGACGACTTCCCCGGCGTTGAGGTGCGCTTCAGCCACCCCGACGCCTTCTTCGATGCCGTGCGCTCCTCGAAGGGCTTTCGTTCCATCCCCGTCTACGAGGGCGAACTGCAGCACCACGCCATCGGATGCTATTCCGCCTTCTCCGTCGTGAAGCGGGACTTGCGCCGCACCGAGGTCCTTGCGGAGCGCTCGATGCGACGCCTGCCCGCCGCGACGCGCGGGGTCGCGGAGCGGTCGCTGCTCTTCGCCACTTTCCACGACATCCTCGCCGGAACATGTGTGGAATCGGCCTACCGACCCGTGCTGGACGATCTTGCCGCCGCGCGCCACGCCCTAGAGAAGGCCGAGGTCGAGGCGTGCCACCGCCGCACGGCCGCGCTTCCGCCGCATCCGTTCCAGCGCATCGCCGTGGACAACCTCGGGCGCGAACCCTTCGACGGTCTCGCGGAGTTCGAGCCGTGGGTGCCGCCACCAGAAATTGGCGGCCCCGCGCAACCGCGCCTCGAAACGATGTCCGGGAAGCCCATACCGATGCAGATACTGCCGCAGGAGAGCATCACGTGGCCTCATCCCCGCATAGTATTCCCGGCGCGTATCGCGCCAGGGAAACGCCTTGTCCTGCGCATCGCCGACGGCGCCCCCGCCCTGACGCAACCCTTGCGGGGGCTTTCGGCCCCGTCTCCGTCGAACGCCCTCCCATGCCGTTTCTCCTTCGCCATTCTAAAGGACTCCTCCGACACATGGAGCCATGGATTGAAGGGCTATGCGGCGCAAGCTGACTCCCCCGCGCTGACGCCTGTCGGCAAGCCCGTCCGCGTGATCGAAGGCCCTCTCATCGCCGAGGATCGTCAAAGATACGAGGACGCCGAAGGCAACTGGGCCGATGTCGCCGTGAGAGGCGAAGCGGGGCTGCAGGGAGTGCGCCTCCGCATCCGGCTCGTGTGGCGGACACCGCGACGGATTGTGAAGCTCTGCCTTGATCCCGGATTCCCCGTGCTGAGACGCGCCGACGGCATCCCCGGCAGGACGCTTCGCCGCTCTCTCGACGGCGAGGAATACCCCGTCTTCGATTTCTGCCGCCTTGAAGGTGCGGACAGTCGCTCATTGACGGCGGTATCCGCCGATGTTTTCGCCTGCGACGTGCAGCCGGATGGCCTCTTGCGGCTCACGCTGCTGCGGACGCCGTATTTCGCGCATCACGACCCGTCGACGGTCGCCGACAACTGTCTCTCGCCGGTCACAGACCTCGGCGAGCGCTTCTACGACATCGTACTCCTCGCCGACGCCGACGACGCCACCGTCCGCCGTGAACGCTTCAGGCTGACACAGCCACTACGCTTCTCGGAAACCACACGCGGAATGGGTTAAGTCGCTCACTTGTCGAAAAGCCGGGGATTGTCGCGGAGCATCGAGCCGACTATGCGGTTCGCGGCCACGGCATTCACCACGAGCACCTGGGCGTTCCCCAGCGTGCCGCGCCGAAGGGCCCCGCCCTCTTCAAGCGCCTCCTCGGCGCGGCCGAACTGCAAGCTTGGCGACCCACAATGCGGACGACTCCACATTGTTCTTGGGGGACGCCCGGGGACGAGAAGCGTAAAGTCCAGTAGGGGGGCGAGGTGGAGGCCCGGAACAGCCCATTCCTCAACGCCGTGCAGAAAAGTGCAGTGCGTCAGACCGCATCCGACCATCAATATGTCGCCGTCGAGGTCCATGAGGCGCCCCCAGGGGGAGTTACGGCCACAGGGTGTGTCGGTATACTCGTGCCCCGCGAGAAAGGCCTCCGCCAATGCGCCGTATGCGCAGACCGAGTGAGTGGGGTGTATGGATCGCCGCACACCGGGCGTCAGGCGGAAACGCTCGGGGAGCAGCCCTATGCACGAGGGGGTCTTTTCGACGTCAAAGACACGATTCTTCTGGTAGCAGATTTCGAAGCTGAGGGCGGGAAACGCCATGACACCGCCTTCAAAATACTCCATGAGTCCGTGAAGGACATCGTCGGGGCCGCCGAATACGGGGCCGATTGCCTTCATCGACGTGTGAAAGAGCGCCGCGCCCCTGGGATCGATGCGCATGGCTTCAAGATCTTTTCGTATTGACTTGCTCATACATCAATTATATTTTACTGTCGGCGCGTACGGTTCAAACCCTTACCCCTGTCGTATTTCACCGACGAGGAGAGGATGGCGAATCTTAAGTTCGTGGTCGAGGGTGACCTCGACCCAGTAGGCGCCGGGGGAGGGGAAGCGGAGGTTGACGAAGAACTCCACCGACGTGGCGGTGGCGTGTTCGTTCTGGAGCTTGATTTCGACGGCGCGCCCCTCGACGAGCTTCGTCACGCCATCCGGCGCGATGATGCGCGTCTGCTGGGTGTACGTTCCCTCGCCGCAGCACCAGCGGTTGAAGACGCAGAACTTCGGCACTGCGCCGGGGAACTCCTTGAAGCCGAGGCGTTCAAAGATGCCAATCAGGAAGAACTTGCCGTTGCCCTCCTGTCTTACGTCATCGCAGAGGATGCTTGCCTGAAGATCTGGTTTGAGAAATGCGTCTGCCATGTTTTGTATCCTTTCCTTATCGTGTCACTACTGCGGGGTGAAGGTATATGGGAAGCGGGTCGCGGACAGCGGCCGCCGGGTTGGAAAAGTAGAGGTCCGCGAGATCCTCCGCCGAAGAAATCACATCTTCGGCAACGACGCGCACGCCTTCGAGCGCGGAAAGCACAGGCGCCAGATGCGAGTATTCCGGCGAAACAACCAGCGCGCCTTGC
>JAEEGF010063995.1_pt1 | contig 19007 bp, 14 predicted proteins | sample 9134171 | NCBI WGS metagenome assembly JAEEGF01 (sample SAMN16246542, study PRJNA631951) | gut metagenome | biome: gut microbiome; feature: rumen; material: AP-attached | host: Bos | place: Iran: Karaj | collected 2018-10
ATCATATTCGTGGGCGGCATTTCGCCCCGTCTTGAGGGAGAGGAAATGAAGGTGAACGAAGAGGGATTCAAGGGCGGCGACCGCATCAGTATTGAGTTGCCAAAGGTGCAGCGCCAGCTGATGGCAGAACTGAAGAAGATGGGCAAGCGCGTGGTGTTCGTCAACTGCTCCGGCTCGGCCATCGGCATGGAGCCCGAAACCCAGACCACCGATGCCATCCTGCAGGCCTGGTATGGCGGCGAGGCAGGTGGAACGGCTGTGGCCGACGTGCTCTTCGGAACCTGCAACCCGAGCGGAAAACTGCCGGTCACCTTCTACAAGAATGCCGAGCAGCTGCCCGATTTCCTCGACTACAACATGCGTGGCCGCACCTATCGCTATTTCGAGGGCCAGCCATTGTTCCCGTTCGGTCATGGACTCAGCTACACCACGTTCAAGTTTGGCAAGCCCGCCTACAAGAACGGCAAGCTGACGGTTACGCTCAGCAACACGGGCCAGCGTGAGGGTACTGAGGTGGTGCAGGTGTATGTGCGCAATCCCCGCGACATCAATGGTCCGCTGAAGACTCTCCGCGCATTTCAGCGTGTTACCCTGAAGCCAGGCGAAACCCGCAAGGTGGAAATCCAGCTTCCAAGAGAAAGCTTCGAGCTGTGGGACGCCGAGAGCAACACCATGCGCGTGGTGCCCGGCAAGCACGAAATCATGGTGGGCAACAGTTCGGATAATCTGCAGAAGATACAGGTAAAGATTTAGAATTGGAACACAAAGACACAAAGGCACAAAGTTTTTGGGGCCTTACGATAATAAATAATCTTTGTATCTTTGTATCTTTGTGTTTAAATAATAATCAAAATAATCGCGGCAAACTGAGTTTAAATACCCAGAATGCCGCGAATTATTTTTTTTGAGTTAGTGGGCTATTAATAAGCGAACAACGGATAGTTGGCCATTGTCTTGTTCACGCGCTCACGAACGCTTGCAATTACCTGCTCGTTCTCGGGATCGTTGAGCACTTCCTCAATCAGCTCGGCAATCAGCACCATCAGGTCTTCCTTCGCACCACGGGTGGTGATGGCAGGAGTACCCAGGCGCAGACCGCTGGTCTGGAAGGCACTACGGCTGTCGAACGGAACCATGTTCTTGTTAACCGTGATATCGGCTGCTACCAGCGCGTTCTCGGCCACCTTACCGGTCAAGTCGGGATACTTCGTGCGCAGGTCAACCAGCATAGAGTGGTTGTCGGTACCGCCGCTCACGATGTGGAAGCCACGCTTCACCAGCTCCTCGGCCAGCACCTTGGCATTCTTCTGCACCTGCTTGGCCCACTCCTTGAACTCGGGCTGCAGAGCCTCGCCGAAAGCAACTGCCTTGGCGGCAATCACGTGCTCAAGCGGACCACCCTGCTGACCGGGGAATACGGCTGAATTCAGCAGCTGAGACATCTTCTTCACGACACCCTTCGGAGTGGTGTAGCCCCAAGGATTGTCGAAGTCCTTACCCATCAGTATGATACCGCCACGTGGACCGCGGAGTGTCTTGTGGGTTGTAGAAGTCACGATGTGGGCATATTTCACGGGGTTGTCGAGCAATCCGGCAGCAATCAGACCGGCGGGGTGAGCCATGTCGATCATCAGCAGGGCACCCACCTTGTCGGCAATCTCACGCATGCGCTTGTAGTCCCATTCGCGGCTGTAGGCCGAGCCACCGCCGATAATCAGCTTCGGCTTGTGCTCCAGGGCCAGGGCTTCCATCTCATCGTAGTCCACGCGGCCCGTCTCCTTGTTCAGGTTGTAGCCGATGGGGTTGTAGAGAATACCGGAGGTGTTCACATGAGAGCCATGCGAGAGGTGACCGCCGTGGTCGAGGTTCATACCCATGAAGGTGTCGCCCGGCTTCAAGACGGCCAGCAGAACGGCAGCATTGGCCTGTGCGCCAGAGTGAGGCTGCACGTTGGCATACTCGGCTCCGAACAGTTTGCAGACGCGGTCGATGGCCAGCTGCTCCACCTGGTCAACCACCTGGCAGCCGCCATAATAGCGATGGCCGGGGTAGCCCTCGGCATACTTGTTGGTCAGATACGAGCCCATGGCCTGCATCACCTGGTCGCTCACAAAGTTCTCACTGGCAATCAGCTCCATGCCTTTCAGCTGGCGCTGATGCTCTTTCTCAATCAACTCGAAGATTTCGTTGTCTCTTTTCATGTCCTATTGGGGTTGTTTTTACACTTTTGTCTGATTGTGGGCACAAAGGTACAAAAAGTTGAGAGCAATACAAAATAAATTTATTTATTTTTTGCCGAAAGATTCATAGCGTCGTTTGAATGGGGCATGCAGCTGATTTCTTTCTGTCCATCAGAAGCCTTGCTTCTAACCATTGGAAGCAACCTTTCCACCCATTGGAAGCAGGCTTTCTGATGATTGGAAGTGATATCATTTAATGATGTGAAAGATAGTATTCCCCATAATCCTTGCAGCCTTCGGGCAACTGATGATGCACGAGCGTGGGGAGCACCTTCTGCAATTGTAGGAAAAGCCGTTCGCCTGGGGCGTCCTGGTCGGGGTACATGTGGAAGGATAACCCTAACCCTAACGATAACTGAGAGAGCAGTTCCTTATCTTTTTTCGAGAGCAGCGTGGCCGACGGGATGGCTATCGCCTTGTGACCGGCAGAGAGCAGGGCCCAGCAGTCGGAGCAACCCTCGGCAATCCAAAGCTCGTCGCCAGGTTTCAGCCGCTTCAATATGGGCAGGTTATAGATGCCGCACTCCGAGCCTTGCGGGAAGCGGAAGCGGGGCAGGGCACCACGCACCAGGTTGCGGTTCTGAACGCCCACCAACCGGCCTTCCTCATCGTAATAGGGAATCTGCAGCCAAGGCACTCCCTGCCTGTCCTTCCACGAAGTCAGCCTGCACCATCGCACCACCCGCTCATCCAAATGCCGTTCCGAGAAAAGGAACCGCCGCGCTTCCTCATTCAGAAACGGCCGCTCAAAGAAGCGTTCGTAGCGGCTGGCATCAAAAACCACTTTCTCCTGAAAGTAATTACTCCCCGCCCTATAGGGAGGGGCAGGGGGGAGGGTCCGGTTGGTCTCGTCTGCCAGCCACCTGCAAGCCTCCTTGAAATCTTTATGCAAATAGCGCATCACCAAATCGATAGTTCCCCCATGCGCTCCGCAGGCAAAGCAGCGGAACGTGTTCCGGCGCATCGAGAACGACAGGCTGGCATGATGGTCATCATGGAACGGACAAAGCGCCTTGTGCCTCACGATCTGCATTCCAAGTCGCTCTGCGACCCCCTCAATGGGAAGGTCGCGGAGCTTCTGAAGTTCAAGCTTATCCATCATCTCGTGCGGTTAAGATAAGTCTCCGTCTTGGTCCAAAGTCCGGTATCAGGGTCTTGCACGATGAAGCCTCTGTTTCGCCATACACGCAACTGTCGGTGAGTGCCATTTTTGGGTTTGTCAAGACTCAGGCGAAGAGCCTCCAACTGCTGTTCGCTGAAGGTGACACCTTCTATGCTGTCGAGCATGTTGGCCGGGTAGTTCTGGTTGTTCTCCGACGTATTGGTTTCGTCATCCTTCAACATGTCACCCATCACCTGCCACTTGCTCCACGTGTCGTGCCACACCAGCCACTCCACCACGTCGCCCATCGAGCGGGACCACGTCTGGTTGTTGAGTGCCCACATGACCGCGCCAGCTTTCCACGCCGAAACCAAGCTTCTTTTCGCCATATCCCACAAGCAGTCGTTGTCTGTCAGGTCGCCCAGTTCAGCCACTTCAACCGCTAAGCGCTCTATGAGTTTATTGAGTGGGCGTATGACAAAGCGGCCCTTACAGAGAGAAAGTCGTACAAGATAGGTATCGAGCTTCTGGTAGAAATCATCGCTGAACTTGCCGATGTGGGGAATCTTTCCGTCACGGTTGCCGCGTGGCTTGTAGGAGAAAACGATTCTTCCCAGCGTTCCGTCAAACAGATTGTACTTCAGGAACTTTCTGATGATTACAGGCGTACTCGACATTGTTATACATGTCCTGAGAATGGCCGAACCTGTGACTCCATCCACCGTAGCCCTCAAGGCTTGGTAGATTTGACGGTCATAGACCAGTCGCAGAATCTGCGTCATCTGCTTGTGGCTTCCACAGAGATTGTCCAGCATCTCAATCTCAGGCAGGTCAATGTAGGTGGTATAGCCACCATTGGCTTCGGCAGCCATCTGCGCCTTGAGGTATCCTGCGCGTGTAGTATCTGCAGGCAAGAACCTGAGGCAAAGATCTGGTGGATTCGGCTTATCCCGGTTGTTGGAACGCTGCTTAAAAGTCTTCTGATATTCCAGATACTTATTGATTTCCATTTTGTCAGAGCGCCGTTCATCACGGTAGATGGCCTCGACCAAAAGTCCAAATTGGCCTTTGTTATTACCACTGTGGGCACACAAAGCAGCCATTTGCCCGCATAGTTCAAGCCATTGACCGCTCGGATATTGGAATTCGGCATTCGAAATCTTAGCACCTAGAGCAGGAAAAAGCATGGGCAAGAGGGGCGCATGCATGTCTTTGCTCGTCTGAGAGAGCAGTAATCGTATAGCTTCTAAGCCCTTTCCGAGGTTAGGAAGTTCAGGGGGCGTTGTCTTATTAATATCGTAAGTCATTGTAAATCTGTATTTTAAAGATAAATTTATCGGTTCAGGCGTTCAAGCGTTCAGGCGTTCAGTAAGTCCTTTGCAGGTTTCAGTTCACCTAAATATCTATATAACTTATTAATTATTAAATAGTTACGTGATTATAAGAGGGTGGTTCGTATCACAATTGAACCACTGAACGCCTGAACGCTGAACGCTTGAACCATAGTAAACTATTTCTCTACGAGGCCCTTCAGCGCGAGGCGGAGCTCGTTGCACACTGCGAGGGCATAGCCGTCGATGGTGAAGTTATCATCCATTTTCAGTTTCTTAAAGTAAAGCCTGATGCTGCCGTCGTTCCATCGTGTCAGAGTGATAAGCTCGCCATTGAAGAGTTTCGGATTGCGTCTGCCAGTTGTTGAAGGCACAATTTCTAGAAATGTGTATTGAAAGTCATCACACATAAACTCCTTACTTGGAATATCGCGTCTCAAGATGCCTAAATAATCTTTCCCTGGCTTCAAGAGCACTTCGTTCTGCAACTTGGTTTTCAAATCGATGCACAACAAAGAATTAGTTTTCATAGCTCACCTCCTTTCTCCGCGCTATTCTCTTTATTTGCAAGGAACTTGCGGTAGCCCATTGCGAGAGGTGAATTACCAAGGAACATCTCTTTAATGATGTCTCCTACAAGGCGAGGTCTGCAATCTCTTCTGTTCAGTCCTCTGCCGGATGAAATGTTATTAAGATAAAACATAATGACCAACGCTGAATGGATTGGTTTGCCAAAGCAGCGTTTGGTCGCAATATCTCATGAAACACATTTACGACACCTTTAATAATATGCCGTCGTAAAACTTTGTCGTTAGGTACAAATAAACCATACCCTGCTTATAATCAGCAAGATATGGGCAATAAAAAATTAGATAATAGCAAAAGATAAACTTACGACGAGTAGAATGCGTCGTAAGTTTAGATTTAGCTCATATACCCTGCAAGGGCATCAACAATATCTTTGACTATAGTCTCAGAACTCTTTCTGGTACTCTCTTGACGAATATTCGGTAGTGCATTACCATCCTTATCTATAAAGCGAGAAGAGACCACATCCCATTTTGAAGTTCCTTCTGGCCACGATGATATAATTGGATTTTCATCTTTTGTCAGTCCTTTGATGATATGGGTTAGTACATGTGGTTTACCTAACCACGTATATTTAGTCCTACAAGAATGTCCACGGAATAATCCCTCCATCTTTTTGCAATCCATTTCATTTGGAATTAAATGATGTTGGCGTAGTTTATTTGTGAATTCTTGAATGGCGATGGCAAAATACTCCTTATTATCATATAGAAAGCAGCAGTCTGGGCGACACTTTTTGAATGTCTTGGCTTCATCGCAATACTTCGATGTACGTTTCACTTCAAATACAGCATCTGGAGTTCGCTTGACGTATGATGAATAGAATAAGTCTACATCATATCGTTCTCTGCCAATAACATAGGCATACCGGTCTTGAATTTCAAGCCAGCAACGTGTCAATTGCGCAATCATATAATGATAAAAGACAACTAATTCCTTTTCAGACCTCAATACATTATAGTTGGGGGTGTTAGAAATGATGTCTCTCCAATTCTGTTCCAAATGGTCGATAAAAGCAAGTTGCCTGTTCGATTCGTTTACAAGACTTGTGACAGCTTCACGTGTTTTCTTTATCACGAACTTTGACAAGTCGGCATCATCTTGATCTTCAAGCAAATTGGTTGCAGCATTAAGATGGCGATTGATTTCACTCTCAATCAATAAAGCATAATACCGAAGCTTTGTTGAAAATAAGATATGCTTCTTGGTATTGATTTCATATAAAGCTTCTGTGTCTAACTCTATGTGCCGAAGGCTGTTTGCTTCTATAATGTAGTCATTGTCTGACGGAAAAAGATTCTCGAAAGACATCAGACTGTGTACGCTTTCTAAGTCGAATTTAAACATTGCATCATCATATTAAAGAAACCACAGACAGTTGTTGTCGGTATAAATTGTCCTGTCTTCAAAGTGAGGCATAATCTCTGCTATCATCTCAGGATATTTGATAGTGACCGGTAGTCCTTGTTGCTTAACAGACTTCCAGTAGATACGGCTGAACTGATATACCTGCTCAATCAATTGGTTGATGGTTTGCGTGTCAACCTCATTGCCTCTATTCGGGCAGGCAATATTGAGTTTAACGGGGAATGGAAAACCGTCCATCTTGCTGAATGGTTCTTGTTCGTATCGCGTGTTATTGCATAGCAGGAAGCGATAGCCTTCTTTGGTTTTTCCTAGATTAACCCAACGTCCACTGTATGGCATAAGGCTTTGTGTCGTACCGTGCCGTTTGTCTTCGAATGTGCTGCACCCGTCAAACACTACAATGTCTTCAGACTCAGTCTTGTTAATGGTTACAACATACACAGGGATGTCAAGTTTCAGGCTATTCAGCATGTCTTCGATTTTATGGAATTCACGTGAATAGCTCATTTTCTTGTAGTAATGTATGATGATTCTCTCTGGTTTGCTGTTTACTGAAGAGTAATTCAGTATTTCAAGATGGATAGAACCTATCAGTTCATCTATCTCAGATTTCTGAAAATAGTGGTAGTCATTAAACACTCCTGTATTGTCGAACGAAAATGCAGCACCAATATATTGCTCATTATCGCTTTTGAAAGCACCAATACCGATGATGAGTTCTTTCTTTTCCACTTCATCAAGTAGCCAAGGTGAACCTCCGGTCTTAGCACATATAGCCACGGCCATGTTCTGTAGCGTATATGTGAAACTCTTAAAGCGAGTATTCGGATCATTATCCTTGTTGATTGACTTCATCATCTTATCGAGTTCAATACATTGAGTAACGATTCCGCGACTCAGGAACAGTTCCTTGATTTTGTAGTAACACTCCTTTTCCTCGGAAGTGCTCCCATATTTGCGTATTGGGGTAATATACAATCCAACATACTTTGCATCGTTGCTCAGATTCAGGAACTGTTTTTCGCGCAGCTTAGCTTCAATCTCAGGCACTGGATTGTGCCTGTCTGTAAACTCCACAAAGACGGAAGCAAAGCTAACAGTTGTTCCGATATAGTGGCTTAAGGATCTGCTGTCATCATCAACTCCTGTATGGTAGTTACCCTTTTTCATCCATATTAGTAAGTTTCGAGCCATTTCTTTGTCATCAGAATGGAACACACCAAATATGCGCACGTCCTTATGCGGACAACTCTTAGCCGGGCCTATTTCAATTCCTTTTCTTTGTCTTACGTTTGTAGCGCCATTCATGAAACGAAGTTTTCGCTTTGAACTATTTGTCTGGCCGACCTGAAGCGGGTTAACTATACTAAAGTCTGTTGCGATATTCTGGAAGATGTGCCCGATTTTGTCAGGCAATAGATACTTGTCCTTAAATTTGGTTATCTTGTCTAAGTATTTAATATATTTGCTGGTGTGGTCATTTGTCTCGTTTCGCTCCATGCCAAACACCTTTTTAAGCTCTCCACCGATAATTGGAAATGTGTGTTCAGCAGCACAAAACATGTTCTTTTCCTGAAGGTAGGCAAGTTTTTCAATCTTCCTAATGAAATATGTATTTCCGTCTTTACTTGTCTTTTCTTCTTTGGTCATTACATAATTAATCTGGCTTGGCGTAATGCCAATCACTCCAGAGAAAGGATCATCAGGATTGTCATCGAATAACCGTTTCATTGGAACTCCCATAATTTGAGAAGGACGGTCATTAGCAACGAGCAAGTAAGGGTTATGGTTGTAGGTGTCGAATCTCACCTTCAAAGTAAACCTCTCCATTGAATAGAGATTATAACAATGTTCATTGAAACTAACCATGGTAAGAGGCTCGTTGGCTCTAATCCAAACTTGCAGGTCGCGAGTTATACCACATGAGGTCGTTACCACCTCGTCAAACTGTTTGAAGTATTTTTCTAAACGACGATTGTAATAGCGTTTTATTAGATTCTCATTTTCAGGCTCGTTGAAGTCTATATCAATACCATCGAACCCCTTGGTGGGTAAATCGAAAGTAGTGTATAAAGTTAACCCTCCGCAACCAGCAAACAAGTCGATATATTTTTGAGCTTGTTTGACCTCTTTGGGAACAAGTACTGGAGATTTAAGCGGTGTACTTTTGTGAGCTACATCATTCTTGTTTGAGAAGTAAAACTTCACAGGGTCCTTCGGATATTCGAAGGTTAGAGTGTTGAGGAATAATTTTTCGTCTTCCATGAAAAATGATTAAATATATGTGTTGATGTTTTCAATCTCAAGGACAACTCCATCCCCGAGTCCGATTGCTTTGCTATTCTATTATGTTTATTTTTCATGCCTCCAAAATTACAAAAAAGAAACGATACTTAGATGCAATAATACCAAAATAATTTCTGCTTTATAACTTTTTCATTAATTTCGCATGCTGAAAGCGATCGTTTTCCGAAATTTTGTTTATATTTGCAACGTGTTTCGAAAGGAGCACAAGACATATTGCTCTAAAGCCTCTCATTCACCACCACGAGAAAAGAGCATATGCACATTATGGAGCTGCCCCCGTATGGGCGCAGATTTCTCCCGTATATGTGCATGGTTTGTGGTGAACCGAGAGGCGTATGGCGAAGGTCTGCGCCTCTTTTATTATTGTATGTAACTAAAAAGAATTGATTATGAGCATTGTAGATCATCATGGAGAAGTGGAATATCCGTTTTCACAGAAGACGGTGTTCAAAGCAATTATGGAAGCAGCGCCTAACATTAATGGGTTGTCGCTCGACAGTGCTGATGAAATTAGTGGCCGCATAACCTTTAAGGCTGGCGTAAGTTTGGCGAGTTGGGGGGAGAACATCCCTGTACAACTGATTAAAGTGGCTCCGGCGAGGACACAGATGAAAATCATGTCTACTCCTAAAACTGGTGTGATGTTTGGTGGTGCAATGGATTTTGGCAAGAATCAGCAGAACATCGACAAGATCATAAATGCGGTATCGGCTGTGCTTGCAAATTATCCCTCTGAGGCAGAACCAGAACAGAAGGTTGATGTTGTGGAACAACTTACGAAACTAAAGCAACTTGTGGACCAAGGCGTTTTGACAGAAGAAGAATTTGCTGAACAGAAGAAAAAAATATTGGAAGGCACAAGTCAGATTTCTGCTGCAATGTCCGTTCCCAAAGAAACTACGCCAGAAGAAGAAAACCCGATTAGAATCGAAGGATCTGGAGAGGGGAATTCCTCAAACTATGCCATGATTGCTCTTGTTGTGTTTATAATAGTTTTTCTTCTTTTAATGTTGGCATCGTGCAATGGCCCATTGGGCAACTCTGCGGAAATAGAAAAAAAGTATCAAGATTCACTTGCTGCCGTCAGAAAAGAACTGAAGGAAGCAAAGTCGAAGATACAATTATTGAGCTTTCCGGCAGACAAGCGTTTATTGCATATAACGGAATTGTTCAATGCTCAAGAATACGATAAAGCAAAAAAAGAAATTGCAGAGTTGAAGAATTTGTTCCCCTATGCATCAGAGAACGCCGAATGTTCCAAGATGCTTGAACAAATATCTACTCTTGAAGCTGCCAAGAAAGCTGAGGAGGAAAGGATAAAGGCATTAGGGTTTAAAGCCTTAGGTACAGAGCAAAATGTTACGATAGGTGAAAACAAGATTGCATTCTCAAACCTTAAGATTGGGCCAAAGTATACACATGACGTATATCCCACATATTCTGGTTCAGAATGGAGAGAACATACAGCAGATAAGGGAAGTAGCTTTATTTCCTATAATATGGATATTACTTCAACATCTAAAGACCCTAATATACCCACTATTGCGTTCTACTCTGTTGATGGAGCAAGATTGGTTCACCAGATTACTTTCTGGGTGAACTTTGCCAGATGGAGTGACTACGGTTGCTATTTAGGTAATGAACCTGATTTGAAAAATGACTTCTCAAAAGTAAATACTGTCAAATTCAGGGTTGGCGCACAACTTGAAGATAGTTATTTCAAGAAACCTTATGTTGTTGTCCTTAAAAAAAGCAATACTCTATCCAGGCATTACGAAAGATTTGAAAATCCGCCAGTCTCATATATAGGTGAGGCTGGATATCCGGCATCATTGACCATAGATAATTTTAACAGCGGTCAATATGTAGCCATTAGATTAGCAAACTTTTAATGAAAACAATCATATCAAAAATATTAGCTTATGAAGAAGGTTATTTTTTCTTTTATTGTCCTATTTACCTTATGCAGCTGTAATAAGATAAAGTATGGCGAGTTGTATGAGATTACTGATGAATTTGTCGAGAAGCTCCAAACGACTTACGAAAGTTATGGTATATTTGGTGGAATGGATAAGACCAAGTACACTAAGGATAAAGAATATAAGGTGTTCCCCATGGGGCGTTTGATAAATGTCCGCATAGAACGTTATGCTGACGATGACGAATACGAAAGTTTGAGGAAAGCTTTAGAGTCACATTATTCAGGTGATTCGCGAGTCAACCAGGTATATCGTAATCAAGGAGGAACTATAATGATTGATTGTAGAAACTAAAATAAATTATTGAAATATAAATAGTTTTGCTATGAATAAAGTATTATACATAATCATTTGTGTTACTTTGTGTTGTCAACATAAAGTATATGCTCAATTTTCTTCCTATAGCAAGTACAATAATGTGGAAAATGTAGCTTATCAAGTGGAAGATTTAAGTTCTGGGGAAATTAAAACTTATAATTCTTTTGTACGTGGAGAAGACGGAATGAGCAAAAACTTTGCATTATTATTAATAAATGCAGGAAGGGCACATACAAATCTACAATACGCACCTGCGACAATTATTGATTTTAATTTTTCTCCAGAAATAACAGAAGAAGATTCCATACCAGATGCTCTTGGCGCTTGTAATATATACGTTGAACTAATTAATTCTACACCGAAGGTAATAAATGAGATAACATTTGAATTTGAGTTTAAAAACAATGGAACAAAAGTTTATGATATAAAAACTGGAGGTGAATATTGCGTTTTAAAATTCAAAAATTTGAAAGGAAGAACAAATTCAGATAAATATTTAGAAATAAGAAATACTATATATGATTGTTATCATTTACTCCTATTGTCAGATGCTTCATACAAAAAGTTATTCTACAACAAAAAAGCAACTTCAATAAGATTACATCGTTGTACTATAAAATATAATGATGGCTCTACCTCAAACAAAGTGGCATTTTTCGACAATGGTTATTCTGATTCAGATAAATTATTAAATGACGGCCCTTTGAAACCTTTATTAGATTTTACTAATAAATTGAGATTGGAAGGAAAACTATAATTATTGCGTACAGCAGTGGAGAAGTGCACATCGGAGAACTCTGCGGTGCACCTTTTGTTTGCCCATTTGGCTTTTCTACTTTGATTATTTGGCTTCGCCGAAGATACTATCGTTCGGAACCAAAGGTCATCGGCCACGTAGTGGGGAAGATAAAAGTTGCAAATTAATTTGCTTTTTCGCTCACTTAATCGTATCTTTGTCATCGAGAAACCAAGAAACGAACACAATATGAAGAAAATTTTCTTATCCACATTATTGATGGCCCTTCCCTTGCTGGCCAGTGCTTACGATTGCCAGGTAGATGACATTTACTATAATTTATTTCCTGAAAGGAATGTGGCGGAAGTGACGTATCAAGGAACTGACCAGTGGGGGTATGCTAAATCTGACTATTCTGGCTCTGTCACTATCCCAGAGAAGTTTACCTATGAGGGTGTGGAATATTCCGTAGCTAGCATCGGAGACTATGTTTTTCGTGGTTGCACTAAACTGACATCTGTGATTATCCCTAATTCCGTAACAAATATCGGGAACGGTCTTTTCTACGGTTGTAATAGTTTAACCTCCATAAAAGTGGATAACGAAAACTCTAAATATGATTCACGGAATAGTTGCAATGCTATTATTGAAACTGAGAACAACACATTGATAGCAGGATGCAAGAAAACAGTCATTCCAAATTCCGTAACTAGCATCGGAGAACTAGCTTTCGCAAATTGTAATAATCTTGTTGAAGTGATCATACCCAATTCCGTGAACAGTATTGGAAACAGTGCCTTCTTTGCGTGTGGGAAACTTTCTTCTGTAATTATTCCCAATTCCGTAACTAGTATTGGAAATAGTGCTTTCTCTGGGTGCAACAGTTTGGCAGAAGTGATTATACCAAAATCTGTGACCAGTATTGGAAACTGCGCTTTTAAAAATTGCCAAGAGATGACCTCCGTGTCCATTCCTAGTTCTGTAACTACTATAGGAGATGAGGCCTTCTCATATTGTCTAGCCCTAACCTCTGTAATCATTCCTAATTCCGTGACTAAAATTGGAAATAGCACTTTCGATAATTGCAAACAATTGTCCTCTGTGTCCATCCCTAATTCTGTGACTAGCATTGGAAACAACGCTTTTTCGGATTGCTACAGCCTAACCTCTGTGATTATCCCTAATTCTGTGAAGAAAATAGGAATCAGTGCATTTTATTGTTGCAGTAACTTGACATCGTTAGTCATTGGCAATTCCGTAACGAATATCGGAAGCTATGCTTTTCGGTATTGTGTCAAATTATCTTCATTGACTATTGGCAACTCTGTGACTAACATTGGAGATTATGCTTTCGAACAATGTTCTGTTATGACTTCTGTGACCATTCCAAATTCCGTGACTACTATAGGAGACTATGCTTTCTTTAATTGCAGTGGTTTGACCTCTGTGATCATTCCAAAATCCGTGACAGAAATCGGATATAATTCTTTTGGTAATTGCAAAAAACTAAATAAAGTGTTTTGTTATGCAGAGTTTTTACCTGATACGAACATTAACGCCTTTCAGAATTCTAACTCACAAAATGCGATGCTATATGTGCCCGAAGAATCGTTGGATAACTATATAAATAATGCTCCTTGGAACCTGTTTGGAAAAATTCTGTCTTTAGGAGATAATAAATATTCACTTATATATATAGTTGATGGTATAATATATACTACATTTGAATTAAAAGAAGGAGATTTTATTACTCCAGAAGCTAATCCCACGATGGAGGGCTTTACCTTCTCTGGTTGGAGCGATATCCCATCTACTATGCCTGATCATGATGTAACGGTGACGGGTTCATTTGCAATCAACAAGTATAAACTGACTTATATGGTTAATGGAGAGAACTATATGTCTTCCGATGTGGAATTTGGTGCAGTCATTACTCCTGAGGCCGTTCCCACCAAAGAAGGGTACACTTTCTCGGGCTGGAGTGAAATCCCATCAACCATGCCTGCCAATGATGTAACTGTAATGGGAACGTTTACCATCAATAAATATACTATTACCTATATAATAGATGGAGAGGTATTTAAATCGATGGAGGTTGAATACAATTCAGTAATTACACCACCCGATGCTCCAGCTCAAGAAGGCTACGACTTTGCCTGGGCTGACGTGCCGGAAACTATGCCAGCAAGTGATATTACCATCTATGGCACTTATACCACGGGAATAAGCAGCCTTAACGTGGAAGAGAAAGACAAGCAAGTGTTCACTCCCGATGGCAAACGTGTGGAGACTCCGAAGAAAGGCCTGAACATCATTCGCATGAGTGACGGGACTGTGAAGAAAGTTGTGGTGAAATAATTAACCATTCATCAACCACCCCTGGGCCCACATTCATCAACCACCCCTTGCCCCTCCTTTCTAAGGAGGGGTATTTTTTGTAGCTTCATTGCTATCTGCTCCCCGCCCTATAGGGGAAGGCTACGGGGGGCGAGCATCGCTCGGGATGGGGGCAGGGGAGGGTCTTTTCCTTTCTGAGGAGGTGAGTAGATAGGGAGTAAAAAAAGAAGGTGCACCTTGGCTTTGGGCTCGGGTGCACATTTTCTTTATACTCCAGCAGGCCTATGTGAATGCTCAGAAGCTGAACTTACGGCCGTTCCATTTCAGCGTCTTCTGCTTCTTTTTTCCGTTGTCGCGCCATTCGGTGTAGATGATGTCCTTGCCAGTGCGCGGCAAGGCGTAGGAGACAAGGGCTCCGTCGTCGGTGTCGTAAATCTCGTCGAATCCGGGAGCGTCGCACCAGGTCATTTTCTTCGTGGCGTTGTCGTAGCGGTAGAAGATGAGTCCGTCGAACTGTCCCGGGCTGTAGGTGCCGTTTGAGAACCCTCTTACGTTGTAGGCGAAGAGTTTGTGCTTGCCGTCGGCCTCGTTCCAGTAGCACATCTCAGTTATTTGCTTGTAGCCATCGCCATTATACTCATAACAGATGTAGCCGTTTTTCTGGTCTACGGTAAGCTTTTCGTCCTTGGACAGCTTTTTCCCTTTGAGATGGTCGAGCCATATATGCTTCATGGCATTTCTGGCTTCGTCGAGTACGTCGTCGCTCTCTTCGGTCCATTCGTAATCGGCAAGGTAGGCTGTGGCGAAGTCGCTGATGGTTGGCTTTGCACCTTTGTAGTTCACGCGGATGGTCTCTTGTGCTGCGAGCGAAAGGGTGCAGCAGATGAGGATGGTTGATAGAATGATTCTTTTCATAATGGTTGGGAGTTTAGGAGTTTAGGAGTTTTATTTTTGCTCCTCTTGGATTAGAAGAGGGAGAACATGTATTTGGCAGCCCAGATGACGACGCGGATCATGAGGAAGAGGAGGATGCAGAGAATGATGAAGATGACGACGCTGACGCCGGCCTTGCGGTTGACATCGTGGATGACCTGCTCGTCGCCCTCGACGAAGCCGCGGATGAGCGACATGTTCTGGCGGTTGGAGCGGTGGAAGATGTCGAAGATGTCGCCCACATAGAAGGGTATCATGCCGAGCACCACGTCGCGCAGGGTGTTGTTCATGATGGCCAGCGTCAAGGGGAAGGAGCGCACGCCAAAGGCGGAGAACAGGATGTAGCCGGTGGAGAACACGGCGGCAATGGCGTCGCCGATGCCTCCGGGGATGGCGAAGCCGAGGGCAGCGTCGAGATAGTAGCGGTCCATGATGTCGGCTATCTTCTGGAGCCACTTGTACGACTTGCCGTTTTCGAGCCGCTGGCGCGTTTCTATTCGTTTCTGTTCGTCCACTTTTGTTTGTTTTAATGGAACTCTTTTGCAAATTAACGACAATTATTTGAAGATACCAAATCTTTTTTGTATTTTTGCGAAATAATATTGGATGTTATTATGAAAAGAATGATTGGAATGTTGCTGGCCCTGGGCCTGGCGCTGAATGTGGCTGCCGCAACGATGGAAGAGCGTGGAACGGCCGACTATAACGTGGTGCCTCTGCCGCGGAGTATCGTGATGCAGAAGGGTTGGGCCTTCGTAGTGAATCCCCAGGTGGTAATCGTGGCCAAAGACGGCTCGCTGACGAGGAATGCGGAGTTCCTCAGGCAGTATGTGAAGGAGGCGACCGGCTTGGATATTGCCATCGGTACGAAGGGGGCAAAGGGCAGTCAGATTGTGCTGCAGCTGAATCCGAAGATGACGGAGGCAGAGGGCTATCGCATCATCGTGACGCAGAAGAAGGTGACCATTGAGGGACTGACGCCGCAGGGCGTGTTCTACGGCATTCAGACGCTGCGCAAATCGTTGGCAGGTTTGCAGGGCGAGGCCGTACTTCCGGCTGCCGTTATCGAGGATGCCCCGCGGTTTGGCTATCGCGGCATGCACCTGGACGTGGCCCGCCATTTCTTCGGCGTGGAGTTTGTGAAGAAGTATCTCGACGCGATGGCGTTGCACAATATGAACCGTTTCCACTGGCACCTGACCGACGACCAGGGCTGGCGCGTGGCCATTGACCGCTATCCGAAGCTGATAGAGGAGGGCTCGAAGCGCAACTACACGGTACTGGGCCGCAACTCTCCGATTGACGACGGTACGCCCTACGGCGGCAGTTTCACGAAGGAGGAGCTGAAGGAAATAGTGCGCTATGCCCAGGAGCGCTATATCACGGTGATTCCCGAGATTGACATGCCGGGCCACATGTTGGGTGCGCTGAAGGCCTATCCCGAACTGGGCTGCACGGGCGGACCCTACGAGGTGGAGGGCCATTGGGGCGTGTTCGAGGATATCCTCTGTGCCGGCAAGGAGGAGACTTTCCGTTTCGTGGAGGGTGTGCTGACGGAACTGATGGAGATTTTCCCGTCGGAATACATCCATATCGGCGGCGACGAGGCCCCGAAGGTGAGATGGGAGCAATGTCCCCGCTGCCAGCAGCGCATCAGGGAACTGGGACTGACGTCGGACGGCACGCAGAAGGCGGAGGCAAAGTTGCAGGGCTATTTCACCAAGCGGGTGGAGGCCTTCCTCAACAAGCACGGCAGGAAACTGATAGGCTGGGATGAACTGATGGAGAGTGATGTTAACGAGACGGCCACCATCATGAGCTGGCGCGGCGTGAAGGGTGGACTGGAGGCTTCAAGGAAGGGCCACGACGTGATTATGGCGCCCACGAGCCATTGCTATTTTGACTATTACCAGACTGTGGACCATGAATGGGAAGAGCCTTTCTCGTTTGCCAACGTGATTACCGTGGAAACGACATACGGGCTTGATCCTGCTCCGGATACCTTGACCCCCGAGGCGCAGAAGCATATTCTCGGCGCCCAGGCCAATCTCTGGACGGAATACATAGCCCATGAGAGTCAGGCGTTCTATCAGGTGCTGCCGCGAATGGGAGCCCTGTGTGAAGTGCAATGGGTGATGCCTGCGCAGAAGGATTTCAGGCAGTTTGTGGAAAGGGAGCGCCGCCTCACCTTATTATATAAGGTATATGGCTGGCCGTTTGCGGGGCATATTTTTAAAGTGAAGAGTGAAGAGTGAAGAGTGAAGAATCGCCCTACGGGCGGTTACCTCTAATCCCTCTTTTCAACTCCCAGATAGTTTGCGGGCCTGGCTGTAGGCATTCTCGGCCATGCGGTTGATGATGTCGATGGCCAGGGCCTCGTCGATGAGGCCGGCTTCTGCGCAGGGCGTGTATTGGTTGGCTTCCTCGGAGGTGGCCAGGCGCCCTTCGAGCAGGATGAGGAAATGGCGCTTGTATTCCTCGACCATGGCCTGGTAGAAAGGTTCCGTGCGGCAGGCGATGCGCACCAGCTGCATCAGGTCGTTGGTGGGATTACGGCGCAGGGCGGCTTCTATCTCATGGGCCTCGTAGTTCATCCGGGCGATGGCATAGAAGGCTTCCTGGTTGTATATGCGCGAGACATGCTCGTAGTATTCGAGGAGCGTCTGCTTCACGGCCTTGGCATCGTTGAGGTCTTTCCCCTCCATCATGCCGGTGAGGAAATACTTGAAAAAGGTGCGCACGAGGGCTGCCAGAGCCCGGTCTTTACTTATCTTGCTCATTTCTGATGGCTTTAATGTTTCTCATTAATCCTTCGTATTTGGCCCGTTTCACGGCGGAGCCCTTGAAGAGTTTGCGGTATTGCTCGACGGAGAGCTGCTGCCAGTCTTCATCCTTCATGGACAGCAGTTCCGCGGTGGGCTGCAGGAGCGGTTCGGCGGTGGGCTTGGCGTTGGCATTCCAGGGACACACCTGCTGGCAGCGGTCGCAGCCGTAGAACGTTTCGCCCATCTTCTGCGCAGCCTCTTCGGGGATGTCTCCGCGGTTCTCGATGGTGAGGTAGGAGAGGCATAAGGCACCATTAAATGAGGCCCCCTCCCGTCCTCCCCCAATAGGGGAGGCTTTCTGATTAGCGGTTTGGGGCTCTCCCCCTTTTGGGGGGAGTTCGAGGGGGGCTAACGCACCCGTAGGACATGCATCGATGCATCGGTGGCAGTTGCCGCAATGCTGGCGGCAGGGAGCGTCGGGCTCGAGTTCGATATCCACGAAGAGTTCACCGAGAAAGAACTGGCTGCCCATGCCGGGGATGATGAGCTGGTGGTTCTTGCCGATGAAGCCGAGACCCGCCTTCATGGCCCAATAGCGTTCCAGAACGGGGGCGCTGTCGGAAAAGGCACGGTAATTAAGTGAAGAGTGAAGAGTGAAGAGTGAAGAGTTGGCCAGCTGATGCAGTTTCTGCTTCACAATGTCGTGATAGTCCTTGCCGATGGCATAGTTGGCAAAACCTTTTACGGGCGTCTCGGGGGTGTAGTTGAGGGCTACGCTGATGATGCTCTTCACGCCGGGCATCAGCAGACGAGGGTCGAGGCGCTTGTCCTCGTAGTTCTCCATATACTGCATGGTGGCATGACCGCCGCTTTGGAGCCATTCCCTGAAGGCGGCGGCCGTGGCCTCGTCAACGGGTTCGGCGCGGGCGATACCACAGGCAGAAAAGCCGAGACGCAATGCCTCGGCTTTTATTTCATGGGATAACCTTGAACTCATATCCTT
>JAEEGF011524906.1_pt1 | contig 19007 bp, 13 predicted proteins | sample 9134171 | NCBI WGS metagenome assembly JAEEGF01 (sample SAMN16246542, study PRJNA631951) | gut metagenome | biome: gut microbiome; feature: rumen; material: AP-attached | host: Bos | place: Iran: Karaj | collected 2018-10
TGTTCATGGTTTTTTTCGTGACAATGCTTTGGTTCAGGGAGGTTTCTCATGATGCTTCCGAACAGGCCATGAGAGAATTCAACGATTATGGTATTTCATTGATGTCGGAGAGAGGGATATCTCTGGACAAGGCAGAGGGTGCTGACAATATAGCAATTCTGGAGAGTAAGATAGCTCAGGTCAATGATTCACTTTTGCGAAACAGCGTGATTCAGATGGCCATTATTCTGATCGCGTTATATATCATGTTTAACATATATACCTCTATGAGTAAAAGAGAGCGGAAAATGGAGGTAGAAAAGATCAAGGCAGAGGAGAACAGTAAGGCAAAGAGTATCTTCTTGTCCAATATGAGCCATGATATAAGAACTCCTATGAATGCTATTATCGGTTATACGGAGCTTACCCGGGGGATAGATAATCTTCCGGAGGAGGCAAAAAATAATCTTGAGAAGATTGATTATTCCAGCAAGCATCTGCTGTCGCTTATTAATGATGTGCTTGATATGAGCTGCATAGAGAGCGGAAAGATGAAGTTGGAGCCGGTTCCTTCAGATCTTAAGCAGATTTTTAAGGAAGTCTATACAATTTTTGAACCGCAGATGAAGGGGAAAAATATTGAATTTACTCTGGATACGGAAGGCATAGAAGACCGGTACGTCCTGTGTGATGCGAACCGAATCAACAGGGTGCTGCTGAATCTTGTAAGTAATGCTTTCAAATTTACGCCGGAAAACGGCAAAGTTACTGTCACTCTTAAGCAGACAGGAAAGGCGGCAGGAAGCGGCAATTACAGAATAAGTGTCAAAGATAACGGAATGGGGATGAGTCCCGAATTCTGTAAGACTGTATTTGAGGCCTATACCAGAGAAAAATCTGCCAGCAAGATTCAGGGAACAGGCCTTGGAATGGCTATTACCAAGAGTATTGTGGATTTATCCGGAGGAAACATACGGGTAGAAAGTGAAAAAGGCAAGGGTTCTGAGTTCATTATTGATCTGACCTTTGATTTTGTTTCCGAAGAGGAATATTTAAAGACACATAAGAGCAGTGAAACCGATAAAACAGTTGATTACAGCGAGTTAACTGTTCTTTTGGTGGATGATGTACTTCTTAACAGGGAAATTGCTTCGAAGATTTTGAAGAAGTTCGGATTTAAAGTGGAAACAGCCGATAACGGGAAAATAGCTTTGGATAAGGTTGCATCTTCCGAGCCCGGAACCTATGACCTTATTCTCATGGATATACAGATGCCTGTCATGAACGGTTATGAAGCTTCCAAAGAAATAAGGGCTATAAATGATTCAGCATTATCATCTATCCCTATAGTTGCCATGTCTGCCAATGCTTTTGCCGAAGATGTTCAAAAGAGCCGTGAGAGCGGAATGAATGGACATATCGCAAAGCCGATTGAAGTTGAAAAGATGATGGAGACCATAAATGAGGTACTTGGAATGTAGGTGTTCGCTTGTCAGGTATTGAGGCGATATAGTTCGTAAAGGCCCTTCATGAGAAGATCGGGTTCGTAGACGACCTTTCTGTCAATCCAGGGAATAACAAAACGGCCTAACCCACCGGTTACCACAACCTTAAGATCCGGAAGATTATATTGTGATGAGATTTTTTCTGCGACTGCGGAAATAAGTATGCCGGTTCCGGACACTGCTCCGCTTATCATGTTGGAAGCAGTATCCGTGCCCAGCAGATTGAAGTTTTCTGAAGCTGTTAGCTGTGGGAGCTGTGATGCTCTCTGTGCCTGCGCATCAAGCGAAAGTTGCACGCCGGCACAGATCATTCCACCTATCAGCTTTTTTTCATAATTTATTACAGAAATTGTTGTGCATGTTCCCAGGTCGCATACCATGGTGGGAGTACCGCAAATCGATGAGGCTGCCACCAGATCAACTATCCTGTCCGTACCAAGGCAGGAAGTATCGTAATCCGAGGTATCAATACCGGTGTCAAGAGACAGTCCTGCAAGGAGAGGATCTCTGCCGGTGAGTGTCTTTAGAACCTTCAGAGTAACATCTGCTATCTCAGGAACAACGGAAGTGAGAATTGCTCCGCTAAAAGGTCCTTCTGAAAGATTATCGCGGAAACTGCTTAAAAGCTCCTCGTAGCTGTAATCTTTTTTGGTAAGGATCCTGTGGGTAGAAATCAGATTTCCGCCGTTGTGGACTCCGATCACAATATTAGAATTACCGATATCGACCAATAGAACATTGTTCATATAGTAATGCTTTCCTTAAATCTTAAATCAGTTCCTGCGAAGGACCTTTGAAAGAACAAGGCCAACGGAGCCTGCAAGGAGACATCCGATAACAGCCTCGATGGTAGCCTGTACACCAACCATTGCGATCACAAAGGCAAGAGGGCCGTGAGCGTCGTATTTGGCTACGAGATTCTGTACATAGTCTGTGTTGTAGAAGAAAAGGCACAGTGAGCTCATGAAAAATACTGTGTTGAAAAGAGGCATAAGTGCGCCTGCAATATAATAAGAAGCTGAGCGAAGCTTGCCTTTGTTGATTGCCTTGAAGATAAAGCTTACCAATGCGGCATCAAGAAGTCTTGCTACAACAGCTGTAACAAATACTCCGAAGGGATTGATTGTAAAAAGTGTGGATAACATTCCGCTGGCACCTGTAAGTGCACCTGAGAAGCTGTTGAGACCGAAAACCAAACCGCAGATGATGCCTGCTGTTGGTCCGATAAGCATTGCTGCCAGTGCTACAGGAACTGTGACAATAGAAATCTTAAGAAATGGGGTTGGGATTGTTCCCAGAATTGTGTTGCCCATGATGAGAGTGATTGCGATCATAAGCGCAGTCTCCACCAGGTACCTTGTTTTTGTGCTAAGTCCGGTTGACACTTCCGCCTTGCGGCTCAGTAAAGATGAGTTTGCCATATTTAGTTCTCCTTTTTTAAAAAAAGCTACCGTTTCGACCTATTTCGAATACAGTGCACCATAAATATAGCAGATATGTTATTATAATTGCAAGAATGATAATACATTAAATTTTTATTATACGGGAGTTATCATGGATTCATTGGAAGGAAAAAATATACTGCTGGGGGTGACGGGAGGCATCGCTGCCTACAAGTCAGCGGATCTTGCTTCAAGACTTATAAAAAAGAAGGCAAATGTTGATGTCATCATGACGGAAAATGCCACTAAGTTCATAACACCGTTGACCTTTGAGTCTCTTACCCACACCAGATGTGTGACGGACACTTTTGACAGAAATCACTATTGGGAAGTAGAGCATATTGCTTTGGCTGACAAGGCGGATATTCTTGTCATAGCCCCTGCAACAGCTAACTGTATTGCCAAGCTTGCAAACGGAATAGCAGACGACATGCTGACAACCACAGCACTTGCCTGTGAATGTCCCAAGATCATAGCTCCGGCAATGAATACGAAGATGTATGAGAATCCTGTTACTCAGAAGAACATAGAAACCTTAAGGAGTCTGGGGTGGATCATAGTTACACCCGGGGAGGGGTATCTTGCCTGCGGAACTGTTGGTAAGGGCAGAATGGAGGAGCCGGCTGCAATTGTTGAAGCAATAGTACATGAGATTGCCGCGCCCAAGGACATGAAGGGGCTTAAAGTCCTGGTAACTGCGGGCCCCACCTGCGAAGCCATTGACCCTGTGAGGTATATTACAAATCATTCCACGGGTAAAATGGGCGTAGCCATAGCAAAGGCGGCCGCTAACAGAGGCGCGGAAGTTACTCTGGTTACAGGGAAGACCAATATTCCAAAACCGGGATTTATGGATGTTGTTGACGTTGTATCAGCCCAGGATATGTTTGATGAGGTGACCGGAAGGGCTTTGCAGCAGGATATTATCATTAAGGCTGCGGCTGTAGCTGATTATACTCCGCTGGAATACGCCGAGGATAAGATAAAGAAATCGGACAGCGACTTGGATATGTCTATTCCTCTTAAAAGAACCAGGGATATCCTTAAATGGCTTGGGGAAAACAAAAAGGAAGGCCAGATACTCTGCGGCTTTTCCATGGAAACAAAGGATATGCTGGAAAACTCCAGAAAAAAACTGGAGAAAAAGAATCTTGATATGATATGTGCCAACAATCTTAAGGTAGAAGGAGCGGGCTTTGGTGTTGATACCAACGTCCTTACTCTTATAACTAAGGAAAAAGAGACTTCGCTTGAGCTTATGAGCAAGGATGAGGCCGCAGACAGGCTTTTGACCGAACTTTTGAAACTCAGGTAAAAAATTTTTGCCACTTTGTTTTTTGCTTCGTATAAATAGATATAAAAAGAGAAACACAAAGTGAGAAACTTTTGGAGGTGCATTATGACTGATAAAGATATGAAGATGGAACTTAATATGGAAGAACTCGATGAAGTTAACGGCGGAGTAAATCTTTCCAATGTTACTGCCCGCAAAATTGCAAAGTCTGCGGTTATGGACGGCAAGACAAACAAAAAGGCTTCAGGTTTGGTAAGTCTTGGTAAGATCCCGGCTTCAAAGCTTGGAAATGTTGAGATTTCCACAAGCCCGGAGATCAAGGAGCTCAACGGATTTGACGGACCGACACTGATCTGATGAAACAATTCTTGTCTGAAAAGGGGTAATAGGCTACAATGATAGTAGTACTATTATCCTTTTTTTGTCTGATCGGAGTGCAAGCATAAAGCACGCCCCGGAAAGTCCATTCCAAGGCGTGCTGTTTTTTTGGATGTCTTTATTTTTCAGGCAATCTGGTTTAACACGGATTCCTCTTTAAGGTATTTATGCACATCTATAGCCATCTGAATGGCAAAAACAACTGATATTTTTATCATTTCAAATCTCTCTGATATTTTACCCATAATCCGTGTCCTCCTTGTGGATGTTTGATATATATTTATACGATTGGACGAAAACTGTTGGCAAAAAAATACAACAATTTTCGCAAGATTTTTTACATGTTTTTCATTTTTATCGGGGAAGATTGTATATAGAATAGTCAAAAAGGGAGGGTAAAACTATGTCAGTACATGTAATTGATGAAGCAAACCGTTGTTTACAGTGTCCGAATCCCAGATGCAGGGAAAACGGATGCCCGATTCACACCAATATTCCGGAGATGATACGTCTTTTTAAAGAGAACCGGATGATGGAAGCGGCTACGATGCTATTTGAGAACAATCCGCTGTCCATGATCTGTTCCCTGGTGTGTAACCACGAGAACCAGTGCGAGGGGAACTGTGTCCGTGGAATTAAGGGAGATGCGATTCACATCTCGTCTATTGAAAACTATATTTCGGATTCCTGCTTTGAGAGGCTGGAGCTAAAGAAAGAACCTTCGAAGGGAATGAAGGCAGCCGTGATCGGTGCAGGGCCTGCAGGAATAACAATTGCTATTATATTGGCTCTTAAGGGCTACGATATAACAGTGTTTGAGACTCATGACAAGATAGGTGGCATTTTGCGCTATGGAATTCCTGAGTTTCGTCTGCCCAAGTCTATTTTGGACAGATACTATAAAAAAATGAGAGAACTGGGGATAAAATTCAGACCCAATTTCTCCATAGGCGGTTCCACCAATATTCAGGATCTGTTAAACGACGGATACAGAAGTGTTTTCATTGGAACAGGTGCCTGGAGACCAAGAAAGCTTGGAATCCCAGGGGAAACCTTCGGAAATGTATTTTATGCCATTAATTATCTGAATAATCCAGATGTGTATGAGCTTGGGGAAAAAGTGGCCATAATCGGCGCCGGAAATGCGGCAATGGATGTGGCCAGAACAGCTATCCGCCACGGCTCCAGGGAAGTTACGGTATATGTCAGGGGCGATGAGGTTTCCGCTTCCAAGACAGAGTTTGAGTATGCAAAAGTGGATGGGGTTAAGTTTGAGTATAATAAGTCCATTGTGAGGATTGAGGATGATGGCCCTGTATTTAAAGAAGGCGATGGAGAGGTTCTTATCCCGGCGGACAGCATTCTGATTGCGATTTCGCAGGTTCCTCAGGACAGGATCATTTCCAAGGAAAAAGATTTAAAACTCAATGAAAAGGGAAATCTTGCCACCAACGATATGGGTGAGACCTCTATTCCCGGAGTTTTTGCGTCAGGGGACGTTGTTACGGGAGCCAAGACCGTGGTTGCCGCTGTTGCAGTATCCAAGCAGATTGCAGAGGATATGCACCAATATATGCAGGGCCAGATAAGATAAAGGGAGTTCCAGGCAATAAGTAATCTTTATTCCAGCCGATAAAATCTACTAAATTTTCATAGGCAAGAGATTTGCAGTATCTGAAGGAATCCTTGTTGGTATTTCTTCAGGCTGATTTAGTTTCCTTGACATAAGGATAGTTATAGTTGCTCCGCAGCTCATTTGCTACGGAGCAACTTTTTTTAATTTATCAATAAATGTCTTTCCCATTTCCGACAGAGTACTGCCTTTGCGAACTATGTAGCCAAAGGTGAGGATTTCATCCTCTTTTAGTTTGATGGCCTTTATCTCTGAGGTGTTAAGGCTGTCTCCAAGCATGGCAGCGCCAACGGCGTAGCCGTTTAATCCAAGCATCAGCTCAATGGAAGTAGCTCTTTCATTGGTGCTGATGATTTTTTTGTAATCGTAGGTGGCAAGAGCTTCCTCCCTGTAATAGAAGGAAGTGTTGTCGCCCTGATCGAAGACCATGCAGGGGTAGTCCTGCAAGTCTTCAAGGGATATTATCTCTCTATCTGCCAGAGGGTGGTCTTTTCTCATATAAACATAGGTGTCGCGCTTAAACAGCTCGTGGAATTCGATAGAAGCATCCGCAAAAACCTTTTTGAAGGTATTTTTGTTGAATTCACTCAGTGCTATGACTCCTACCTCGCTCTTTAAGGTCTTAATGTCTTCGATAACCTCACCGGTCTGGGTCTCACGGATCGAGAACTGGAATTCCTCCAGGTCAAATTCTTTTACCGTATCAATGAACGCATTGACTGCAACTGTGTAGTGCTGCATGGATACTGAGAAGGTGGGCTTTTCCTTCCTTGAATCCAGGTACTTGTGCTCAACCTTCTCAAACTGCTCAACAGCGTTTCTGGCATAGGCTATAAAAGAAGCACCGGCGGAGGTTGTAACCACTCCGTTGTGAACTCGCTCAAAAATCTGAATTCCTATTTCATTCTCAAGGTCCCTTACTGCACTGGATAGACCGGGTTGTGAGACATAGAGTCTGTCAGCGGCCTTTCTCATGGAACATTCTTCGTCGATTGCGATAACGTATTTAAGCTGTAGTATGGTCATGTGGAAACCTTTCTGAGTTTAAATTATAAATGGCTTATCCTTTGATTTTGTATTCACTTTCTGAGCATTCTTTTGTTCTCTTTGATGCTGCTTTTGCTGTTGTACTGTTCTGCCGGATCTTGCCTCCATTTCCTCCAAAGTTATGGTCTTGGTGCCTCTCTTGGTGTGTTTAATATTATGGATATAAGCCCTTTTCTTGGCAAAACCGTGACATGCCACATCAAGAGCAGAGAAGGCGATTTCATAGCGATCCTGGCCCAAGTCGGAGTGGCGGGCTCTTTCACCCTTTCCCATAAGATATTTATCTGAGGATATGGCAACCTTATCTTTGCTATAAGCTATTTTTCCTCTTTCAATACTACTTAATTCATTGTCCTTTTTATCCTTAAGCTCCTGATACAGATCGTGGGCGTCTTTAAGTGATGCCTTGAATTTCTTGAATTTATCGCCATCCTTGTGATACCAGTGGTCTGCATCCTTCACCTGCTCATACAGGTTACTGAGTTTGCGGAGGTCTTCCAGAGAGGTGCTTTCTTCTGGGGGATTAAGCCAGGTTTTCTTAGCATTTATGTCGGATGCTATTTTGGCTTTTACTTCAAGCTCCTTCTTGTTGATGTCAACGCGTTCTTTATCCGATAGAGTCACTATGTCTTCGGTGTTAAAGCCATTAGTATAGACAGCTTTTTTGTAGGGACCGCCCTGGCATGCGGCATTCATAGCCTGCCTTTCAAAAGCATCCTTTAAATCATTTTCACCTTTTCTGTTTGCATAATCAATAGCAAATTTCTTATGAATCCTACCACTTGCTTTACTCATATCCATGATCTGATTCATGTACTCTGTGACGCAGTTTGCTTTTATAATGTTGGGATCGGTTCTTAGTCCTTCATATTTCAGGTTGCTCTCATTGGACTTCATTAAATCGCCCTGGAAGGTATTATCGAGGAAATCGCTTCTCATTTTTCCGACTTTTGCGGCCATGGCATCCATTCTTCGTTCGAATTCATCGAAGTCGGGAGTTCCGTCAGCCTTAAGAGGGCAGAAGAATTCGTCCACAGATCTGAAGGTGGCATCCTTTTCCTGCTGGTTGTATACGTTTATATCCTTTTTTCCGCTGAATTTTCCTTCTTCATTAAACGTGTCGACACGAAGCTTATCCGCAACCATGCCATCGATAATGGCATTAAGCTTGTCCTCGGTGTTGTTCAGAGAAATGTACTGGTCACGCATTTTGTTAAAATACGAGTTGGAAACTATTGGACTAATAAACCTTGGAACCGCATCCATGGTTTCGTCCTTTTGCCAGTTGGTGTCAAGGGTGGCAGCAACCTGCTCGATGCTCTTTTTCTCCGCATCGTCAAGATCTTTCTGGTTTAAATCAAGATCCTTAAGCTTGACACCTTTCAGCATCCTGGTGTCGATATTACAGATATCCCTGCCGATTTCAAATAAATCTTTTTCTTCCTGCGTCATGTAAAGGCAGGCATTTTCATATGCCTCAGTAGGGATTTCATTTATGGTGCGCTGAGAAGAAAGCCCATCTTCGTCATGCATTAGTCCAAATTTAATATTGCTCATGGACCTGTTTCTTAAATAGGCGGGACTGGACTTAGTCATGTATGCTGCTATTTCTTTACGATTTTCCTGGTTCTCGGGAAGTGAATCGTAGATGCGCTTGTATTCTTTGCCGATTTCAATCTGATTCTTGATTTCTATTTCTGCAAGAGTTTTGTAGGCTTTTTCAGCAGCTTCAACGTCAAGAACAGACTTGCCGTCAACTGTTTTCCTGGGCCAGAATACATCTCCGAAGTGGTCTGTGAGAGCGTCAAGCTCGCTATCATCCACAGTTCCTGCCTCGTTATACAAAAAATATGCAGTGCATATAAAATCTATCTTTTGTTCGGGAGTTTTGAGGTTGTTAAAATACTCTACTATCTGCTGGGGACGTAATGGCCTGTTTGTTATTTTTGGCATATGTTCACCTCCGTAAAAGAAATGCGTTAATATAATTATATGATTTAAAATGAATTATTTCATTTTAAATTTGCGCTTTTGTTATTGATACGAATTTGTTGACAAAAAAAGCAGAGTTTTTATAAAAATTATTTCAGCGGTTTGATTGTCTGTATTAAGTGTAAAAATCAAGGTTCCCACCTCCTTCATCTCAGGGCAATCTGCAGCGAGAGATTTAAACTCTTCCCAGGTAGTGGCATTAAACAGCTTGGCCCAATATACAATAGGTAGGTGTTTTACTTTTCCGCCGCCTTCATAAAAGCAGTACTTATGACTGCAAAAATAAGATATGTAATAAGCGTTCCGAAGCACACATCAGTAAGGAAATGATTGGTCATATGGATTCTGTTGTAGCCATAGATGATCACAAAAATACATGCCACGATGAAGCAACGAAGATTTTTTGCGTTGCTTCTTTTTTTCGTAAGATCGGATAGCATGGGAAGAGAGAACATCATAGAGGCTATTGTCATATTTCCGCTGGGCCAGCTTTTGTAATTATCGTTGCTGCCTGCAAGGTTTGGAACCATCTGCCACCAATTTCTGAATTCAGAGATAGGATTATCCAGAGTAATAAGGTATTTGTAGCGAGGACGTGATGCCACCTGCTTGAGCCAGAGGTTTACATTGTCTGCAGCTATTCCTGCCACAAGAATTGCAGCACCAACAGCAATAAGCCTGTCGGGGTTAGTATCATCAAGGACTCTGATCATTACGAACGGGATCCAGCAATAAAGAACTACCCAGAAAAGCCAGCTGAGAATGCATAACAAAGGTGAAGACTCTCCGGCAGTATAGCCCAAAAGCGCCCTTACAGCTTTGCCATTGTAACTGTTTGAGTAGTATACCGCCATGAAATATCCCAAGATAAGGAACGTCCATGCCAGCATGCAGTATTTGGGACCTTTTTTCTTAAAACCTACATATAGACATGTTCCGGCTGCAGGATAAAGAGAGTAAGAAAAATAAGAACCATAAGTCGCAAAGAAGGATCCTAAATCTGTTTTATTGGCAAGTAAAACATTTATGTTCATGTCACAGAATGATCCGATTATAATGCCTATGACACATACTGCAATTACAGACCAGAAGCAGGTTACAGGTACAGACATGATGGCTTTGCTTTTCATAATCAAACCTCCGAGTAATCATTGATGAAATGTAATATGTAAAATATGCTCCGCAGAAAATGAGCCGCGGAGCATTAGTTTTAGTGGTTTAATTGTAACACGTTTTTTAGTGAAAACCCAAGTGCAAACACGCCGTATCAATGATAAAATAAAAAGCATATATCTATGATATACAGGAGATAGGGATGAAGAAAAAGAAAAGTATTCTTTCATATCTTTTTATTGCTTTTGGGGCGGTTATGGCGAGTTTTTCGGTTGCGCTGATTTTATTGCCGAATGATGCCATAGATTATGGAACGGCGGGTGTAGCGATCATTATCAGCAAACTTACAGGCTTTCAGCTATCTTTCTGCGTTCTGTGTGTGTTCCTGCCGTTTTTGATTGCCGGCTATGTCTTTTTGGGGCGAAAGTTTACGATAAAAGCAGCGCTGGGATCGATAGTCTACATGGTGGGGCTGGATTTTTTTGAGCATATACCATTTGAGCTAAACACGGAGCACTTTTTGGCGGTGGCATTTGGGGGCGCAATTCTGGGCGCAGGGCTGGCCTTAATACTTCGTAGCGGCGGATGTATAGATGGCTCTGAAATCCTGGCTAACATAGTGGTAAAAAGATTGTCTGACAAGACGGGACGAAACTACAGTCTGACGCCTATTCTGCTGGCTTTTAATGCTGTGGTATATACTACGGTATTTGTGGTAATAGATGCAACGGCAGCTCTTTTAAGTTTGCTGGTGTATGTGGTTGCAACAGCGGTGATAGATCACTATACGGACCACTTCGAAGCTATCAAGCAGGTTACAATTATCACGCAGGATCCGGATGGAATCATTATGGACATCAAGGATAAGCTGAACAAGACCTGTACCATAATGGATTCAAGGGGAGCCATAGCGGGAGAGAACAACACGCTGATATGTTATATAAGCTATTTTGAACTTCCGCTTATGAAAGAGATAATTTCCACCCATTCCGGTAGTTTTAGTACTGTTTCCACAATAGATGAAATTCTTAGATAAAAAATGATCCGCAGCCTTGATTCTTGGCGCGAGAGTTTACAGGGAGGAAGCATTATGGAGAATAAGATAAAGATAATTTTCGGAGTAAGGGTTTGCCTATGGTGCACAGCTCTTGTTTCGACGATATATTGGATCTATTATTCGATCAAGCTACATAGGGAAGGGATATTTGATCCGGCTGAATATGCCACAAGGCTCAGGCCGGTGCTGTATACCTGTCTGATAATCGCCTTGGTAGCTGTTATCGTCAGCTTTATATTACATGCGTGGAGTAAGAAACTCAGAAGCTGATGAAGTATCACAAAACAGTACTTCATCAGCTTCTGTGCCTGAAATTCTATAAACTTTGACCAATTTGCTCTACTTGAAGAATTCCAAGTCTTCTTTCAAGGTATCGGCAAGGTTCTTAAGTTCTGCGGAGGTGTCAGCCAGTCGGGCTGTCTCTCTGTTGAGCTCAGCCATGGAGGTTGAAGTGGTTTCTGCAGAGGCTGCATTTTCCTGTGAAATGGCCGACAGATTGGTCATGAGATCAACCACAATTTCTCCGGAATTATCGCAGGATTGAGCCTGACCAAGAACTTCCTCGACAGAGTCCTTGGTGAAACTAATTCCGGTGCTGACGCTTTCAAATATATTGCTGGTATTATCAATACTGTCTTTCTGATCGTTTATAAGGCCGGTGACTTCATTGATAGTTTCTACGGTCTTATTGGATTCCTCTGAGAGATTATGGATGATGTCTTCGATAATCTTGGTGGAATCATTGGTCTGATCCGCAAGATTGGATATCTCGCTGGCAACTACCGCAAAACCTTTTCCGGCATCTCCGGCTCTTGCAGCTTCGATGCTGGCATTAAGTGACAGGAGATTGATCTGGTCCGCTACGGATGCAATAAGAGTTACGGCCTCCTGAATCTTACCGACGGATTCATCAGTCTTTTTAACCTGATCTACAATCTTTGTAAATGCCTCCGTGGTGGAATCACTGGATCTCGTCAGGTTATTCATATTTATATTTGCTTCTTTTCCGCTGGAACTCATATCCTCGGATTTGTCTGAAAGGGTGGAGACGCTGTCCAGAATCTGCTGGATGTTGCTCCTCATGTCTACAATCTTCTGAGAAGATGCTTCAATGTCTTTGGCCTGAGCGCCGGCTCCTTTTGAAATCTCATCAATGGTCTGGCTTATCTCACCTGCGACCTGTTTGGTCTTAGTTGCGCTTTCCTCCAGATTAATACCGGTATCAGCCAAAACATTTGTCATATCTTTTACCTTGTCCACAGTTCCCTCAAGGGTATCCAGAAAGCTGTTAAGGCTGGATGCAAAGCTTGCAAACTCGTCTTTTCCCGATTCGTTTGCCCTGGTGGAAATTTTGCCGGATGCTATTTCCTCAATGGCTGACTGGAAGGATTTAACGCTTCTGTTGATGCCAATGCTGACACGACCGAGACTCAGGATAAGGATAATGATGCTGACAATAAGAACTGCCAGAATGATAATAGTTACGCTGCTTCTGACTGCGTTCATATTGGCTGTTGCATCGCTCTGAACTTTTGCACACAGATCATTAAGTGTCTGGTTTATGGTCTGGTTGTCTGCTTTGATGGCCAGGGTCTTTGTGTCTATATTCTTTATTTCTTCGAAAATTTGTTTTTTAGTGTTAAGAAAACCAAGTGAAGCCTCGGCAAGAGCCGGATCAGTGGTATATTTTGGAATATTGGTCTCTATTTCAGATAAAAGGGCCTCAATTTCAGACAGATTTGCAGATACGTCTTTTCCCTCCACAACAAGCTTGCTGTAGGCGTTTGCCATGTTATCCAGGTCATTGAGCTTGGAGGCAAAGCCGTAGACGCCCGAGATGGCTCCACCATATTTATAGGATATTCCCTCGGTTATGATGGATGGATCAATATAGAGCTCATATTCAAGGTCCGGGTATTTTTCCATATCGTAGTTAATTACATTGAGAGTAGTAGATACTTCTTCCCAGGTCTGGTGCTCTTCGTCATATTTGGCAGTAACTTTGACTGCTTTTTCTCCGCCAAAATCAGTAATTTCAGCGCTTACAAGACCGTCACCTGACATTTCGGACAACTCTATCTGTGAAAGATCAAGGGCAACTGAATCTGATCCGTTTTTTAATTTGAAATTCTTTACATAATAATCGCCCTTATAGGTGAATGTTCCTCCGACACGGGTGATCAGGTTATTTCTTTTTCCGGCTTCCGGCAGAGCATAGCTATACAGCATTTTTGTGTATTCTTTGCCGTCTACTTTTACCGTAGTTCCACCTTCACCAAAAACAGCATCTATCCAGTGGATTTCGATCCAATCATTGTTGTTGACGAGAGATTTGAAGCTCTCGGAAAGATCGTTGCTGGCGTCCATGAACTGCTTATATTTGCCCATTGACGAGTCGTAGCCGCGCTCCTGATGAATGCTCAGGATTTCGTTGTAGTTTGAAATATTTTGGTCTACATTGCTGATAATGGCATCAACAGATGTGCGGTATTCCGTCCCGGCGATTTTCTCAAGTTCCTGGGCTTTTTGTTCCATAGATTTGAGGTTGGTTAAGGCGTCATTCAGATAGGCTTCGTCCACATAGTACTGATAAAGGGCGTCATTGGCCAGATTCTGGGATTGCAGTACGTTGATTTCATTGACAAGAGCCACAACCTCACTGTTTTGGCCGTTTTTATTGATCGATGAAACTCCTACACTGCCGATTATTAGAGCTGCCACAATTCCCAATGCACCCATCAGAAGGATCTTTCCCTTAACTGATTGAAAAAAGTTACCTTTGCTTTTTACTTTTGATTTTTCTGCCATGATGTCGTACCTCGTAGATAAAATGACGAATTTAAGTGTATTTTTATACATATTTTATCCTTACGGCTTGAGACAAAACAATGCAGAGAAATTCAAATTTTTCTTAAGTTTTTATAAATAAAGGAGCACAAAAATTAAGGCTTGAATAAATAATTGCGCGAACCAGCTTTTGCTCAGTGTTCCCGGCTAATACTAATGATAGTTTGATTGGATTTCTGCCTTTGAGGCAGAGATATGCTATAGTATATTAAGAAATGTGGCAAGTGGTAGGAGGAATGGTGTTAATGAAAAAAAGGATAATAGCGCTGCTATTAAGCGCAATGATGGTAGGAAACAGTGTTTCGGCTTTTGCGGCGCAGCAGGATGAAGATTATATAAATATAGTCAGTGTCGATGACATGAATACTACGGTTGAGGCTTCGGAAGACGCTGATGTTGAGGATTCCCTTAATACGAATGAACCCGAAAGCCTGGAAATTGTCGACAATACGGATAATCTCGAAAGATTGGAGACTTCCGACAATACGAGAGAGGACATATACACGGACGAGTGGCTTGCAGAGCGAGGCTTATCCCGAAATGCTGAAGGCATGATCGAATTTACAGATAAATACGGGGAGGTCTGGTCCTATGATCCGGAGGACCCCGAGTTTTATAAGTATTTCGGAGATGAGGAAAAAGAGTATATTGGTCTTAATGAGGATTTTGACGGGAATCTGTCCTCTTTTAATGCTTTGAATGAGACCTATTCGGATCCGTTTACATGCCCGCTCACAGGCCGAAGTTACAGCTACCCCAAGTACTATAAGGTTAGTAGCGATAAGGACAGGGTTCCGGTCAGATATGGCGTGGATGTATCCAAGTATCAGGGAACTATTTCCGAGAAGAACTGGAAGAGCATGAAAGAGGATTACGGCGTGGATTTTGCCTTTATAAGGGCGGGATTTCGCGGATATGGAAGCAGCGGCTCTTTGAATGCAGATGCGACCTTTGCGGGAAATGTGCAGAACGCCTACAATGCAGGAGTGAAGGTGGGGGTCTATTTCTTTTCCCAGGCAATTTCGGAAAAAGAGGCGCAGGATGAGGCTGACTATTGCCTGAGCCTTATTGGCAACAAAAAAGGTCTGGTTACACTTCCCATTGTTATAGATTATGAATATGCAGGTTCTCCCGGAAGACTTGGGGGAGCAGATTTGAGTGCAGATCAGCACACGGACATAGTAAATGCTTTCTGCAAAAGAATAAGAGAAAGAGGTTATCTTGCAGGAATATATGCCAATAAGAGCATGTTCAATTCCGACATGGTCTTCTCCAAAATAGACGCAGCTAATTACATCTGGATAGCTCACTGGCCCGGAGCAAGCGGCGGAGTTTACTCCACGGACTTTGACAAGAGACTGGAATCCTGGCAGTTTACGGATGCTTTTACGGGATTTGGCACCGGCGGAACCGGGTACATGATAAATGACAGAGTGGATCTGGATTTTTGGTTCGGAGTATTTCCCGGAGAAATTGTATCAAAAGAAATCACACTTTCTTTTGATGCCAACGGCGGAAGTACAGACGGAAGCGGAATTGACGATATTCGTAGGGAAACCGGAGAAACCGCAGAGATTCCCGATTGCATATACGAAAGAAAGCTTTGCAGCTTCAGGGAATGGAATAGCGAGCCTGATGGAAGCGGCAATTCCTATTTGCCCGGCGTGGATTATGTCTTTGGAGATGCGGATGAAACGCTCTATGCTATCTGGGAGTGCACAGTTACTTTTGATGCAGGTAACGGGGAAGCACCCGATGTGACCACAGTTTTGGCGGACAGTCTTCTTGCTGAGCCTGCTGCACCGGAAAAAGAGGATTATTTCTTTACAGGCTGGTACAGGGACAGTGCCTGTTCTTTGCTCTGGAAGTTCGGATCAGACAAAGTTGTAAGGAGTATTACTCTCTATGCCGGATGGGAAAAGGTTGAGGAAGAAGTAAACTATGAGCTGAGAGTTGAAGGGGCTGTAAGCGAATTCTCTTTTACCGGTTCTGCAATAACATTACCTGATTTAAGGGTTTTCTATGGGAATGACGAACTTGAAGCAGGAAAAGACTATACAATAAAGTATAAAAACAATACAAAAGCCGGAGTGGCAACATATACAGTTAAGGGAAAGGGTAACTTCTCGGGAAGCTACACAGGGTCTTTTACCATCTTGCCATTGAACTTTGAGGACAGGGTTGAAGCCAAGGACATAGCGGTGAGCTACACCGGAAAGGTTCAAAAAGGCACTACAACAGTAATCTATAGAAAAGATAACGGCTGTTTTGTAACCCTTAAAGCCGGAACCGACTTTACCTATAGATATTCCGGTACAGACAAAAAAGCGGAAGACTTCGATTCAACCGCTTTTGTGGGTGATAAGTTCTCCAATACGGTCTATACCGTAGAAATCATAGGAAAGGGCAATTATAAAGGGACTTGTACCTTTACTCAGACAATTCTTTCTGTTGAGACAGAAAGTTTACCTGTAAGTAAACTTTCGATAAAGAAAATACAATCGCAGACGCTGTCCTATGATGAGGCGGGCAATATCATTCCCGCAACGCCAAAACCGTTAGTTTACTTAAAAGGAAACCTTGTTGACGAAGATGACTATGACCTGAAATATATCAATAACTCTGAACCCGGCACAGCGACTGTGTTTGTTGTGGGTAAGGGAAGGTTTACCGGAAGCAGGAAAGTTGACTTTAAGGTAAACTCTATCTCAATGTCGAAGGTTAACGTTTCCGGGCTCGAATCAGGAATGACCTATTGCAACGCAGAAATAATTCAGAGTGGCTATGAACTTAGCTATAATGGAAACGCACTGGTGGAAGGCCGGGATTTTGACGTGGTCTATGCAAATAACATAAATGCAGGCAAAAACAAAGCTTCAATCAGCTTTAAGGGAAAAGGAATCTATAGTGGTACGCTTAAGAAGACGTACACAATTGCTTCAGTTTCTTTGGCTGTTAGCGGAGCGCAGAACTCTGATATTGTTGTGTTTATGAACCACAACGTGCCTTATGCCAAAGGCGGCGCCAAGCCAGACGTGGAGATTATATACACAAAGGATGGGCCAGGTTACACTCTGACAGAGGGCGTTGATTATACAATTAAGTGTTCCAACAATAATGCGGTGAGCACCGGGGCCGGGAAGAAACCTACGGTTATCATAACATGAAAGGGTAATTTTAAGGGCAAACTCTCAGCATCCTACATGATCCGTAAGGCCAACATCAGGGAGACGACCATGACTGCTTCTGATGTGGTGTTCAAAAATAAGGGATATAATTGCAAGTCAGCAATAACACTAACAGACAGTAAGAGCGGTAAAAAGCTGTCAGCAGGCTCTGACTACGATAAAAACGTGGTCTACACCTATGTGGATGACGGGGAAGAGAAGGAAGTTGGAAAGACAACAGTAATCCCTGCCGGAAGTCTTGTAAAAGCAACTGTATCCGGGAAAGGCAACTATTACGGAACAAATACGACCACCTTCAGAGTTGTAACAGCTGATATTTCCAAGGCAACGGTAAAGGTTGCGGACAAGACCTTCATCGGAAGGCCGGTGACGTTGACCAAGGATGATTTTACTGAAATTCGAGTAGGAAGCACTTATCTTGGAAAAGAGGACTTTGAAATAGTTCCCGGCAGCTACGTTAACAATCAAAAGAGCGGAACCGCCAAGGTTACCATACGCGGTGTGGGGAACTATGGCGGAACAAAGGTGGTTTCCTTTAAGATACGCAAAAAAGGTATAAGCTAATGCTACCAGAGTTTTTTAGCAGATCCTTTTTCAGATAAAGATTCCCTTTCACATCTTCTTTTACCGAGGAATCCTTAAAAAAGAAAAGAATAGAAAGATAATTCCGGAAAATGTGGTATTATTAGTATCACGTGGGCAAAGGAGCTTATTTGAGAAGATAAGCTACCTTTGCCTTTTTTGTTAGGAGGAATGTGCATGATAACCTGTAGAGACATATATAATTTGCAGCTAGATGGGGTGGAGCTTCTCACCGGTGAAACGGGCCTGGACAGAATGGTCTCATGGACCTACGACGTTCAGACTAAACCGTATGAGGATCATATGAACCACGGTAATTTTGCAATGATAGTTATAGATTTCCTTCGCTTTACATTTGATAAAGCCTATGAGGCGATGATAGAACTCAATGACCTTGGGATATCGGGGCTTGGAATATCAGTGCTGGAGGACAGAGAGGAAATTCCAAAGAAGATGATTGAGAAGGCAAAAGAGCTTGAACTTCCGCTTTTTTTCATCAGGTGGGAGGGAGCCAGCTTTGTGGATATTTCTCAAAGTATCGGGCAGCTGATATTGGAGACAACAGTCAGCAACAAACGTACCGGAGATTACTTATACAATCTTTTATTTGGCTATGAGGTTAATGACAAGTATATAGAAAAAATATCGGGGCAGTTTGGGTTGTCTTTTGACAGACCATACAGAGTCGGCATTATTGTAATAGACAGAAAATATGGGATAAATCTTGAACAGGATGAGCATACTTATACATATTACACCGACTGCCTCAACCGAATGGTCATTCATATGAAAAAGCGCCCCATGTACATGAGATTTCTTAACAAGTTTGTTTTATTGTTTGAGAAAACCGAGACCAAGGATACTGAGCATGAAATTGAGAAAATCCTGCAGGAACTGGATGAACGGAGCGAGTTTAAGGGGATCATCAGAAGTACCTGTATTCTTGGCAG
>JAEEGF010041705.1_pt1 | contig 19006 bp, 14 predicted proteins | sample 9134171 | NCBI WGS metagenome assembly JAEEGF01 (sample SAMN16246542, study PRJNA631951) | gut metagenome | biome: gut microbiome; feature: rumen; material: AP-attached | host: Bos | place: Iran: Karaj | collected 2018-10
GCAAAAATAGGTGATTCAAGTTTCGGATGTTCAATCAACAAAAAAAAGATAAAAAAACGTTTTGTCATGGGCTGCGCCCAATGGTATGGATTGCAGCCATGCTTGCCTGAAAACAAGTTTTCAGCAAACATGACCACAACCCATACCGCACTACGTGCTGACAAAACTTAACAAAAAGTAGAACTTCGTTCTTCAAAAAACGCTTCGCTTAACACAAAGCCATCCGGTTTGATTGCCAGAACACAACTTATAATGTGTTGTAAAACAATAAATAATGACTTCAGAAACTTGAGTTATCGAACAAAGATCTGAAAGATTTTTACAGACATTTTTTTTAGATATGCCATAAATGGCATTAAAAAGATTTTGAAAGATTCATATCCTCTGACGATGATATTATTTATCACCACACGAATTCCCGAACAACCTTTAAAAAAGCAATCGCGGCAAAAGACCACGCATAGACTTTTGCCGCGAGAATAGTTGAAAAAATAGAACCGCATTAGGGTTTTACCACCCTAGGTTTAGAATTTATATGCCAGTCCAATGGTGAATACGGCTTGGTCCAGATCACTGATAAGCTGGTATTTAGCCTCGGCATTGATGATAAAGTTGTTTGTGATATCATATTGAATGCCCCCTCCCAGATTTGCACCAAACCTGGTGGCGTTTTCTGAATCCAAATCGTCAAAAAGATATTTCATGCTTTCCTCCACACCGTCCAAAAAACCAGAATAGTCGTATTTCCAATTTGTAAACGTGACTCCAGCTAAAGGATAAATCTTGATTTTATCGCCCAAGGGAAACAAGTAGTGGAAATTAAGATTGATATCCCATAGTGAGAGACCATCTTTCTTCAGGAAATAGTCACCGGAAACTTCAGCACGCAACGCATCAGTGAAATGATATTGTGCTTTGACGCCAAACCCTACGTTTTTAATCTCTGTTCCGTATGAGGTGTTAACCCCTACAACCACGTCGCCTTTCTGAGCAAACGCTTGAATGTTGAACATGATAGAAACAATTAAAACTAAATACTTTTTCATTTTGTTTAAGTTTTTGTGGTTAATAATAAACTAATGTATAAGAACGTGATTAAAGAATTACAATATAGTGCGAGACTAATAATTTGAACGACATCATATTATGTCGCCTGTATAGCTGAAAGTGACCGTTCCGTCCAATCTGAGTTTATCCGGTGCACCCGTGTTGTCGTAATCCGAATCCTGCGGTATTATGAAGTTGTTGAACTCAATCGTAAGACTGCCTTCCGGCTCAATACTCTTAACCTTCATGATTCCCGATGCCTTTGTATAATTGTTCTTGTTGACGCAATAGCAGCCATCAACTTCGTTGTCTTCGTACAGATCCGTGAAGTATTGTATTTCCACTGTCACGTTTTTCCCCTGTTTCAGCATATCGGTCAGACTCATATTGTTCTTGATATTGTCATTACCCGTATGAACGTAGAAATGCAGGTAATCCGGCCACCAGAATTCTCCGCTTTTGGTAAATGTCGCGTTGATATAGTTGGTTGTTCCATTGCTGAAAACGGTATGGTAAACCGGCTTGTCGCTTTTATGCTGTGCCCACACCACTCCGTTCACTTTCAGTTCCTGCCTTCCATCATCACCCAGATATTTTTCAATCTCACTGTCGGACACTTTCTCCAGATAACCAGAGACCTGATACCACAAGAGAGTTGCAGACACAAAGATTTTATTGCTTTCTCTCTTTGTGACTTCCATACTCAGAGGAAACTGCCAGTCATCCTCGTCAGTGGAAACAAAGCTGATGTGACGGTCGTCGGCACTATATTTTCCATTACTCACAAAAACGCCGTCCTCATCGTCGGAAACAGTCACGCATTTACCGTCTTTTTTGAACTGGATAAGATAGAGACCTTCAGACATATCCTCCTCAGGTACGTTGTAGTCTGTCCAAACTAGTTTCCATGTGCCCAGCAGACTAGAGCTTCCACCACCATCCTCGTCATCATCGTTACTACAAGACAAGAAGCCCAGGGAAAGGACACCCGCAATTGCAATCATTAATAGTTTTCTCATTTGTTTCGGTTTTTAAATGTAATAATAAAGATTGACACGAACTAATTCATCGCTAGTATTTATTCCGCTGGCAAATATAGGTGATTTCTTTTAAAAAACGTTCATCCATTTCGTCCATTTGGAAAGGGAGGATTGTTTCCAATAAAAAAGGGTACTTCTGCAATTGGATGAGGAAGATGATTCTGTATGATGTTTGACCGTGTTCCGCCAGTCGGATGTGCGGGCGGGACGCCCACTATCCCAGTCGATGACTGCCGGGCTGCTGACTGATATTAAAACGGTGGAAGCACCATCGGCTTCGGCTGGGGGCGTGGACGTCCCGTCCGCGTCAGCCGTCGAGGGCTCGATGCCCGAAGACGATTGTCAAAAGCAAAAATGAGCAGTGTTTTCAACTTATAATGCTTCAATTTACTGAAAACCACACTTTAACAATAGAAAAATTTGCTGTTCGTACATAACAGTGTAATTTTGCAAACGAAAATCTAATGGAGTTATCACTCCAGCACAGTCCACAAACCTAGCCGATGTCCTGTTGGGCGGAATGTGAAAATTGAATAGGAACTGACAAAGGCACAGCGGCAGGCTATAGAAATCTACTGGGATATCTGGCTATCACGCTACGGCGAATGGGTTCCCCTCAGCTTTATTGAAGAACAGGAAAAACAACTGGGAATCTCAGCACCGGTAATCACAACCGACAGCATACGATAGTCATCACCTTGAATCGGCGGAGGTATCAGGAAAACTGATATCGCCGCTGTTTTTTTATTGTTTTACGTTATAAAGTTACATAAAAGATAGCATTTGAAACAAAAAACCTTTTATGTCCATAAAAAGATACGTAACTTTGTAGAAAGAAAAATAACACTTATAACTCATGAATCTCAAATCGATTATTTTCTTCCTTCTCATGTTGTTCAGCTTGCCAGGACAATGTGCGAAGAAATTGCCGTTCGCTGACGGATGGCTGACAGTTACAAACGTGGCAAGCAACGCAGTGAGAATTCAGTACAGCAAGGGGGCAGCAACTGCTGACGACCCCCTGCCCGACTGGCTGTATGTACGCCATGATGACCTGAAGAAAAACAATATAAAAGTTGAAATCGACTCGAAAGGGAATGTCGTGACTGTGAAGGACAAGAAAGGGAAAACAGTGTTCACCGCCCGCAAACATGAACTGCAGAACGGCGTGGCTACCCTGACCTTCGACTCCCCATCCGACGACTACCAGTTCGGACTCGGACAGTTTCAGGACGGCTACAGCAACGTGCGGGGACTGCCCCGCCGGCTCACGCAGGTAAACACCCAGATATCCATCCCGATGATGGTGTCGAGCAAAGGGTACGGCATCCTCTGGAACAACTACGGCATGACGGAGTTCAACCCCTCCGACCAGCAGGTGGTGCTGACCAAGCGCGAAGGAAAGGGTCAAGAGGAAGTGGTGAATGTCACCTCCACCGAAGGAGGTAAGCGTGAGGTTCGCCAACGCCATATCTTCGAAGCCACCCTCAACATCTCAGAGAGCGGCGATTATGCGCTCCTGCTCGACGTGGGACAGAAGATGGCTCGCCGCCACAACCTGACCATAGACGGGAAATCCGTGATAGAGATGCAGAACATGTGGCTTCCGCCTACAGCCTCCACCATCGTGCATCTGACAGCCGGGGAACATCAGCTGAGCGCCGAGCTCACTCGCGATGACAAACCATCTGTATATTACCATAAGGTTGAGAACACAACCACTTTCCGGTCGCCTGTTTCGGAAGCAGTCGATTACACCGTATTCGTGGGCACCGCCGACGAAATCATCGCCTCCTATCGCGACCTGACCGGCCGTTGTCCGGAAATGCCGAAATGGGCTCTAGGCTATATCCACTGCCGTGAGCGTTTCCACTCGTCCGACGAGATATTGAAGACCGCCCGCCGCTTCAAAGACGAAAAGATGCCCATCCGCATGATTGTTCAGGACTGGCAGTACTGGGGCAAATACGGCTGGAACTCCATGCAGTTCGACGAGGAGCATTATCCCGACCCGAAAGCACTGACTGACAGTCTCCACCGTATGGGCATACGCCTGATGGTGAGCGTGTGGTCGAAAATCGACAAGAACAGCGTAGTCGGCAAGCAGATGAGCCAAGACCAGTATTACATTCCGGGCACCGACTGGATTGACTTCTTCAACCCTGAGGCTGCCGCCGCCTACTGGCGTAACTTCAACGAAAGGCTCGTGCCGCTGGGCATCGACGCCTGGTGGCAGGACGCCACAGAGCCGGAGAACGACGACCTTGTTGGACGGCGTGTGAATGGTGGCAAATGGGCTGGCGAGCGCGTACGCAACGTCTATCCGCTGCTGGTGAACAAAACCGTGTATGAAGGACTGGTGAAAGCAGGCAAAGAGCCGATGATCCTTACCCGCTGCGGGTTCCCCGGCATCCAGCGCTACGGATCCGCCCTCTGGAGCGGCGACGTGGGCAACGACTGGGAGACTTTCCGCCGTCAGCTGACAGCCGGTATGGGCATGCAGGCAGCCGGCATCCCCTGGTGGACCTACGATGCCGGCGGTTTCTTCCGTCCCGGCAACCAATATAACGACCAGGCTTACATCGAGCGGATGCTCCGTTGGATAGAGACCAGCGTATATCTGCCGCTGATGCGTGTGCACGGCTACATGAGCAACACGGAGCCCTGGAACTACGGGGCAGAAGCACAAAGCATCATCAAAAGCTGCCTGGAGGAACGCGAGAAACTGATGCCATATATCGAGCAGTGCGCCAAAATGGTGAGCACCGACGGCTACACCATCATGCGGCCCTTCGTCTTCGACTTCCCCGACGACCCAGAGGCACTAAAGCAGAAACATGAGTATATGTTCGGTCCGTCGCTGCTCATCAGCCCGGTGACCGAAGGCGGTGTGAGCGAATGGAATACCTACCTGCCCAAATGTAAGGAAGGCTGGCGCGACTACCGCACCGGCACCCACTACGAAGGCGGCCAGACCGTCACCACACCGGTTACCAAGGCTTATATCCCCGTTTTCGTACGCGATTCAAAGAAATACCGCGATTTAGTTTTTTAGTTATTAGTTCTAGGGAAGACTAAGGAAGACTAGAAAAAACTAGAAAAACTAGAAAAACTGCAAAACCATAAAACCATTAATTATATGAAACGATTAAAAACAATTCTTCTGGTGGGTGCGATGGCAGGAGCAAGCCAGCTGTCCGCCCAGAATCCGTTCGTACAGACATGGTGTACGTCCGACCCGGCACCAATGGTGGCGAACAACCGTATGTATGTCTATACCGGCCACGATGAGGACGGAGCCGACTTCTTCTGGATGCAGGAGTGGCGTATCTATTCCACCGACGACATGGTGAACTGGACTGACCACGGCTCCCCGTTAGCACTCGAGAGCTTCTCGTGGGCAGACGACCGCGCATGGGCGAGCCAGTGCGTAGAACGGGACGGTAAGTACTACTGGTATATCTGCGCCCACTCGCGTATCTCGAAAGGCATGGCGATAGGAGTGGCAGTGAGCGACTCCCCCACCGGTCCGTTCCGCGATGCCATCGGCAAGCCGCTGTTTGAGAATGGCAGCTGGGACCATATCGACCCGACGGTGTTTATCGACGACGACGGTCAGGCATGGCTGATGTGGGGCAATCCCCGTGTTTATTACCTGAAACTGAACCGTGACATGGTGAGCTACTCAGGCGAGCTGGGCATGCTGCCGATGACCGAGGATGCGTTCGGATCCCCTCCAATGAACGAACGTGAGCAGGGCAAGCAATACAAGGACTCCTACGTGGAGGGTCCCTGGCTGACCAAGCGCAACGGCACCTATCAGCTGCTTTATGCCGCTGGCGGTGTGCCCGAGCATATCAGCTACAGCACCGCCCCCTCGCCCACTGGCCCGTGGAAATACGCAGGCGAAATCATGCCGCTGTGTGACACCAAGTCGTTCACCAACCACTGCGGTGTGGCTGATTATAAAGGGCACAGCTACTTCTTCTACCACACCGGCAAGCTCCCGGGCGGCGGCGGCTTCGGACGTAGCGTGGCAGTGGAGGAGTTTACTTATAATGCCGACGGCAGCTTCCCGACCATCATGCCTACCGATGAGGGTGTGAAGCCAGTTCAGAGCTTCAACCCCTACCGTAAGGTGGAGGCAGAGACGATGGCGTTCTCCAAAGGTGTGAAGACAGAGCAGAACAGCGAGGTGGGCGTGTATGTGACCGACATCCACAACGGTGACTATATCAAACTACAGCAAGTGGAGTTCGGCGACAAGACTCCCCGCACCTTCACCGCCCGCGTGGCAAGTGGTCTGCGTGGCGGACAGATTGAGGTGAGACTCGACAGCGTGAAAGGTCAGCTTCTCGGCAAGCTGAACGTGCCTGGCACCGGTGGCTGGGAGAAATGGCAGACGCTGACCATGGACTTCCGTGAGATCGGCAAAGGCACACGCGACCTCTATTTCGTGTTCACCGGACGTAAAGGACCGAAGCTCTTCAACTTCGACTGGTGGGAGATGCGCGGGATGGAGCAGGTGAACATGCCGCTGTTCCAGACGAAATATACAGCCGACCCATCCCCGCTCATCGTGGGCGACACCCTCTTCCTCTACACCTCCCACGACGCATCGCCGGAGGACATCCCTGATGAGAACGAGAAAAACTCCGCCGGCTTCTTCATGTATGACTGGCTGCTGTGGTCAACCACCGACATGGCAAACTGGACAGAGCACGGTGCTGTGGCTTCACTCAAGGACTTCACGTGGCGCAGCCGCGAGAACGGCGCATGGGCTATCCAGACGGTGGAGCGCAACGGCAAATATTATCTCTATGCACCTCTCCACGGCCATGGCATAGGCGTGCTCGTGAGCGACTCACCCTACGGACCATTCAAAGACCCGCTCGGCAAGCCGCTGGTATGGGATCAGAGCCACTGGAACGACATCGACCCGTCGGTGTTCACCGATGACGACGGTCAGGCCTATATGTACTGGGGCAACCCCCACACCTACTATGCCAAGCTGAACGACGACATGATTTCGCTGAAGAGCGAGGTGGTGAAACTCGACTATAAGATTGAGCATTATCAGGAGGGACCATGGTTCTACAAACGCAACGGCCATTATTATCTTGGCTATGCATCCACCTGCTGCCCCGAGGCACTGGGTTATGCGATGAGCGACTCTCCCACAGGTCCCTGGAAGTCGAAAGGCTACATCATGCGTCCGACAGAGCGCGACCGCGGCAACCACCCCGGCATCTGCGACTACAAAGGGAAATCGTATGTGTTCGGTCAGAACTACGACCTGATGCATCTCGACACCTTCGTGCATCACGAGCGCCGTAGCGTGTCGGCAACAGAAATCAGCTATAACGACGACGGTACAATTCAGGAAGTGCCCTACTGGCTCGACCAGGAGCCGATGAAGCAGATTCACTGGCTCGACCCTTACAAACGTGTGGAGGCAGAGACGATGGCATGGGGCTACGGACTGAAAAGCGCGAAGATGGGTATTCCGAACACGGGCGTGGTGGCTGACATGCCCAACTCCACCGGCCGCCGCAACATGTATATCTTCGACCTGAACGACGGTGAGTACATCAAGCTGCGCGGTGTGGATTTCGGAAAGAAAGGGGCGAAATCATTCGCCATCACCGCCGCATCCACAGGCAGTGCCACCATCATCCTGCATCTCGACAGCAAGGACGGTCCGGTTGTAGGAACAGCCACCATCAACAGCACTGGCTCAGCTGACAACTACAAGGTGTTCAAGGCAGATGTCAAGAATGCAAAAGAAGTTCACGACCTCTACATCTGCTTCGACAAGACCAGCGGTGACACATACCTCGACTGGTGGACTTTCAAGTGATAAGTTTTTTAGTCTGTAGTTGGGTTTTTTTCTATAGGATATTATAGGATGCTATAGGATATTATAGGATGCTATAGGATATTATAGGAAACTATAAGAACTACTCAAATAATAATAAAATGACACCCTCCTATTCTTTCCTGCTTACTCTACTGATGTGCTGTTTTTCCGGCACAGCGCAGGCACGGACAGCCATGGCATCGGAATTCAAGCCGCGCCTGGTGGTGATGACCGATATCTGTCCTGCCGACCTGGAGCCCGACGACACGGAGTCTGCCATCCGCCTGATGGCCTACGCCGACCGTTTTGAAATCGAAGCCATTATCACCACTGTGGGCTGGAACTGTGACCCCTACCCTGCTGACTGGGCAAAATTTCTCGACAACGTCATCGACAAATATGAAGCCGACTTGATGAATTTCGCTCAACGGTCGAACCAGAAATTTTTCTATCCTATAGAGAAAGAGCAGAACAAGCCTCAACGGCTGGGCTACTGGCCAAGCCCCGACTATCTTCGCAGCCGTGCCCTCATGGGCAGTCAGCGGGCTGGAATCGGCGTGATTGGCGAAGACAACGACTCAGAGGGCAGCCGTAAAATCATTGAGCTGCTGGATGAGGACGACAGCCGCCCCATTTTTTTCTGCGCATGGGGAAGCGCCAACACGCTGGCTCAGGCAATTTGGCGTTTGAAGCAGGAACGGAGCGAGGAGGAGCTGAAGAAAATTCTCCACAAAATTCGTCTCTACACCATCACCGACCAGGACATGGTCTGGGCAAAGCGGAAGGAACTGGACTACAGCTCCCATCAATGGCTCAGAAGAGAGTTCGCCGATGACCTGACGTTTATTTGGGACGAGTCGGCATGGCTCAACCAGAACAGCCTGGGAAGCGACAACTGGGACCAGTATGCACGCCTCATTCAAGGCCACGGCGCGCTTGGAAGCATTTACCCGAAAAACAAATACGGAGTGGAAGGCGACACACCCAGTTTCCTGCACTGTATGCCCAACGGGCTGAACGACCCGAGCGACCCCATGCAGGTGGGCTGGGGAGGCTACCATGAGTTCGCACTCTCGCCTGACAACATGACCAAGGCATGGACCAACTGGCATCAGCCTGTGAAAAGTTATTCCGACAAGTTCGAAAAGCGGTTCTATACCGACATATTCAATGATTTCGCCGCACGGATGCAATGGGCAGCGGAAGGACACGGCACGACAAACCCCGTTGTCATCATCAACGGAAAGAAAGGGATTGCCCCCGTCTGCATCAAGGCAAAAGCGGGCCAACGGATAAAGCTGAATGCAAGAAAAAGCTATGATCCGGAAAAAGAAAAGCTGGATTTTCTGTGGTGGGAGCAGACGCCCGTCGGTGAGTCTGCACCCAGCATTGATTTACCCACACCCGATTCTCCCGTCATCGATTTCATTATCCCGCCGACTTTGTCGGGAAAACAACTCCATCTGATTTGCGAGGTCCACGACAACAGCCCCTTCCGGCTGGTATCCTACCGGCGCGTCATCATCGATGTGTTGTAAGAATCTCTCCCCTTTTACTCCCTATCCCGAAGGGATATAACTTCTATTTTCGCAGAAAATATAACTTACTATCCCATAGGAATATTACTCCCAGTTAAAAGAGAGCTAAAACAACGAGGTTTGGCTCTCTTTTGGTGTTTCTTGAGTCGCTAACTGATAGCATTGGCGGCAGAGCGGCTCATACTCCTTGGTCTCGCCAAGCAGCACCTGCCGATCACCTTCGACGATGCGATGGGAGACGTAGGCAAGCGCACCACAGCGCACACAGATGGCATGGACTTTGGTCACGTCGTCGGCGATGGCAAGGAGTTTTGGCATCGGTCCGAAAGGCACACCCTTGAAGTCGAGGTCGAGTCCTGCCACAATCACCCTCACGCCCTCATAAGCCAGCTGATTGCACACATCGACGATGCCATCGTCGAAGAACTGCGCCTCGTCGATGCCGATCACCTCACTGTCGCCCGCAAGCAGCAGTATGCTCTGTGATGAGTCGACTGGAGTTGAAGGGATAGATGTACCCTCGTGGGACACCACGTCCTGCTCGCTATAGCGCACATCAATGCCAGGCTTGAAGATTTCCACTTTCTGATGGGCAAACTGCGCACGGCGCATACGTCGGATAAGTTCCTCGGTTTTTCCCGAGAACATCGTGCCGCATACCACCTCAATCCGTCCGCGACGCATCTGCTCTCCTAATCCATAGCCAACTTCGTTCATTATTTTATTGGGAGTTATATTATTTCATTCAAGTTTTGGAAGTAAAAAAGGAAGCCGAGTTAATTTAAAGATTTAATTATGTAAGATGTAAGATTTAATTATGTAAGATGTAAAGATGTAATTATGTAAGATGTAAGATTTATGCAAGTGGTTCGGAATTTAAAAGGGAGTTAACGAGCCTGCTGCTCGTGGGCAATAGTTTTGCCAATGATAAATCGATATTAGAATCAAAATCAAACCATACAAAACCCATCAACAAATCTAACCAACTAAAAACTAAAAGCTAAGAACTAAAAACAAATTATCTGTCAGCAAAAATACACATTTTTTCTCAATCCCGCAAATAATCGTGCCATGAAAAACTCTATTAATTCCTAAAATTCATGAGTTATAGGAACCCAAGAAACTGGTCAATCTCTTCACGCGTGGTTGCCCAGCTGGTGGCAAGCCTCACCACCGAGTGGCCGTTACCATGTTTCTCCCAGAAGCAGAACTCCACATGGTCAGACAGTTCACTGATGGTTTTATCAGGGAGGATGACGAACAGCTGGTTGGTAGGAGGCTCAAAGAAGAATGGGATTTGCCGCTGATGCAGCCCCGCTTTCAGATAGGCTGCCGCCTCAAGGGCATGTCTGCCTACATTCAGATAAAGGTCATCGGTGAAGAGCGTGTCGAACTGGATGCCTGCAACCCGTCCTTTAGCCATCAATGCCCCATGCTGCTTGATGACAGTGAAGAAATGGGGAATCAGCTCAGGGTCGGGCACGACAACCGCCTCACCGAACAAAGCTCCGCATTTCGTGCCGCCGATATAGAAGGCATCGCAGAATTTCGCCAAATCCTTCAGACCGACATCGTTCTCAGGACTTGCCAGTGAATAAGCCAGACGTGCTCCGTCGATATATAGCAGCAAGCTGTGGCGGCGGCACACCTCATGGACGGCAGTCAGTTCCGCCTTGCTGTAAATTGACCCGTATTCTGTAGGCTGCGAGAGATACACCATCCCGGGAAACACGATATGGTCGTGATTCCCGTCGGCATAGAAGTCATTTACAAACCGGTCGATATCGTCAGCGCTGATTTTGCCCTGACGGTGAGGCAACGTCAAAATCTTATGACCACCCAGCTCCACAGCACCCGCCTCATGCTGGCTGATATGCCCGGTGTCGGGGGCAATCACCCCCTGATACGAGCGGAGCAGCGCACTGATGACGGTGGCGTTGGTCTGCGTGCCGCCCACCAGAAACTGAATCTCCGCGTCAGGACAGCCGCAAGCCACTCGTATTTTCTCTTTTGCCTGCAAGGAATAGGGGTCATAGCCATAGCCACCCGTCTTCTCCAGATTGGTCTTCATCAGGCGCTCCATTATCTTCGGATGTGCCCCTTCCATATAGTCGGAAGCCAATGATATTCGTTGCTGCATAGACAAATAATAACTATATAAATATGATTAGGCTATGCCTTCACCAGCCATTAGTGCGGTCAAGACGACCACAATCCCAGCCTATATCTTATATTACTAAATTAAAAATTCTGGCGGCACCTCGAAATGAGGGCAAATATCAATAGGCAGCCTCCAGCCATCCGAGCATAGCAAGCAGAGAGGCACTCCAGTTTATGGCAATCTCATTGGAGGCATAGGAGTCGGTCACGTCGATGTATGACTCGTCGGGCTGATTCGACGGATAGTTCTTCACATTTTCCTTGTCCTGCTGTCCCGGGTTCGGACCACCTACGAGCATTCCCGGGAAAGGTTTTTCAATGTTGTCGGAAGCAGAAAGACGGTGATGAGGGTGCATCGGACTTTTTGTGCCGAACCCAGTGACATAACAATAGCCGGTGGCATTACGTCCGAGGATGTAATCCGCGTCCTGCTGCGCCGCTTTCAGGTATTTGCTGTCGCCCGTCAGCCGGTAAGCATAAAGGAAAGAGAGGCCGTTCGCGCAGAAAGTCTCCGCCAGGCAGCCCCATCCGAACTCACGGGGCGAGTTGCCGTTTGGTGTCTGGAAAGTGGAAGTCGCAGTAGTCGCAATCATGCGGTCGCAGGCAGCCAAAAGCTGCTGCTTGCACTCCTGTGCCACAGGCGACTGCGGACGGTGCATCATCCAGTCGTAGGCACCGAGCGTGCGGACATCTCCCCAGACGGGGGTGGTGAAATGCCGCGGGCGGTACTGGTCTGCCACTCCCGCAAACCACTTGTCGCCGGTGAGCAGATAAAGCTCGGTGGCGGCCCAGAACCACTCATCCTCCAGATTACGGTCGCCATACTCACCTGTGGAGACTGCCGGCTTGAACATCTCGCTCATCCGGCCCTGAAGATAAAGCATGTCGGGGAAACGCTCCGCCCATCCGTATGCAGCCAACGCGGCTTTCGACGCCTGCTCGGAGAAGCCCGGATAATCGGGATTTCCCTTGTAGATCCTTGCCGCCTGTGCCATCACAGCAGCGAAGTCGAGCGTTGCAGCCGTGCTTTTCTGCACCACATAGCGCTTCTGCTTACATTCAGTCGGCATGATAAACGCCTCGAACGAGGGTGTGGTCAGCTTATGATAAACACCGCCATCGTAGGGGTCCTGCATGGTGAGCATCCACTTCAGGTTGTACATCAGCTCATCAAGCACATCGGCGGTGCGGTTGCCGCTCTCCGGGATATTCGCCTTCAGGGCGTCAAAACTTTGCTTGTTCTGCTCGTAGGAGGCCAGAACAATGCCTACGGAGAAAGCCGAGTTGACAATATATTTATTGAAGTCGCCGGCATCGTACCAACCAAGAGGCGACGAGATGGTGGTACCTTCCGGTCTGCCTAAGCTGGCGGCAGCGGGATGGATATACACCAGCGTGTCGGGATGACCTAACGGACGGGCATACTCGCCGGCGTATGTCCGCTCGATGGCCATACCGCTGCGGTTCAGGTAGAACGACTTGAGTGCAGCTACGGTAAGCTCATGTAGCGCGTCGGACTTGATGGTGAACGTAGCAGTCTCGTCACCACATTTCAGCGTGTAGGTGCCCGGCTCGGTCAGACTGCTGAAGTCGATGACCGTACGCTCTTTCTTCGACCACGGCGATACAGAGGTGCGGACCACATCGGCTTTGATTGCCACCTTGCCGGTCTTGGCATTGGTGATTGTAAACTGTTTGGCTTTGGTTGTTCCTTCAAGCACGGCAGTTTTCTCCTGCTTGGGATACATACCCACCTGATTAAGGCGGATTTGGGCGGCTGCCGTCAAGGGTAATGCCAATGCGGCTGCCAGAATGAAACGACGGGATAAAGTGTTCATGTTTTTAATTGGGTGTTAATTTTCTTTGAAAATGGGAGTTAATTCCTGCGGAATGGAAGTAATAACAGGGAGAAATAACAGGAAAAACAGAGTGGAAGATTGCCACTCGCATCATCTCTCCGATTAACGTCCCCTACCGATTGCAAAAATAAGAAAAACATTTTGTATCACAAAATATCACGGCTTTTTTTTGCTCTTTTAATGACGAGTACAGATTTTTTCAGATACAAATAGGGTGTGCCACGATGAGTTGGCACACCCTATTAGATATACATCAAAACAATGAGTTATTCCTCTTTCGCCTTATCATAATATTCCTGAATATCAGGCCATTGACATCTAACCCCACCTCCATTCAGTTTGTAGTCATCAGAATCTATAATGTCTTTCCAAAAACTGTTGCCTAAGAAAGAAACCAAAAACTTATGGGAAACATCAGGGAATTTTTCGGTCAGCACCAAGTCGTCGAACGACCATTGACCATGTCTGATAGTCGAACGAATGAATTTTTGAGAAATCTCATTTTCAAAATACACAGTCAGTTCATCAACCTTACCACCTTGTTTGTAAATCAAATATTTCTTAAATACCTCACCATTCTCATTATTGCTATGATAAGATCCACCCCAATATCCGATAAGGTCGTTTTTAGGGGCGTCAATATATTTTTTAATCTCATTTTCGCTTACGCGTGTGAAAACCCTGGAATGAGTCTCGCCATTGTCTTCATAAAACTGTGTGAACTTGTTCTTTTGAACATCAAATTTTAAAGTCTCACCGAACGACTCAGGCTGAACCAATATATTGTCTTTGACGGTATAAGGGCCTTCGTAAATAGAATACTGAGTGAATTTCTTATCCTTGTCGAAATAAGCAAAAATATAAGCCATGTAACCATTCGAGCTGTAATATTCGTAGTGCTGGCTATAAAAACACCAATCCTCAGGAGTACTATACATGTGAGACTCATGAAATCCGGTAGTCCATCCTCCAATAATAGAATCACTTAGTTTTACGACCTCATTGTCATCGTCCTTGTTGCACGATAAACAAACAACACCTGCAACAAGTAAAACAGACATCAAAAATAAAAAAGATTTTGTTTTCATAAAAAATGGTTGTTAAATTATTATTAAATAAAGTATTATTGTTTTTATTCGTATGATTACAGCCAGAATTTTCATATAACCAGTCGGATAATTCGAATCACTTTTTTTAATTATCCTTAGACGAATCAAGCTGTCGTCTCTTATATTGTTTCATAAATTCTTTTCTTTCTTTCAGATAGTTCTTCCATTTATTATAGTCTTTCCACATGTACTTCTTACGTTTGTTGGTCATGTCAACTGAAGATGGCAAGTTCACGGCAGGCACAAAATGATAGAGACCGTCTCCATAGCGGTTCTTGAACGTGGAGCAATCAACATCATAGATGATTCTGTCTTCCGACCGTTTCGTCCAGTGGATGGGGTCAAGTGTATGGCGGTCAACAACCTTAAAGCTTCTCGTGAACAAATATTTTCTTCCGAGTTCAACCACAGAAGCCACATATTCTGTGATAATGGTGTCTCCTTTTATGACGTAAGTTCCGCCTGTTAGTTCCGGGTATTCCGTCTGGGAGATTAATCCAGTCCAATCGGGATTATAAACAGGAAGGTTCGCTGTCAAGTCGATGCCAGGAACACCGATTGTGTCAAGCGGAAGGCTGAATGTGGAGTTTTTCCATCGGATAATGGAAAAACTGCCGTCTTCAAAAAACATCATAAAACGTCCGTCCCACTTCGTACGTTCCGACTTGTCACCGATGAAATAATAACCGTTGATGTCAATGAGGGTGTTGATGTCTCCATGCTCGTCATCAAAATAGAATGTATGTTCCCCTTTCGTGAAACACAATGGTTTTGCCGTTATTGTCTGCTGAAGCTTCTTTGCTTTACGCCGCTCCTTTTTGTAAGCCGCTCTTTCTCTCTTGTATTTCCGGTAATTACTGCCCTTATCCCACATGAACCGCCGGTTCTTGCAGTACATGTTTTTGGGCTCTGGCAGGTTTTTTGCCGGGACAAAATGGTACAAACCGTCTCCACCCCACCTTGCTTTCATCTCCACCGTATCAAAGGTGCTGGGATAATCATTTTTTGAATAGACGGACAGCTGCATGGGTTCCAGCGTATGGCGGTCAATGATTTTAAAGATGAATCTCACACGCCTTCGGCCATGGTCGTACATGAAGTTCTTAAAGGTGGATTCACAGATGATGGAGTCTCCTGTGATTCTATAAGCGCCGCCTTCCAATTCATATTTGTTACAAAGAACGGACGAGTTTTCGAAAGGTCTTCCGATATTCGCTCTTAAGTCAATGTCTGGCATTCCTGTGTATTTGAATGGGTCGTTGCGGTTGAGTCCCAACTCCTTCCAATAAAAAACACTGAAACTTCCGTCCTCAAAAAACAGGATGTAACGGAACGTCTCATCTTCGCAGTTGTCTTTGTCTCCAATATAATAATAGCCGTCAATGTCGATATGCTCACGGATATTCCCATGCTCGCCGTCGAAAGTGCATTGCTGATCATCCGACATGAACCTTGCCACGTTACAGCCCTGAAGAGTCACAAACAAGAGGATATAAAAATACATGATGCTCTTACGGGCTTTTTGTAAAATCACAGTCGTCATAGAATCAAATCTAGAAAATGGTTGTTGACCTTTCAGAAAGAAGATATCCATCACAAAGAATAACAAAAGCAGAACTAAAATGGTAATGATTTCTTTTGCAAAGTTATCAATTATTAACTTGGCGAACTGAACGTTTACATAATTTAACCCACTGACTTAATTATAATTAACGGAAACACCTGAAAAGATTGTTTTATCTTCCCGATTTTTAAATGTATTTTACATATTTCAGAATTTGTTGTTTTTATTTATATTGAACATGCTTAGTTTACTTAAAACCTTTTCGTTGCTTTTAACCATTTGTAAGCATTATTGTTACTAATAACAACATTCGGATTAGGAGAATATAAAACAGAGTCACACCGTTTAAATAATTTATACAAACCATCATCACGTAGTTTGTGGGCATACATATTATCATTATGCTCTAACCTGCAGTCACGGAGAACTTCATGTAACGAATCCTTAGAATGATCCTCTGAATTATAAACATTCCAAGAACAGCGTTCTTCATCAAATAAAAAAACTCCATCAAATAATGTTTTCCTTTTCTTTCCGATCAATTCCACACTAATCGTATCATTTGAGAACGATTCTGAATTAAAATTCACTCTAACCAGATTCATTCCATCATATATTTTTTTTGAGAGATCGCCTTGCGTGTAACATTCATTCTCTATTTTTACTCCATTAATAAAAATTTTGCATTTTTTTATTTTATTACCTTCCTTTGACTTAATGTATAATTTCAAATGATTACTCTTATTATGTTTTGGATTGTCTTTAATATATTCGCAACTTGAACTTATATATTCCAACCTGTTTTTGTCATACCTTGTCTCAATGACCTGAGGAAAAACAACTTCATCGTCCATGAATGTCATATAAGAAAAAAAACTGCACGACTGACATAACAACATGACAATAAAAGAAATTATTATTTGTTTTTTTATCTCTTTCTTTTTCATACTACTATTCCTATCAGTCAATAAGATTTGAAAAATATCTTTTTCTTTCTGTATATTTCATTACTCATTGTCATAAACCCGATGAGGACCACCGTTGTTGCCGGTTGTCGAGCCTGTTTCCGATTGAGGTTTATTGTCTCCTGATTCAACAATTCTACAACCAGAAAGATAATAAGCTATCAGCAAAGCGACCAATGCAAACAAGATAATCTTTATTGTGTTGTTAATCATAATCGTTATATTTAGAAACTCCAGTTTCTGATTTAGATTGTGAGTTGATTTTATGATGTTTACATGGAAATCATCCGGATGGTTTTTTTTCCGCGAAGCGGTTTTTTTCCTGAAACCGTCAGGTTTTTTTCTTCATTTTTAATTGCTCAACCTTTTATCTTCACTGTAAACGTTATTATTTTTCCTCTACTATAATTAACCCTACTCAAGCTATACGATTAAAAATGAAGTTTTTTTGATTTTTATTTTTAAAACCGAAATTTGAGTTAGAAATAATACGAGAACGTCGGCCACACATGATAGATATAGCGGTGTCCGGTCTTGACCGCATATTTTTTATTCATGTCAAGCAGTCCGATGTTTGCCTCAAGAGAGAAACGGCAATGCCGGTAGTGATAGGCAAAACTGGGCTGGATACCGATGTTAAATGACTTGATTTTCGACTGACCGTCGAGCACAGACGCGCGCTTGGCATAAAAAGAGTTTGGATGATCTTCTAAGGGAGGAGTAAAGCGGCTGTCAAAATCGTAGTCATCTTGTCCGACGGTGAAATTGAATGAAGGACCGATACCCAGCACAAGCTTATGCCGGTTTTCTCTCCATCTGGCTATTGTGAATTGCAGCACGACTGGAACGTGAATGAAGGTAAAACAACATTCAATCTCATTATTCATTCTCTTCTCGTAATGTCGCCAATAATCATCGTCGTCAACGTCTTTGGCATAAACAACGTCGATTCCACCCCTCAGCGACCAACGGTCATTTAAATGATATGTAGCCTCCAATCCAGCTTTTAAAGTTCCAAATTCATTGTTACTATAATGATAACCGTCGTAGAAGCGACCGCATTCACCAAGTCCGATAGCGGCATTGACACCGAATTCCCATTTCTTCTCCTGACCATTCACAGTGGTCACAGGTATCAGAAGAATAAACAATAATATGAGTTTTGTTTTCATATTGATATGGATTTAATAGTTCTCTGGTCCATAATAAACGTATTCTATTTCCGACATGTTCACACGAACCGAATCGGCAGTCCATTCGCGCAAGTCGAGCAACAAAGAATCATTGCGCATCTCAAGCCATTTCTCCAGGCTCTTTCTGCTGTCTGCTACTGCAACACACATCACTTCCACCCCATCAGTGAAATAGTCATACCATTTGGTCTGATTGCCCATGCCGTCTTGCTCAACAGCATATACATCAATATCAACACCAGACGTTCCAGGTATGACCTCTCTGAAGATTTGACGGGACAGTCTGTGTCCGGCGCTGTCGCTGTCATCTCTGGTTAAGCCGGCAACACAAATATGGACTTTTCGTTCCGACAGGTTGCGTACATGTAACTGACAGGGCCTCTTCATCGTTTTTCCGTATGAAGCATCATAACAATCATCACATTGAAACGCCATCAGCCCTACAGTCAACGCTACCATAACGACGCTTATGATTTGTTTACACAGTCTGTTCATCATGTTTAAGGGTACTTCTATAAATTAGTTTTTATTATTTCATGGGTGCTCTATTGTGCTTCGACGCTTTACGTTTCTTAGCGGCATCTTTGTCCTTTTGCCTTGGACCATAGCTCGCTATGCTTCTGCGGCTGCAAGAACAAATCTACTCGCTAATAAACTGTAAATCGTCTGAA
>JAEEGF011640441.1_pt1 | contig 19004 bp, 14 predicted proteins | sample 9134171 | NCBI WGS metagenome assembly JAEEGF01 (sample SAMN16246542, study PRJNA631951) | gut metagenome | biome: gut microbiome; feature: rumen; material: AP-attached | host: Bos | place: Iran: Karaj | collected 2018-10
CAAGCGTCTGCAGATCGCAATCGGTCAGGCGCGTGAATACAACCTGCTCGGCAAGGACATCTTCGGCACCGGCTTCGACTTCGATATCGAAGTACGTCTCGGCGCAGGCGCGTTCGTCTGCGGCGAAGAGACCGCGCTTCTGACCTCCATCGAGGGCAACCGCGGCGAGCCGAGAAACAAGCCCCCGTTCCCGGCGAACAAAGGTCTGTTCGGTCAGCCGACGATCATCAACAACGTCGAAACGCTCGCGAACATCCCGCAGATCATTCTGAAGGGCGCGCAGTGGTTCGCATCCATGGGCACCGAGAAGTCCAAGGGCACCAAGGTCTTCGCACTCGGCGGCAAGATCGTCAACACCGGTCTCGTCGAGATCCCGATGGGCACCACGCTGCGTGAGATCATTTACGACATCGGCGGCGGCATCCCGAACGGCAGAAAGTTCAAGGCAGTCCAGACCGGCGGTCCGTCCGGCGGCTGCATCCCGGCACAGTTCCTCGATCTGCCGATCGACTATGACAACCTCATCAAGATCGGCGCGATGATGGGCTCCGGCGGTATGATCGTCATGGACGACTCGACCTGCATGGTCGACGTCGCGCGCTTCTTCCTCGACTTCACGGTCGACGAGAGCTGCGGCAAGTGCACCCCGTGCCGTATCGGTACGAGACGCCTTCTCGAAATGCTTGACAAGATCACGTCCGGCAACGGAACGCTCGAAGATCTCGACAAGATGGAAGAGCTCTGCAACTACATCAAGGCGAACGCGATGTGCGCACTCGGTCAGACGGCGCCGAACCCGGTTCTGTCCACGCTGAAGTACTTCCGCGACGAATACGAAGCGCACGTTGTCGAGAAGCGCTGCCCGGCGGGCGTCTGCAAGAACCTCATGCACTATGAGATTCAGCCCGACAAGTGCCGCGGCTGCACGCTCTGCGCACGCAAGTGCCCCGCAAACGCGATCACCGGCAAGGTCAAGGAACCGCATGTCATCGACCAGTCGAAGTGCATCAAGTGCGGCGCCTGTATGGAGGGCTGCAAGTTCTCCGCCATCATCAAGAAATAAGGAGGACGACCATGGATACTGTTCACATGAAAATCAACGGAATGGAGATCGAAGTCCCCGCAAATTCCACGATTCTGGAAGCGGCGGAGCTTGCAGGTATCCGCATTCCGACTCTCTGCTACATGAAGCAAATCAACGCCATCGGCGCATGCCGTATGTGCGTGGTCGAAGTCAAGGGCGCTCGCTCGAACCCCGTCGCGTGCCTCATGCAGGTCGCCGAGGGCATGGAAGTGCAGACGAACACGCCCGCGCTTCGCGCATCCCGCAAGATGACGCTCGAGCTGATGCTTTCGAATCACCGTATGGACTGCCTGAGCTGCGTCAGAAGCGGCAACTGCGAACTGCAGGCGCTGTCTCAGGAATACGGCTGCGATGCGCATAAGTTCGAAGGCGCGCCGACCGAGCCGGACATCGACGATTCCGCGATCCACCTCATCCGCGACAACTCGAAGTGCATCCTTTGCCGTCGCTGCGTAGCGGTGTGCAAATACAACCAGCACTGCAACGTCATCGGCGCGAACGAGCGCGGCTTCAAGACGCATATCGCAAGCGCGTTCGATCTGCCGCTCGCGACCACGTCCTGCGTCAACTGCGGTCAGTGCATCAGCGTCTGCCCGACCGGCGCGCTCACCGAGCGTGACGATACCGAGAAGGTCTGGAAAGCGATTGCCGATCCCGATCTGCATGTGGTCGTCGGTCCCGCACCGTCCGTCCGTGCACAGCTCGGCGAGGAATTCGGTATGCCGATCGGCACGAACGTCGAAGGCAAGATGATCGCAGCGCTCCGCCGTCTCGGCTTTGACAAGGTGTTCGACGTGGACAACGCGGCGGACGTCACGATCATGGAAGAGGGCACCGAGCTGATCGGCCGTCTCACCAAAGGCGGCAAGCTCCCGCTGATCACAAGCTGCAGCCCCGGCTGGATCAAGTTCTGCGAGCACTACTATCCGGAATTCATTCCGAATCTTTCGAGCTGCAAATCGCCGCAGGGCATGTTCGGCGCACTCGTCAAGTCCTATTATGCCGAGAAGATGGGCATCGATCCGAAGAAGATCTTCGTCGTCTCCATCATGCCGTGCACCGCGAAGAAGTTCGAAGTGCAGCGTCCCGAGCTCGGCAAGGACGGCAGACCGGACGTCGACGTATCGCTCACCACGCGTGAACTTGCGCGCATGATCCGTCGCGCGGGCATCAAGTTCGAAGATCTGCCCGAAGAAGTCTGCGATCCGATGCTGGGCGTTGCGTCCGGCGCAGGTCACATCTTCGGCGCAACCGGCGGCGTTATGGAAGCCGCTCTGCGTACCGCGTACGAAGTCGTCACCGGCAAGACGCTCGAAAAGGTCGAATTCCATGCCGTCCGCGGCACCGAAGCGATCAAGGAAGCGGAATACGATCTCAACGGCGTCAAGGTGCGCGTTGCGGTCACCAGCGGTCTCGAGAATGCTTCGAAGCTCCTTGACATGATCAAGAGCGGCGAGAAGCAGTACGAGTTCGTTGAGGTCATGGCGTGCCCCGGCGGCTGCGTCAACGGCGGCGGTCAGCCGATTCAGCCCGGTTCCGTCCGCAACTTCGTCGATCTCCGCGCAAAGCGCGCGGCGGCGCTCTACGGCGAGGACGACAATATGCCGCTCCGCAAGAGCCACGAGAATCCCGAAGTCCAGGCGCTCTATCGCGACTATCTCGGCGAGCCGAACAGCCACAAGGCGCACGAGCTGCTGCATACGCATTACACCGAGCGCGGTCTGTACAAATAAGAACTGCTGAACAAGAGGGCGGGAGAGCGATCTCCCGCTCTTTTGCTGCGCGGAAAAAGAAAATGCGAAAAGAAAAAAGGAAAATTTGCAGTTTTGGCGTATATATTTATTGAATAGTTTTGCGGAGGACGACGATGGAAGACGGATCGGTTCGAAAAATGCGCGAGGAATGGGAGAAGCAGATGCTTTCGCCCTATGCGACGCTGTCGGTCAACACGCGCGGCCGCGATGTGCCGATGCCGCTGTGTCCCGTGCGCACCGAGTTTGTGCGCGACCGCGACCGCATCCTGCATTCGAAGTCGTTCCGCCGTCTGAAGCATAAGACGCAGGTGTTCCTTGCGCCGAAGGGCGATCATTACCGCACGCGGCTCACGCATACGCTGGAGGTCACGCAGATTGCGCGCACCATCTCCCGCGCGCTGCGGCTCAACGAGGATCTGACCGAGGCGATCGCGATGGGGCACGACCTCGGACATACGCCGTTCGGACATGCGGGCGAAGAGGTTCTGAACGAACTGCTGCCCGGCGGCTTCAAACACAATCTGCAGAGCCTGCGCGTCGTCGAAAAGCTCGAGTACGACGGCAAAGGTCTGAACCTCACGTGGGAGGTGCGCGACGGCATCGTGAATCACACGAGCAGCGGACATCCCGCAACGGTCGAAGGCAAGGTCGTTTCGCTGGCGGACCGCATCGCCTATATCAACCACGACATCGACGACGCCATGCGCGCGGGCGTGCTCAACGAGGCGGACCTGCCGCGTTCGTGCATCGAACTGTTCGGCGAAACGCACGCAAAGCGCATCAACAGCCTGATCATCAACGTCATCTACAACAGCTTCGACAGCGATGTGATCCGCTTTTCGCCGGACTATGCCGAGGAATTCAAGGTCCTGCGGCAGTTCATGTTCGACAACGTCTATCTGAACCCGACCGCCAAGAGCGAGGAGGGCAAGGCAAAGGGCGTGGTGCGCGCGCTGTACGAATACTACTTTGCGCATCCGGAGCTGTTGGACGAGGAATACGCGATCACGCGCGAAACCGAAGGCAAGGAACGCGCCGTTGCGGATTTCATCGCAGGAATGAGCGATACCTACGCGATCGGCACCTACGAAAAACTGTTTGTGCCGAAAAGCTGGAGCTGATTCATCTTCGAAAGGAGCATCGGGAATGGCATTTCCGAGCGCGTGGCTCGACGAGCTGCTGCACAAAAACGACATCGTATCCGTCGTTTCGGAATATGTGGAACTCAAGCCCAAGGGACGCAAACTCTGGGCCTGTTGTCCGCTGCACGGCGAAAAGACGCCGTCGTTCTCGGTCTCCCCGGACAAGCAGCTGTTCTACTGCTTCGGCTGTCACGCGGGCGGCACGGTGATCCAGTTCGTCATGGACATGGAGCGGCTGACCTTCTACGAAGCCGTGCAGCAGCTTGCCGCGCGCGTCAACATGGAGCTTCCGAACGAGATCAACGACCGCGAGCTGCAGAAACAGCGCGCCTATAAAAAACGCCTGCTCGAAGCGAACCGTGACGCGGCGCGCTACTACTGCCGGTGCTTCGTCGATCCGGAGATCGGCAAACCGGCGCGCGAATACGCCGCACGGCGCGGACTCAATACGGAGATCATCACGCAGTTCGGCATCGGCTATGCGCCCGACACATGGGATTCGCTGTTGAAGCATCTCAAGAGCCTGAACTACACCGAAAAAGAACTGATCGACGCGGGACTTCTGGTGCACAACAGCGAGCGCGGCACGGTCTACGACGCGTTTCGCGGGCGGCTGATCTTTCCGATCCTCAACGTCAACGGCTCCGTGCTCGGCTTCGGCGCGCGCGTGATGGGCGACGAAAAACCCAAGTACATCAACACGGGCGATACGCCGGTCTACAACAAGCGCAACAACCTGTACGGGCTGAACCTGCACAAAAACGAAAAGCTCGACGATCTTGTTATGGTCGAAGGCTATATGGACGTGATCGGGCTGTACAAAGCGGGCGTAAAGAACGCCGTCGCAAGCCTCGGCACCGCGCTGACACAGCAGCAGGCGCGACTTTTGAAGCGATATGTCGAAAAGGTCTACATCGCGTATGACGGCGATGCGGCGGGGCAGAATGCGATGGTACGCGGGCTCGACATCCTGAAAGCCGAAGGGCTCGAGGTGCGCGTCATCACGTTCCCGGACGACCTCGATCCGGACGAATACGTGCAGATCTACGGCAAGGACGGGTTCGACCGGCTCAAGGAAAACGCGCTGTCGCTGAACGCGTTTAAGATCGAAGCGATGGCGAGAAACTATGATCTGCAGGACGAAAATGCGCGCGAGCAGTTCGCAAGACACGCCTGCGCGTTCGTCGCAAGCCTGCAGCCGATCGAGCAGGAGCGGTACTACCGGCTGATCGGCAAAAAAACGGGCTATCCGCTCGAAGCGCTGATCGCGCAGGGACAGCGCAGCGGCGGGATCGCGCCGGACCTCAGCAAGGCGCCGATCCACGGCGGGTTCCGCAGACGCGCCGAAGACGGCGAGGATTCGCGGGACGTGATCGAACGCACGCTGCTGCTCGCGTGCCTCAAGGATCGGGAAGCGCTGCGGCTGTGCGAAGAACAGCACGCCGCCGAGAGGATCAAGAATCCGACCTACCGTGCGCTCTACGAGGCGATCCGCACACAGGGGACCGCGTTTTCGATCGCGAAATACGTCGGCGAGCTTCCGGACAAGGAGGCGGAAACGGTGTCCGCGATCCTGCGCGAGGAGGAAGCGACGGAGAACGCGGTGCGCGCGGCAGCCGACTGTCTGAAACGTCTGGAGCAGGAGAACGGCGCGGACGAGATCGCGCGGCTGCAGGCGGAGCTGAAACGACCGGATCTTACGGCAGAGGAACGCAATGCCGTTTTGAAGGAAATAACCAATCGCATACGGGCAAATAAATAAGGAGACGGGACATGGAAGAAACAAAGATCACCAACAACGAAACCGTTGAAACCACGGAGAAGAAGCGCGCGAAGAAGGCGAAGAAGGTCGAAACCGCGGAAGAAATCAAGGTTGAAGCGCCGCAGGAGGACAAGCCCGAAACGGCGGAGCCGGCTGCGGAAGAGGAGCCGGTGAAAAAGCCCAAGAAGGCGTCGAAGCCGAAGGCCAAGAAGACGGAAGAGCCCGTCGAGCCGGAACCGGTCGAAGCGCCGGTCGAGCCGGAGCCGGTCGAAGAAGAGCCGGTGAAGAAGCCGAAAAAGGCGTCCAAGCCCAAGGCGAAGAAGGTCGAGAAGATCCCGGACGAGCCGGAGGAGGAACCGGAGGACGAGCCGGAGGATTCGGACGACGACAAATCCGACGATGAACCGGACATGAAGCCCGTCAACGCGGAGCAGAAGATTCGCGAGCTGCTGGAATCCGGCAAGCAGAAGGGCATTCTGACCTACACCGAGATCATGGACACGCTGAACGAGCTCGGCATCGACGCCGATCAGATGGACAAGATCTACGGCGAACTCGAAGACCTGAACATCGACATCGTCGAGGAAATCGAGATTCCGGAGGACATCAACGAGGAGATCGCGCAGATCGAAACCGTCCTTGCGAGCACCGAAGGCATCAACATCGACGATCCGGTCCGCATGTATCTCAAAGAGATCGGCAAGGTTCCGCTTCTGAACGCCGCGGAGGAAATCGAGATCGCGCAGCGCATGGCGGACGGCGACCTCGACGCGAAACACCAGCTTGCGGAGGCAAACCTCAGACTCGTCGTTTCGATCGCAAAGCGTTATGTCGGACGCGGCATGCTGTTCCTCGATCTGATTCAGGAGGGCAACCTCGGCCTCATCAAGGCGGTCGAGAAGTTCGACTACCGCAAGGGCTATAAGTTCTCGACGTACGCGACGTGGTGGATCCGTCAGGCGATCACCCGCGCGATCGCCGATCAGGCGCGTACGATCCGCATCCCCGTGCATATGGTGGAGACGATCAACAAGCTGATCCGCGTCAACCGTCAGCTCGTGCAGGAGCTCGGACGCGATCCGCGCCCCGACGAGATCGCGCACGAAATGGGCATCTCTGAGGACAAGGTCCGCGAAATCCTCAAGATCGCACAGGAGCCGGTTTCCCTCGAAACCCCGATCGGCGAGGAGGACGATTCGCACCTCGGCGACTTCATCCCCGACGACGACGCGCCCGCGCCCGCGGACGCCGTGGCGGTCGCGCTTTTGAAGGAGCAGCTTGTCGAAGTGCTGAACACGCTCACCCCGCGTGAAGCGAAGGTTCTGCGTCTCCGTTACGGTCTCGACGACGGCAAGGCAAGAACGCTCGAAGAGGTCGGCAAGGAGTTCAACGTCACGCGTGAGCGCATCCGTCAGATCGAGGCGAAAGCCCTGCGCAAACTCCGCCACCCGTCCAGAAGCAAGAAGCTCAAGGATTTCCTGGAATAAGACAAGAAAAACGCACCGGCAATCCGGTGCGTTATGCTTTATAAGCGAGCATGTTCCCGATCGGAATCGTAAAGCCGAGGGCTTTGTACATCGCAAGGTCGCAGTCCGCGCAGCCGACGGTCATGGACATAACGCCGCTGTTTTCGAATGCAAAGCGAACAAGCGCACCCGCGATGCCCTTATGCCGGTATGCCGGCAGAATAAAGAAGTCCTCAAAGACGCCGGAGGGACCGTAGCAGAACGTGGAAAACGTGATCGAAACGGAGCAGCAGCCGATCAGTTGACCATTCTCGCGGCAGCTGAAGAAAAGGATGCGTTCGTCCTCGATCGCATGCTTCAGCGATGCGAAATCCTCCTGCGTCGGCGCATCCTCGCCGATCGATTTCTTATAGGCAATATGCAGGGGCAGTAGCGCATCCGCGTCCGCGCCGGTCAATCGAAACAGTTCCATACACACCTCCGAATCGATTCTATCACGGATCGGATCGAGAATCAAGAAAATCGGTATAGACGAACGGACGGATTTGCGGTATAATGCACATAAATCGGAAATCTCGGAGGCAATATGAATACTGGGAAAAACATCATTCTGACCGGCGACCGACCCACGGGTCGGCTGCACCTCGGTCATTACGTCGGTTCCTTGAAGCGCCGCGTGGAACTGCAGAATTCGGGCAAGTTCGATGCGATCAACATTCTGATCGCCGACGATCAGGCGCTGACCGACAATGCGGACAATCCCGCCAAGATTCGCGACAACATGATTCAGGTCGCGCTGGACTATCTTTCGGTCGGCATCGATCCCAAAAAGTCCACGATCTGCGTACAATCCGCGCTGCCCGCGCTGCATGCGCTGACCTTCTATTATATGAACCTCGTGACGACCGCGCGGCTGTCGAGAAACCCCACCGTCAAGGCGGAGATTCAGATGCGCGGCTTTGCGGACGAGGGGCTTCCGGCGGGCTTTTTCAGCTATCCGGTGTCGCAGGCGGCGGACATCACCGCATTCGACGCAAACGTCGTTCCGGTCGGCGAGGATCAGCTCCCGATGATCGAGCAAACGCGTGAGATCGTCGAGAAGTTCAATAAGATTTACGGCGACACATTGATCCTGCCGAAGGCGATGATCCCCGAAAACGAGACGCAGCGGCGTCTGCCGGGCGTTGACGGCAAGGCGAAGATGAGTAAGTCCCTCGGCAACTGCATCTATCTCTCGGATGACGCCAAGACGGTCAAAAAGCAGGTCAACGGCAAGATGTTCACCGATCCGCAGCATCTTCGCATCGAGGATCCCGGTCATCTCGAAGGCAACGTCGTGTTCACATATCTCGACGCGCTTTGCACCGACGCGCACTTTGCCGAGTTTCTGCCCGACTATGCGAACCTCGACGAGATGAAGGCGCATTATCAGAGAGGCGGCCTCGGCGACGGCACATGCAAGAAGTTCTTAATTAACGTTTTGGAAAGCGAGCTTGCGCCGATCCGCGCGGAGCGCGCAAAGTGGGAGGCGGATATCGACGCGGTCTACGACATCCTGCGCGAAGGCACCGCAAAGGCGACGGAAATCACCAACGCCACGCTCGCGCGCGTACGCAAGGCGATGCGCATCAACTATTTCGACGACCGCGCGATCGTCAAGGAATGGGAGGCGCTCTTAAGAGCCGCAAAACAATGAAAACGGTATTGCTGATCGGCGCAGGCGGGGGAATGGGCTCCGCCTGCGCCCGTATGCTTTTACGGCAAGGATACCGCGTGATCGGGCTCGACCGCGAAGGCACGGTTGTGCCGGAGGGCGCAGCGTTTGTTCCGATCGACGTCACCGATCCCGCATCGGTGCAGTCTGCATGCGAAGCCCTGCAGGGGACCGCGCTCGACGCGATCGCCTACATGGCGGGGATATACGACACGGATTCGCTGATCGAGATCGACGAGGCGCGCATGCGCCGCATTTTCGAGGTCAACGTGTTCGGCGCGTACCGCGCGATCAAGGCGTTCTTCCCGCTGCTTCGGGAAAACGGGCGCGTCGTGCTCGTGACGAGCGAGCTTGCGCCGCTCGATCCGCTGCCGTTTACGGGGCTGTACGGTGTGACCAAGGGCACGCTCGAGCAGTACGCCTTTTCGCTTGCGATGGAGCTGCAGCTCATCGGCGTCAAGGTCTCGGTCATCCGCCCCGGGGCGGTCGAAACGCCGTTGATCGGCCGGTCGGTGGAGCGCATCGAAACGTTTGCCGCAAACACGGAACACTATCCGGAATGCGCGGAACGGTTCCTCTACGTCACGCACAAGGTCGAATCCAGGAGCGTCCCGCCGGAAGCGGTGGCAAAAAAGCTCATTCGCATCCTTTCCGCCAAACGCCCGCGCTTCCTCTACTCCCTGAACACCAGTCCGATTCTGAAGCTATACGGCATCCTGCCGAAGCAATGGAAGCTTTTCGCGATCAAAACCTATCTCAAACGCAAATAAAAAACGGATCGGAACGCACCGATCCGTTCTTTTGTATGGGATTACAGCAGCTCGATCGCGCCGGATTCGTCCAGCTTCAGCGCCGTTTCGAAGAAGGCTTTGCAGGCGCGGATCATGTACGCCGTGTCCCTGACGCCCGAGGTCTCCACGCAGGAGTGCATGGCAAGCTGCGCAAGCCCGATATCGACGGTCTTGAGGGAGACGCGCGTGTTGCTGATGCTGCCGAGCGTTCCGCCGCCTGCGACGTCGCTGCGGTTCGCAAAGTGCTGTACCGGTACGTCGGCGCGCGCGCAGATTTCCGCAAACAGCGCTTCGGAGAGCGCGTCGGTCGTGTAGCGCTGATTCGCGTTGTGCTTGATGACGACGCCCGCGTTCATGTGCGGCGCGTTCTTGGCGTCACTCAGTTCCGGATGGTTCGGATGCAGCGCGTGTCCGTTGTCGCAGGAGAGCATCAAAGACGCGGGCAGCAGCGCGGACAGCGGCTGTCCCTTGGCCTCCGAAATGCGCGTCAAAACGTCAAAGAGCAGCGTACTTGCGGCGCCCTGTTTCGTTTCGCTGCCGACCTCCTCGTTGTCGAACAGCGCATAGACGGGGATCGCCTTCGGCGCTTCGGCTTCGAGGAACGCTTCAAGCGTCGTATAGGCGCACTGCAAATCGTCGATGCGCGGCGCGCAGAAGAACGCGTCGTCCGCGCCGAAGATCGAGCCGCGGGTGCGGTTGATCACAAAGAGATCGAGCGCCGCGATCGCGTCCTGTTCGACGCCGAGCCGCTCCGCGACAAGCGCCTTGACCGTGCCCTTTTCGGTCGTGTTCGCAAGCAGCGGGAGCGTGTCGACCGCCTTGTTGTACTTGTAGCCGTTGTTGATCTCGCGGTTGAAATGGATGCAGACGTTCGGGATCAGGCAGAGATCGCGGTCGAAGGTCACGACCTTCGTCTCAAACGCGGCGCCGTTTTTGACGATCGCGCGGCCCGCAAGCGAAAGCGGACGGTCGAACCAGCTCGAGCAGATCATGCCGCCGTAGCCCTCGGTGTTGAGCTTGAGATAATGCTCGCAGGCGGGGACTTCGCTGTCGGTCTTGAGCTTGAAGCACGGGCTGTCGCTGTGGCTTGCGGCGATCATAAAGCCGTTCGCGCCTTCCGTCACGGAGAATGCGATCAGCGAGGAGCCGTTGCGCGTCACATAATAGCGTCCGCCGTTTTCAAGCGTCCACGGCGTCTGAAACGACAGCCGGCGGTAGCCCCGTTCTTCGAGACGGCGCGCAACTTCGCGTACCGCGGCAAAGCTCACCGGGCTTGCTTCGAGAAAGTCCAACAGTGCGTTGGTGCATTCGAGATCCGAACGATTCATACTTGCCTCCTAAATCAGTTTTTGGGTGTGCGCCTGCGCTTCGGCTTGGTCGCGGAAATCTGCAGCAGAATGCCGGACGCAAGGCACAGGATCGGGATGATCAGATAGAAATAGTCGAACAGGAAGAAGTTGCGGTACGCTTTCAGCGGGAAGCCGGGGAAGAGCACGTACAGCAGATAGCAGATCAGATACAGGACCGATACGATCAGCCCCGCATGCGCGAGAATCAAGGTCGCTTTGCGCGTGGATTTTCTCATGCTCCGCCTCCTCAATCAAGGTCCACGACGGCAAGAATGTCGCCGTGCGTACGGTCGTTGTGCCCGTAAACCGTCTTGTTCCAGAACATGCTCGAGGAACCGCCGCCGTCGAGGTTGTATGCCATCGTGTAGCCCAGCTGTTCGCAGAGCAGGCTCAGATCTTCAAACGTCATGCCGGGCGACTTGCCGTTGCCGTGGTTTTTGCCGTTGTAGTCGATCATCTCGCGCGTGCCGAGCACCATGAGCAGGCTGTAGTGTCCCGGTTCATAGTAGCCGAGCACCGTGCGCGGATTGTAGTTGCCGAGCGAAGAATTGAACACCTTCTTCGCGGTGCCGTCCTCGTTCAAAAGCTTCGGACCGAAGTAGAACGCCTGATACGGATAGTTCGCCAGGATCTCGTCGTAATCGATCTTGTCCGCCTTGCAGTCGTACACGCGCATCGTGCCGTCGTAGAAGATCACGCAGAGGTCGGAGGTGTAGCGCGTCTGCTTTTTGCCGCCGGAGGGGAAGAGCTGCGCGCCGTTGCGGATCACGAGACCGTCGGAGATCTTGCCCGCATTGAAGTTGTCGCCGTTGGTTGCGACGATCGCGCCGATCTCCTCGGCGTACTTCTGCGTCTTCACGTTGTCCTTCGGATTCAGACGGTAGGCGGTCTTGAAACAGTTGATGTCGCGCACGTAGATGTCCGCGATCTGATACTCCTGCTTGCCCTTCTTGCAGCGATAGATTTCGACGACGACCTGATTGCTCGAATAGGTGTAGATCAGCGCCTTTTCGGTTCCGTCCGCGAGCGTCTCCACGACGTTCGAAGCGTCGTAGACCTGCGTCTGCTTTTCATCGGTGAACTTCTCGGCAAACTTGTTGCCCAAAAGTCCCGGGATCGTGCTCGGCGCGGGCGTGTCCGTCGGCGCGGGCGTATCGGTCGGCGCGGGCGTCGCGGCCGGATCGGCGGAGGCGGGCGCCTGCGTCGCTTCGATTGTCGGGATCTCGGTCGGTTCCGCGGTCGGCGCCGGCGTCGGCGCTTCGGTCGGGACCGGCGTGCTGAGCTGCGCCACGACTTCCGCTTCGTTGACCGTCTGGCAGCCGAGCCGCATCAGCAGATTGCAGCTGTGCGTGATGATCACAAGCGACAGCGCGACGAACAGGATCACGTCGATCAGCGCGATCAGGAAGAACCGGCCCTTGTTGAACCGTCTGCCCTTGAACGCGCCCGCCACGAACAGCAGGTCGTAGAACAGCACGGAAAGGACCGTGAGAATCGGGATCACGATCGACAGCGACGGCACGAACGGCAGGTCGGACTGCTCGATAAAGTGCAGACGTGGATTGAAGTGATCCAGAATGTGATACAGGATGTAGACGGCGGACAGCACGATGGCAAGATTCAGAACGACCGCGGCAACGATCCGCAGCGCTTTCCATCGGCTGTTCGGCTGTTTTGAAGGTTGATTTGTCATAACACTCTCCGAAGGTCAGATGTCCTTTCTGCGGAACACAAACGAGCGCTGCAGCAGAAACGACAGCGGATAGCAGATCAGCTGCGCAAGGATGTTTGCGAGCCATGCCGGCACGCCGAGATGCGTGAACAGCTCGATCAGCAGCCAGTTCATCAGAAGCACCGTGATTGCGACGACCGCGTAGCGCAGAAGATTGCGGTCCTTGCGTACGCCGTCAAAGACGAACCGTCGGTTCAGAAGATAGTTGCAGATGCCGGAGATGACGCGCGCGAGCACGAGCGACACCATGCGCAGTACGGCGCCGCCGCCGACGAACACGACCGGATTGATCGCAAGCAGCGTTTCCGCCCACTTCGAGGTCACCGAACGGTCGAAGGAGAACATCTCTTTGGCGATGCCGAAGCCGCCGAACGCCGCGACCGTGCCGTAGAAGATCAGGCAGAAGCTCAGAAAGTCGATCAAAAAGCTCACGAACGACGTCGACATGAATTTCAAGAACGTCGGTCCGAGGAATTTGAAGATGACCTTGTAGATCTTCGCGGAGTCGTGCAGCGTATCGAAATGCGAAGAACTGTTGTCGTCGATGTAGACCGTTTCGATCGGTACCTCATACACGCCGCTGCCGCGCGTGCAGCAGCTGAGCAGCTGATGGATCTCGTATTCGTAGCGGTCGCCCTGCAGCGCAACCATTTCCGGAATGCGGCTTGCGGAGAACGCGCGCAGACCTGTCTGCGTATCGTAGACGCGCTTGCCGGTCGTCAGCTGAAAGACACCGCGCGTGATGCTGTTGCCGAAGCGGCTGCGCAGCGGGACCTTGCCCTTGAACCGGCGCGAACCGGTGATCAGCACATCGGGATGCGCCGCATACGCCTCGCAGACCTTGAGACAGTCGTTCAACAGATGCTGTCCGTCCGCGTCGACGGTCAGAACGCCCTCGTCGGCAGGGTAGTGTTCGGCTATATAGGCATACGCCGTTTTCAACGCGGCGCCTTTGCCGCGGTTTTTCTCATGCGAAAGCAGCGTGACGCGCGGGAACGTTTCGACCGCTTCAAAGACGGAACGGCAGGCTTCGCTGCTGCCGTCGTTGACGACGACGATCGGAAAATCCGTATGCTCGGTAAAATCACGCAGCACGCCGAGCAGCTTTTCATCCGGTTCATATGCCGGAATTACAACAATCATGGATATACCCCCATAAATACTCACATTACAGTATACCATAATTCTCCGGAAAAGGAAGCTTTTTTTCCGAAAACACCCGAATTTGACGGCTGTTTTTGCGGCTATACCGGTATCATAGCACCGAAATGCGTTGTTTTTGTAAAATGTTCGTAACGATTCCGTATTTCCGTGGAATTCCGCAAAGATTTGGAGTACAATCTACAATGAAAACATATGAACCGAAAGGATCATTTTCCATGAATCAGAAAAAACTTGTCATTTTGCTTTCCTGCATTGCGGGCGGGATCGTGATTCTCGGCGTCGTGATAGCGCTGCTTCTGTCGCCGATCACTTCCTTCCTGCACGGTGGGACGGGCGACGATTTCCGCAACGTCGGCTCCTGCGCAGGCAAGACGACCGAACCGGAAGCGAATGTGCCGGACAATGTGTTCATCACACCGGGACCGGACGAAGCGCCGCATGCGGACGTGACGCCTTCGAATCCGGAGCAGCAGAGCGCGCAGCCGACCGAGATCGCGACGCCGGAACCGACGATCGATCCGTACGAAGCGCTGTACGAGCGCGCGGACACCTCGATGATGAAGGACATCGTCAACGTCCTGCTCGTCGGCGTCGACTATTCGACCGAGCGCGAAACGTGGAACGGCAAGAAGGAATGGCACTCGGACGTGATGATGGTGCTTGCGGTCAACTTCGAGGAGAACCGCGCGGACCTGATTTCGCTTCCGCGCGACACCTATGCGCAGATCCCGAACGTCAAGGGCATCTATAAACTCAACGCATCGCTGAACTGCGGCGGCGGGCTCTACAAGGACGACGGCTCGTTCAACCCCAAGGGACTCGAAAAGGTCTGCGAAGCGGCGGAGTGGATGCTCGGCGGCATCGAGATCAACTATTACTATGCGGTCACCATGACGTCGCTCAAGGACCTCGTCGACCTGTGCGGCGGGCTTGATTACGACATGGATATCGCGTTCAAGATTCAGGGACGCTCGTACCAGAAGGGCATGCAGCACGTCGACGGGCAGGGCTTTCTGGACTACTGCCGCGTGCGCAAGGGCGTCAACGGACTGCCTGCGAATGAGCAGGGCGACGCCAACCGCGTCAACCGTCAGAAGCGCATGCTGATCGCGCTGTTCCGTCAGATGCAGGCGGATAAGCTGATCGCCAAGATTCCCGATCTTCTGGAAACCTTCGACGGCGATCTGTTCACCAACTGCACGACCGGACAGACGGCGGCGCTGGCGGCGTTCGCCTACAAACTGAATGCCGACAACATCGGCATGTACTCGATGAGCGGCAGCACCACGTCGCTGTTCCAGTGGAATTTCTGCTTCACGGACCAGTCGAATCGCGTCAAGATCATTCAGGACGTCTACGGCGTGTCCGCCAAGCAGTACGGACAGTATACGCTCAAGTACGCGCGCTACCGCTGGTGCGACATGCTGTACGAGCATTATATGGAACTGCTCAACCCGCTGACCAAGTATGTGCAGAAGCTGATCGACGAGGACGACAAGCTGCCCGAATTCACCTCGGAGCCGACGCCGGATGCGACGCCCAGCAGCACACCGGAAACGCCGGAAACCACGCCGGACGCGACGCCGAAGCCGACCGATGAGCCGACGCCGAAGCCGACCGAAGAACCGACGCCGAAGCCGACCGATGAGCCGACGCCGAAGCCGACCGACGGGGGAGACGACAGCGAAATGAGTCGTTCTTCGGCGTACAGAGGCATCTATTTCGCGGACGCCACGCCGGAGCAGACGCGCAAGTACACCAAGGAGCAGCGCGAACTGTTCGACAACTACAAGAAATGCCTGAAGGAGCTCGAAGAGCTGCATAAGGAAGCGGATAAGGAAGCGAAGAAGTCGCGCAGCGGCAAGAGCAACGCGCTGAACAACGTCGGGCAGGAATACCTCAAGAAGCTCGACGAGATCCAGACGCTTGCGATCGAAGTCGCAAAGACGTTCGAATACACCAAGGTCAAGAACTTCACGGTTCCGTTCGGCGTCACCGCGTCCGGCTGGAACTCCTCGCCGTGGGCGGTCAACTACGGCAAGAAAACTTCCTTCAACGAAGTCATCGTCGACTTCAACTGAGAGGCGATATGGATCAGACTTTCGATTTCGGGCTGCTGAACACGCAGAAGGATCCGCGGTTCGCGCAGCGCAAATACGGCAGGTTCGGCACGATCGCAAAGAACGGCTGCGGCCTGATCGCGCTCTATAACATCGAACGCGCGGCGGATCCCGAAACGCGCTTCGATCCCTATTACGACGCGCGCAATACGATCAAGACGAACCTGTTCGGACTGCTCGGCACGCGGATGTCCGCGATCCGCAAAAAACTGGAATCCAAGGGGTTTCAGGTCTACGACATCGACAGGAGACAACCGGAGAGCGCACAGCCGTACGACGCGGTGATCGTGCTGTACTGGTACAGGTTCGGCGCGCATTACGTCGCGGGCTTTGCGGACGGGAACGGCGGGTACACGATGTACAACTATTATTCCAGTCCGTACGCGCTGCCGCTCGACGCGTTTCTGAAAACGCTCAGGGAGCACAAAAACCGCGTCGTCCGTGTGTGGGGCGTGAATTTCCCGCCGAAAGCCGAATGAGGATCGTATATTTGCGAAACTTGCAAATTGGGACTTGACAATCCTCACAGATGAAGCTAGAATAACATAGTACGCAAAAGCGTGCATGCGCTTGTAGCTCAGTGGATAGAGTGCCCGGCTACGAACCGGTAGGTCGCAGGTTCGAATCCTGCCAGGCGCGCCAAATAAAAACCCACCCGCGAGGTGGGTTTTTATTTGGCTACATGATGGAAGATTCGAACCGAGGTTCGTATACGCGGCGAAAGCCGCGTGCTCGGTATTTCTTCCTTGTTTATTTTGTTAAAAGAAATGCCGTATCCTGCCAGGCGCGCCACGTCGTCGCTGGCTTCGCTAAGCTCGCGACGGTTTTTATATTTCATATGTACTTGAAAACGTCGCTTCGTTCGCGGCGTTTTTTTGATTGCAGTTTTTCGGGAAAGCAATGTGCGCGCATGGGAAGCGCGATCCGGTCTCTGTACCCCAAAAGGGAGTTTCTTCCTATGAAAGAAACCTTATTATAGTATCCGTTATAACGAAACCTTATTATCGTATCCGTTATAACGAAACACTATGATAGTATCCGTTATATAGAAACATATTATTATCGTATCCGTTATAACGAAACACTATGATAGTATCCGTTATATAGAAACATATTATTAACGTATCCGTTATAACGAAACATGTGATCCGATACGGTAACGAAGAAGAAAGAAACACCGTATCCGTTATCAAAAACCGTTCATTATTTCTGAAAAATACCGGAATCCGGCAAATTTTACAACTCTGTTACAACTCTGTGACAACTTAGACGCGTTTTGGACGAATCTCGATGCTACGATACTTCCGTAGGGCGTGAAAACGCCGGACAGACGTATTCGGATGGAGGTAAATATGAAGCGCATCATCACACTGTTTTTTGCCGTTCTGCTGTTTATCGCGTGCGTGCCGACGCCGGAGGAGGAAGTGGTGCTGAGCAAGACCGAAGGGCGGCTGGAGGCGGCGATCACGGAAACCACGCCCGTGCCTGCGTACCAGACGGAGGAGGTTGTGCTGCAGCCGAACGGGACGGATAGTGACGCACCGAAACAAAACGATCCGCAGCCGACCGACGAGCCGCGCGGAACGCTGCGCACAGCGCTTGGCGCGCCGGAGCACTGCTCCGACAGCACGGAGGGCAAGGTTTACGGCGGCACGCTGAAGGTTGAGATCGACGCGGACGTGGAGATCCCGAACGTCTCGGAGGTTCCGGTTTATACGGTGCGGGACCGCGTCTTTACGCCGGAGGAATGCGAGCATATCGCAAAGGTGTTGCTTGGCGACGGACCGTATTATAGCTACAATCGAGAGCTTGCGGAGCAGACAGCCGCGAAGCACAGGATTGAGTATTTGATGAAGAGACTGGACGAATTCGACAGCCGTGCATACGGCGATGGCTTTTCATATGATGAAGGGTATCGGTTCTCCATGGAAAACCAACTCAGCTCTGCGCAGAAGCACTACGCCGAGCTGACGCAGCCGGGGCCGAGCCAGCCGTGGACCGGGAGCTTTGCAGAGAAACGCGTGGTCCTGTCGGATGCGCTGAACCGATATCTTGCGATCGGTGATGAAATGATCCTCCTCTATGATGAGTTCAGCAGCGCGCCGGATACCTTCGGTGCGCATGCCTCCGAAACGGCGGGCGAGACGGAAGCAATGCGGGTCGCCGAAGCGCTGTTCTCCGAGATGGTAACGGAGCGCTTTGCCGCATCGATCGTGCAGAGCGATAACGAATGGCTTATCAAGAACAACGGCCTTTCGCCGGACGCGTATCCGGCTCAGGAATATGAGGTTATGATGGTCCGCACCGAAGCGGGCATCCCGTGCTATCCGTATTCAGCTTTTCACGGCTCGGACACGGCGCAGCAGGCGGCAGGCTTTACACAGGATTATGACGATCCGGTCATCCCCGAGCATTGCGATGTGCTTGTGCGGGACGGCAAGGTTGCATCGATCATATGGTACAATGCGTTTGAGGTCACCGGGACGGAGAACGAAAACGTCGCGCTGCTGCCGTTTGACGACATTTTGAATATCTTCAAGCGGCAGATCTTCCGCTCGATCTATCTGGACCCGGCGGAAAGCGGTCAGCCGGAAAAGGTTGAGAACATGGTCGTGGAGCGTATCGTCCTTTCCTACATGCGGGTCAAAAAGAAGGACGCCCAGAACGAACAGTATCTGCTGCCGGTGTGGGACTTTATGGGATACTCCTACGATGCAAGACACGAGGGAACGGATCTTTCCGGGACAAAATCGTGGTTCTCCGGCCAGTCGCTACTGACGATCAACGCCGTCGACGGCAGCATCATCGACCGAAATGTGGGATATTGAGGAGGAAGTCATGAAACGGATAGCAATGATCCTGTTGGCTTTGAGCGTTCTCGTCGCCTGCGTCCCGACGCCGGATCACGAGTTTGTAATCGGCAAGC
>JAEEGF011706021.1_pt1 | contig 19004 bp, 12 predicted proteins | sample 9134171 | NCBI WGS metagenome assembly JAEEGF01 (sample SAMN16246542, study PRJNA631951) | gut metagenome | biome: gut microbiome; feature: rumen; material: AP-attached | host: Bos | place: Iran: Karaj | collected 2018-10
CAGAACGATAACAAAAAACGTATTGTTGAAAACAAAAAACAGAATGGTATCATAAACTTAAACGATCCGCTGCTGATGGCCCTGAAAGCGGTAAATTTCATTTCCGGAAGTTCCATGGAGGAAACGGACCTTAAAAGGCACCGCAAGGTCATGGAGCGTGCGGGAAAGCTGGCAGCTCCCAAGGGAGACATCGACGTGACTCCGTTTACCGTGGGTAAGATAAAATGTGAAGCAGTGAGGCCGCATCTCGCGCACAACCCGGAATATGCCATCCTTTATGCTCATGGCGGCGGCTATGTGACGGGAAGACTTGATTATGCGCGAATACTTGCAGCAAAGCTTGCGATATCCACCGGGTTTACCACCTATTCCTTTGATTACAGGCTGGCTCCCGAGCATCCTTACCCCGCGGCGATCCACGACGGAAAAGCAGTGTGGGATTTCCTCACCAAAGAGGCATATGCGCCGGATCACGTTTTTGTCGCAGGTGATTCCGCAGGAGGAAACCTGGCGCTCTGCCTTGCCGAGGACCTTCTTTCCGAAGGGCGCGAGGTACCCAAAGGACTTTTGCTCTTCAGCCCTTGGACGGATATGACAGGGACGTCGGAAACCTACGAGACAAATAAAGACCGCGATCCGATACTCACAAAGGAATATGTTATGGGCGCGGCAAAAGCCTATACAGCGGGAGCGGGAGAACTTTCAGACCCGCGTTTCAGTCCGCTTTTCGGAAAACTCGACGGACTTCCTCACACGCTCATAATGTGCGGAAGAAACGGGATACTGCTTGACGACAGCGTGCGGCTTTATGACATGATGACAAAGGCGGGCGGTAAAGCAACGCTCGATATAGAAGAAAACGGCTGGCATGTCTACCAGCAGATGCCGCTCCCTATCGCGGCGCAGGCGATGAAAAGGCTTTCGGCCTATGTTTCGTCCGAGGTATATAAAACAGACAAAAAACTGTTTCAGGAAATACAAAAATAAACTGCTGACTTAAGGAACGATATGACAAGCGAGAATTGGTACAGAATCGATAATGTGGCTAAAGTCTTTCTGGCTACGGTGTCAAAGAGGGACACAAGGTCCTTCAGGGTCAGCTGTGTCCTTAATGAGGACATAGATCCCGAGATCCTGCAAAAGGCGCTTCTCATGGCCATACAGGACAGACCGCAGGTACAGGTGAGGATAAGAAGAGGCCTCTTCTGGCACTATATGGAGGATACCGACATAATGCCCGAAGTGTCCGAAGAGAGCGACAGGATATGCCCCACGCTCTATGTCCCCGCCAAGGCCATGCTGCATTACAAAGTGACATATTTCGGAAAAAGGATAAATCTGGACATTTTCCACGCGCTCTGCGACGGAACGGGCGGACTCGAGTTTCTGAACATTATTGTCCTGCATTACCTGAAACTTAAATTCCCCGGGAAATATGAGGATGTCGCGCTCCATTCGGGAGCTTCGGCAGACGATCTGTCTCAGGACAGTTACAGACAGTTTTTCGGAAAAATGGGGCTTAAGGGCAGCTCGTCGGTGAGACCTGCCTATCATCCCGGAGGCTTCAGGCTTCCGTATGACCAGCTGCAGTTTTTTGAAGTGCATATGCCGACAGCGGAGATCCTTTCCAAAGCAAAAGCAGCCGGCGTGTCTCTTACAAGCTATCTCGGAGCCGCATGGATGCTGGCCGTGCGTGACGAGATGCCCGCGAGAAAGCGTCAGCGCCCCGTGACGGTGTCGCTTCCCGTAAATCTCAGGAATTACTATCCTTCACATACCGCGAGGAACTTCTTCAACAACGTGAACGTTACGCATGTGTTTGACAAGGACATCACGATTGAAGAACTTGCCGCTGAGTTTGATGCGTCGCTTAAAAGTCAGCTCACCGAGGAGAGCATCAAGAAACAGATGGACAATTACGAGACCATGGAATATGTGGCCCCCGTGCGCGCGGTGCCCCTTTTCATAAAGCAGCTCGTGGTGCGCCATGTCACAAGGCTTGTCGACAAAAAGGTCACACTGGTGCTGTCAAATCTCGGAGTGCAGCGCCCTCCTAAGGAAGTGGAAGACGAGATCGCAAACTACAATGGCTTTTGTAGCTCCAACAATCTTTTTTCCACCATTTTCAGCTACAAAGGTGACACTACGCTCGGGATATCGTCGCCTTATTCAAATACCGGCGTCGTGAAAAATTTCGTGAGAGGGCTCGCCGAGTCAGGCGTTCAGATAACAGTGTATGCTACGGAGGTTGTGAGATAATGAAAAAATGTCCGTACTGCAAGATAGAAGTCGGAGGAGATCCGGTAAAATGCCCGCTCTGCCAGAGCAGACTGATGGGAGAGGGGGAGAAACTCTATTTCCCCGAGAAAAATACGCTGAAATTCAGATCGTTTTTGTACAAGCTGCAGCTGTTCATAGTCTGGGCTCTGATAATCGCAGGGCTTGGACTGGATTTCCTGCAGGAGATCCGTTTCCCGGGATTCCCGGATCTTCACTGGAGCCTCATATTTGCCATGTGGTTCATTGCATTTGAACACGGCATAATGAGACAGTTCAAGCCGGGAACGGGTTCGGCGAGGAAGGTGACCGTGATGGTGTTCACGATCCTCATACTCCTCCTTATAACCTCGTACTATTTTGATTTTCTGTGGCTTACAAGAGACTGGATACTTCCTATCGTGATAGCAGCAACGATCGTGGCAAATTTCGTGCTCACCATGATCGACAAACAGGGAAATGCGATGGCATATCTTCTTACCGGGCTGTTCTTCAGCGTCATCCCGTTCCTTGTGATCTATCTGAGAAAAAAGGAAGCCATGCCGATGACATGGAATATATGCCTTCTCATCAGCATCATCCTTTTTGCGGGAGCGATCATCTTTAAGGGAAGATCGGTCGCAAGGGAGTTTCAGAGAAGATTTCACGTATAAAAAGATGGGGATCCCGATAGGATCCCCGTTTTTGTATGCCGGGAAACTAAAGCATTTCCTGCATGATCTTTCTTATTTCATCTGCGTGATGCCCATAGAACACGATGTGATGATTCCCGCACGGATGCTTAAGGAGCTGTGAAACGTCTTCCTTAAATTCGACAAGGATCTGCGTGCGGCAAAGATCCGGCTCCTCGAGGTTTTTAATGATACGTCCGTCGCTCACAAAGAAATGCGTAAGATCTGCGGACAGACGGAATATTGTGACATCTCCTTCCGGAAGATAGCCCTTTACGGCTATGCCTGTACCTGATTCAAAATGTGTATCCAGGCGAAAATCTTTAGTCATCGAAAGAGGGATGGTGCAGTGTGCAAGAACTACCGTATTATCCGCAGGGACGATGCGCGCGGGGTTTGCCTGAAATGAGGGCTTCCCGGTGAGCGCTTTTACGATGTGCATTGAGATAAGCGCGGCAACGTCGCCTTCACAGGCGGAGGTGATGCCTTCGTCGTTAAGGAGTGCAAGACCCGCACAGCCTGTGGTCTCGAGCGGTCTCAAAAGGTCGAAACATCTTACGGTAAAGCCGGAAAGTCCGCGCTTTTCCGCAATTTTCTTAAACGCATTGTAGGTACGGAGCGCTTTTATCTTCTCGCTGTCATCAAAGACACGCGGGAGTTTTTCTTTGTTTACAAGAACGGAATTTGCAAATTCCTGCTGTACTTCGGTGAGGTCTATGTCTTCAAACACGATCCCAAGTTTTTCGGTCACTTTGTCATAATCCGGTACTGAAGAGATAAGCCAGTCCGAAGGGCGTCCGACAACGCCGAATTTTGTCTCCGAGAGCTGCTTTTTGACGCTTCCGACTGCGGCGAGCGTCTTGATGCGGTCAGCTATGTATTTTGCATCTCCGTGCAGGATCTCGCCTTTTTTGCCGTTGCGGTCGATATAGTTCATTATCTCAAGCGATGCCGCAAGTGAATTGTTTGAACCGTTTGTGAGAAGGTAATAGGGTTCTTTGAGACACTCGATGTTTTTTAAGAAAAGGTTTTCACTTCCGCCGGACTGGATAAAGATGAGCTTTAAGTCACAGTCGTTGTCAGAGATGTCGCTTAGGCACAGTTCTTCTCCGAGTTCATTTTCTATTCCGCGTATAAATTCTCCGGTCATCAGATTAAGGTCGTCGTTGTAATTAAGACTTGATCTTAAACAGGACACTTTTATGGTCATGATCCACCTCCGTGATCGATATGCTCTTTTGTTTGCGTACCGAGTTGCCTTATTATATCAAAAACAGACAGTGGCCGCAAGGAAAAGGGGACTACAGCGGGAGTTGATAAACGGCGAGATTTGGGTTATAATTTAATATCAAGGGGTTTGGGAGTTTCCGAAACGAAAACTTGTTTTTCACGTGATGACAGATGTCGAAAGACATTACTGTTATATTTGAAAACCATCAAGGAGAAAATGACATGAAGAAATTTATATTATGTACCGCAATGGTTATGGCGCTTGGATTTGCATTCAGCGCATGCGAGATGAGTCTTGAGGATGTGGTTCCCGAAGACCTTGGGGAGACAGTAAATCTGATACTCACAAATATACCGTCCGAGCCTGTGGATCCGGACATCATATCACAGATCGGGCCCGGCGTGAGCGCTTTTCTTACGCAGGCTGCAGAGCCTACGGGCAGCATCACTGACATTTTCGGTGAGACCGATCCCACACCCACGCCCACCCCTTATGTGCCGAAGGACGGCTTTGACCTCACTCATTTTTCTGCGGTGGATCTTGATGGCAATGAGGTAAATGAGGAGATCTTTAAAAATTATGACATAACGATGGTAAATATCTGGGCCACATGGTGCGGCTACTGTGTCGAAGAGATGCCCGGCATTGCGGATCTTTACAAGGATCTTCCGACCAATGTGAACATCATCACTCTTTGCGACGATGCGGCGGAAGCAAAGAACACCGCTGCCGCGATATTGAAAAAAGCGGGCGCGGAGTTTACGACGCTTGTCGGAAACGCGCAGCTTGCGACTCAGGTGGTGGACTATGTGTCCGGCTTCCCTACGACCATCTTTGTCGACAGTAACGGAGAGGTTGTTGGGAAAGAGCAGATCGGAGCGCCCAGAGGCGACGTGAAGACCGCTTACCAAAACCTAATAAACAGTGCGTTAAAACAGATCGGAAAGCAGTGAACGTCTGACATACGAAAGACTAAAACAAGAGAGGTGTCCTGAGGCTTGAACATCACAAAGATCGTTGTCACGGGCGGGCCGTGCGCGGGAAAATCCACGGCACTCAGCTGGATACAGAATGCGTTTTCGCAAAGGGGATATACCGTCCTTTTTGTGCCTGAAACGGCGACGGAACTGATCTCCGGCGGCGTAGCGCCCTGGACCTGCGGGACCAATCTGGATTTTCAAAAGGGGCAGATGCGGCTCCAGCTTGAAAAAGAAGCGATCTTTGAGCAGGCGGCAAGGACCATGAACACCGAAAAACTCCTTATCGTCTGTGACAGAGGTGCGCTTGACAACAAGGCGTACATGGATGATGAGGAATACGAAGCGGTCCTTAAAGGTCTCGGAAAGACACACGAAGAACTGCTTTTGTCTTATGACGCTGTATTCCATCTTGTCACTGCGGCAAACGGAGCGGAGCAGTTCTATACTCTTGAAAACAATGCGGCGAGGACTGAATCACCGGAAGAAGCAATGGCACTTGACGACAAGCTGATCGCTGCATGGACGGGGCATCCGCACCTCAGGGTGATAGACAATTCCACCGATTTTGAGAACAAGATGAAGAGGCTTATCTCGGGGATCGCGCATTTTCTCGGAGAGGGCGCGACCTATGAGACAGAGCGGATGTTCCTCATAGAATATCCTGACTTCAAATGGCTCGAGTCTGTCCCGAACATCCGTCATGTGGAGATAGTCCAGACCTTCCTTGAATCGGACAAAAAAGAAGAAGTACGCGTGCGCCGCAGGAATTACCGCGGACACAGTGTGTACTTCCTTTCTTCGAAGCTGAACTTAAACGGAGAAAAACAGACAGAGATAGAATGCCGGCTCACAGAAAGCGAATACATAAGGCTTCTCATGAATTCGGACACCAAGCGGAAACAGGTAAGGAAAGACCGTTACTGCCTGACATACGAAAACAGATATTTTAAGCTTGATGTATTCCCGTTCTGGAACGACAAGGCCATCGCTGCGGTGGAACTTGTCGATGAGGATACGGACATCGTTTTCCCGGAGAACATAAAGGTCATAAGGGAGATAACAAACGATGAGACCTACAAAAATCCTTCATGGGCCGTGCAGTAAGAAACGGATTAGGGCTTTAACATCATGAAAGCCCCGCAGTTTCCTCGTTTTCCTTTTGTGACGCGGTGTGAGAACAGAAGATCGGGATTGCAGGCGCTGCATACATTGGAAACACTTATGTTTTCGGGACGGACGCCCGCATCACGGAGTACTCGCACATTTGCGGCCCATAGGTTCAGCTGCCATTTGTCGTTTTCTTTTTTCCAGAGGATAGTATCAAAGTCATTCCCCTGCCCATCCCAGGCGGGGGTGTTTTTTATGTCAAAGGCTCTGATGAACTCGTCTGCGACATCTGTGCTCACTTCATAGCAGGAGACACAGATGGATGGGCCTATGGCGCAGAGAAGGTCTTTTGCGTCACTTCCGTAGGTCCTGCTCATTTCCCTTACGGTGACTTCGCCCATGCGGCCCACAGTGCCGCGCCATCCGGAGTGGGAGAGACCGATCGCTCGGTGCACGGGATCCACGAAATACAAAGGCACGCAGTCGGCATAAAAAGTCCCGAGAGCGATGCCGGGAACGTTTGTTATGATCCCGTCTATATCCTTGTAATCCTGAGGGCGTACCATCCCTTTTCCGCGGTCATCTTCGGTGATGACTCTGATGTTTGTGGTATGTGTCTGGTCGGAAAAGCAGAAGTCTTTTTCCTCACATCCGAGCTGCATGGCTACACGCCGGTAGTTTTCAAGCACTTTTGTCTTGTCGTCGCCGCGGTTTGAGCTTAAGTTCATCGTGGCGAATATCCCTTCGCTCACGCCTCCGAGCCTTGTGGTAAACAGATGGCTCACGATCCCGGTATTGTCAAGCATCGGAAAATGCAGGTAGGGGATGTGCTCACCTTCGGTATATTCTATTGTTCTGTAAGGTATTGGTCTTGTTTTCATGGTGCCATTATAACAAATCTCACGGACTATGCAAATATGTTGAAAAAATATCTGTATTCGGCTATAATCGTGGCTGTATGAAAAGGATCTATATGGCTCCTATGGAGGGGCTTACCACAAGAATATACAGGCATGTATTCGCACGATACTATTCGGGCGTTGACAAATGCTTTACGCCGTTCCTTTCGCCGAATCAGAATCATTCTTTTCAGAAGAAGGAACTTGACGAGATCGACCCGGAGATAAACAAAAAGATCCCCACGGTCCCGCAGATACTGTGCTCTGTGGCGGAGCACTCCGTATGGGCGCTTAAGGAGATCGCGGAACTGGGATACCGTGAAGTGAATTTCAATCTCGGATGCCCTTCGGGAACCGTTGTCACAAAGAAAAAAGGCAGCGGCTTTCTGCCGTTTCCGTGGGAGATAGACGCATTTTTCGACGAGGTCTTTAAGGAAGCGGACAGGCTTCAGATGAAGATATCGGTAAAGACAAGGCTTGGGCGTAACGATGCCGAAGAGTTTGCAGATGTGCTCGATGTCTATAACAAATACCCGTTTTCCGAGGTGATAGTGCATCCCCGCATCCAAAAGGATTTTTACAGGGAGCCCGTGAGGCCTGAATGGTTTGAATATGCTCTTACCCACTCAAAAAATCCGGTGTGTTACAACGGGGATCTGTTCACGGCAGAGGACATAAGCGGTTTTAAAGAAAAACACCCTGATGTCGACATGATCATGCTGGGGCGCGGCATCATAGCACGGCCTTTTCTTCCTGAAGAAATGACGGACGAGACAAAGGACAGAAGGAGATTAAAGGCATTTCATGACGATCTGCTAAATGCCTATTACGAAGTGACGCATGACGATCACTGCGTGCTCGCAAAGATGAAGGAAGTATGGGAACATATGGGACCTGCGCTTTCTGTGGATGAGCGGACATTTAAAAGTTTAAGGAAATCCAAAAGGATCAACGAATATAAAGCAATAACCGACAGCATTTTCTGAAAGGATGGTTTGATATGACCGGAAAAACAAAAATGGATTATGAATGGCTGGGAGACACCGCAGTTTTTAACGTAAACCGCGAGCCTGCGCATTCTTCCCACAGATTCGCAAAGACACTTGCGGAGCTTGAGGGAGAGAACAGCTGGGAAAAACTTCTCAACGGCACATGGAAGATGTTTTATTCCAAGAACCCTTCAATGAGGCCGGGAGGCTTTGAGAAACCCGGAGTGGACATAAGCGCCTTTGATGACGTGAAGGTGCCGCTTTCGATAGAGATGCAGGGATACGGCGCTCCGGCATATTTCAACGTGATCTATCCTTGGGACGGATATGAAGAACTGAAGCGCGGCGAGGTGCCTCAGGAATTCAATCCCACATCGAGCTATGTTAAAGAGTTCTATCTTGATCCCGCATGGAAGGGACAGAACATATATGTGAGCTTTAAAGGCGTGGAGAGCGGAATGGCGCTCTGGATGAACGGCACATTCGTGGGTTACAGCGAGGATTCGTTCACGCCTCATGATTTTGATATCACAAAGCTTGTAAAGTTTGACGAAAAGAACTATATGGCGGTACAGGTATACCGTTTCACGTCAAGCTCATGGCTCGAGGATCAGGACTTTTTCAGGTTTTCCGGCATATTCAGGGATGTTGTGCTCTATACCACTCCCAAGGTGCATGTATCGGATCTTTTTGTAAAGGCGCTCCCCGATGAGACTTACGAAAACGGCACACTGTCTCTGGAACTCAAGCTCACGGGATGCGAGACAGCGGACGTGCGCGGAACACTCACTCTTGACGGAGAGGTAAAAAAAGAATTCAAGATAGACGGCGCTCTGAACAAGGACGGCATCATCAAAAAGAAAGTAAAGGTAAACGACATAAAACTCTGGAGCGCAGAAGACCCTGTGCTCTACAAGCTCATACTTGAAGTGAGGAATGAAAAAGGCACAGTCACGGAATTCGTTTCTGAGCGCGTGGGCTTCAGAGAGTTCAAGCTTGAAGACGGAATACTTAAATTCAACGGAAAGCGCATAGTGTTCAACGGCGTGAACCGTCATGAGATGTCATGCCTCACGGGACGCACGGTTTCCTATGAGGACACGAGAAACGACATCATCAACATGAAGAGGAACAACATAAATGCGATAAGGACCTGCCACTATCCGGATCAGACCTTCCTCTATGAACTCTGCGACGAATTCGGTCTCTATGTGATAGACGAGTGCAACCTTGAGACGCACGGCACCTGGGCGACCACGGGACGTCCCACAAAGGACACATTGCCGGGAAGCACTCCGAAGTGGCGTGATGTGGTGCTCGACCGCGCAAGATCCATGCAGGAGCGTGACAAGAACCATGCCTGCATCCTTTTCTGGTCCTGCGGAAACGAGAGCTGCGGAGGAAAGAATATCTGGCTCATGTCACAGCAGTTCAAAAAGCGTGATGACACGAGACTTGTGCACTACGAGGGCATCTGCCACGAGAGGACGTACAACGATACCTCCGATGTGGAGAGCCAGATGTACACAAAGCCGCTCGACATCGAGCGCTTCCTTGAAAAGCATCCCGAGAAGCCTTTTGTGCTCTGCGAATATATGCACGCGATGGGAAATTCCCTCGGGAACATGGATGAATACACCGACAGGTTCCACAGTATTGAAAAACTGCAGGGCGGTTTCATCTGGGACTACATCGATCAGGGCTTTGTAAAGAAAAACCGTTTTGGTGAGGATTTCATCGGATACGGCTCGGATTTCGGAGATCCTTTGAACGACTACAATTTCTGCGGAGACGGTATCTGCTTTGCCGACAGGACAAACAGCCCCAAGATGCAGGAAGTAAAGCACAACTACCAGAACATCAGGATAGATGTTTCGGGTACGACCGCTACGATCACCAACTACAGTCTTTTCACAAACACCGATGAATATGACTGCCTTATCACGCTTGAAAGAAACGGCGAAGTCATAAAGGCGAAGTCTGAGATAGTTTCCGTGGAGCCCAGCGAGAAGGCAAAGATAGAGCTCTTTGAAAAGCAGAAGGAGCAGGGCGAATATGTGACCACAGTATCCTTCAGACTCAGCAATGCCACGGCGTGGGCAGAAGAAGGGCATGAGGTCGCTTTCGGACAGGGAAGCTACACTGTTTCCACAAAGTGCGCGGGCCTTGACATGCTCGAGGAAAAGCTTGTAAAGCTCGGGGCTCCTGTGGACGGATGCGGAGAACTGTTAAAGAATGAGCCGCTTAGTGTGGTGGAAGGTGACTACAACATGACAGCCGGCGGCAGCGGGTTCCTTTATGAATTCACCAAATGCGGAAAAGGCTTTATCTCCATGAAGACAAACGGAAGAGAACTGTTTGACCTTGAGCCTAAGCCGAATTTCTGGAGAGCGCCTACCGATAACGACAGGGGCAACCGCCTGCCTTTGAGATCGGCACTTTGGAAGACCGCATCTCTTTATTCGGGTATCAGGGATGTCAAGACGGAAAAGAAGAATGGAGCATACAAGGTGACCTGTACTTATGTGGCAGCGGGACTTGACGATGCGGGACTTGCCGCGGAGTATCTCACGATGCCCGACGGTGTGATAAAGGTGAGCCTTGATTACAAGCCCGGCAGTAAGCAGCTGCCCGACCTTCCGGAATTCGGAATGCTTTTCACGCTTCCCGCGGAACTTGAGAATGTGCGCTATTACGGACTTGGCCCCGATGAGAACATGTGCGACCGTAATAAGGGCGCAAAGCTTGGAAAACATGAGTTCCGTGTAAGTGAAAACTTCACTCCTTACCTGATGCCTCAGGAATGCGGAAACCGCACCGGCGTGAGATATGCCGAAGTCCTCGACGACAAGGGACAGGGCGTTCTGATCGCGGGAAATGACCTTGAGGTATCCGTGCTCCACTTTGATCCTCATCAGGTGGAATCCGCAAAGCATATGTATGAGCTTCCGAGAGCCTGCCATACCTTTGTGAGAGTAAACTTAAAGCAGACAGGCGTTGGAGGGGACGATTCATGGGGAGCTCCCACACATGAGCCTTATCTTGTTCATGCAGATAAGCCGCTTCATCTTGAATTCTATATCAAAGGCATATAATTAAAAATCCCGCCGGGAAGTCAATGGGGACGGTTCTTTTTGACTCATTTCAAATGAGTCAAAAAGAACCGTCCCCATTGACTTCAAAAAGAACCGTCCCCGGTATTTTTATGGCTTATGTTTATCAAGTTCTTCAACGAAGGGCGCGCCCCATTCGGGAGAGAGCTCACTTCCGTCCCAAGTGAGCGAGAGGTCTAAGTATTCCACGCCTCCGCTGTTTCCCTTCCAGCTCCAGGCAAGGAAGCCGATATTGTGTTCATTGCAGTATTTCATGAGATACTGTTCATTTACGTTTCCGTCGGAGTGAGTGTATCCGAATTCTCCCACGCAAACGCAAAGACCATGATGGGTGGCAGAGGTCAGGTTGTTTCTGATCTCGGACTTAAGCCCGCCCGAGATCCCGTACATATGGACGGAGAACATGGTGTTTGCGCACGGGTCGGATCTGAAAACGTCTACACCGTATCTGTCTATGCATCTTCCAAACTGTCCCCAGCCTGCGGCATCTACCATCAGGACATTTTTGATGCCGGCTTCTCTAAGCATCGGGATCACTGTTGTGTATCCGTCCCGCCACAGGCGCGAGTTCATTTTTCCCACCCATTCGTTTGCGATGTTTACTATTACATAGTCTTCGGTGCCTGTGAGCACATCTGCGATGCCGCACCAGAAGGATGCGATCTCTTTTAAAACATCGATGTCATCGGAGCCTGTACCGTCATGGACTTCAACGATCACGAGCATTCCGAGAGAGTGGGCTTTTTCTATCGCTTCGCGTACAGAGTCTGCCGTGTCGGTGTCCCACTGTATGCCACAGGCGAGCACAATGCGGACAGTGTCTGCGCCTGCCTCTGCGATCGCTTTGAACGCAACATCATCCTTGTCACGGTACCAGCAGTGCGCGTGATTTATCCCGTGCATCACGACCTCTGTGCCGTCGTGGTGTTTGAGCGCCAATCCATCTACATACAGGCCCGGACGGTCGGAGGGAGAAACGTTGGCTTCAAGTTCTGCAACAGCTTTGATATCACGGGCGTTTTTTCGCGGGATCAGGAAGAGGAAAGCAATAATGAGCGCGACAATGAGCAGTATTATGACAGATAGGATCAGCGACAGTTTACGCATTTTTTTCCTGGATGACATGGATTACCCCCTAATATGCAGAACGGCTTACCGGCCTGCCTCTTCATGCATTTTCTTTTTGTCCACATACATGGCTTTATCGATCTTCCTTAAGAATTCATCCTCTGTATCGTTTTTTTCGAGCTTCGCATGTCCCATGGAAAACGAGATGGTGTAGGGCTCGGTGCTTTCCGCACTGAATTTCTCGGCGCTTTCTCTGATGCGGCGTTCGGTTTCGATGACGTCGCTTTCCGAATCGGTCTCGAGCATGATCACATATTCGTCACCAGCATATCTGAAAACAGAGCCTTTGGTGGTCACCGCGTGGCTTAAGAGCTCGGCGGCTTTGTTAAGGGCACGGTCGCCTGTGGAGTGGCCGTATTCGTCGTTTATCCTCTTGAAATAGTTGATGTCAAGCATTATGCCGTAGTATTTCATGCCCCCGGCTACCGCAAGGGTGTGCTCGAGAAACAGGCGGTTATAGAGACCTGTCAGAGGATCGATAAAGGATTTCTGGTTTTGAAGGCTTATATGCAAGGCCGACACACCAATGGCCGCTGCGGGCCATGCGGTGGAGATCCCGTAAATGAAGCCTTGGATCAGGCTTCCCGCGATGACTGGGATCATAAATATCCAGACAGGAAAGAAAGAGACTTTTCCGTGTATTCTCCTGTAATTGTAATAGATCCAAATGGCGATGCCCACGGCCATAAAGATCATGGCATACATTATCCAGCACCATTTGAGGCGCACAAATACATTGTTCTCATCAACCATGAACAGATAAGGATGTATCAGATTGGCAATGAGCGCGATCGCGCCCATTGCCGGAAAAATGCTGTAAAGCGGAAGATTACGCTTCAGGTGATCCATATCCTTGTAGAGTTTGAAATCCACATACATGCACCATACAAGGCCGGAAACGATATTTGCGGTATAAAGATATACGGTTCCCCACAGATTGATAAAGCGGAAAAACGCCCCGGGGCGGCCGTCGGAGATGAAGGTCAGCGGTTCAATGATGTTTGCGGCCATAAAAATGAGTATCAGCACCATGAACAGCTTGTCGTCATAATTTCTGCGCTGATGTGTGAGTATGTTGCTGACAAGGAGGCTTATCAGCAGTGCAAGTCCGAATGAGTTGGCTATGATGATAGCAGGAAGATTCATGATGTGGTTCCTCTTAATTTATGCTCGCATATCGAATGTAAAACGGCTCACGGAAGAAGGCGCGTGCGCTTCAAGAAATTCAGTGAGGAGAGGCGCGTTGTCCTCTTTTTTATCCCGGAGCTTTATATCGCTTGAGAGACTGTAGCCCTTTTTCTCAAGGGCGGCTTCAAGAGATGGCATTTCTTCAGTGAATATCTTTGTAGCGGTGTCATCGGCAACTGAAAATGAGGTATAGACGTTTTTGCCGTTGAGTTTCACATAAATGTCTGTGGTGCCGAGGCTGTCGAGCTCAAGATGCAGGAGAGCGCTTAAGTTTTCACCGTCCTTCAGCGCACGCTTTTTCTGGTAGACATAGAGCTCGCCGTGCGCGTTTTCCTCTTTGAGCTTTATGGGGAGCTGAAGGTAAGGGAAAACGTTGTTCAGCGCATCCATGAACTTAAGCGATGAATTGAGGTTTGACGCATGCGACGGCTGTTTTCCGCCTGCTTCGGCAGCTTCCTTGAGTGTGGCTTCTGCCTGACGGGCTGTGGCTTCGCGTATCCTGTCGGTGAGGTTGTCCAGCTTTTCCGACACGTTCTTCAGGCGTTTATAAAAGTTTTTTACTATCTCCGGATCTGAGACCTCGCCCGGAAGGATCGCGCGGGGATCAGAGGAGTTGGCCGAAGTCCTGCCGAGGGAGTTGTCTTCGGGTGACCCGGCGTAGGAAGTGCCGGAGGGGCGGGCTTCCGGATCGGGAGCATATTTGTTTTCCGTGTTGTTTAAGACCGGACCGCCAGAGGAGGAAGCGTTTGAAGCATTTGCCTCTGCGGAAGCGGAGGGAACCGGCGGGGTCGGTGTGGAAGGAACAGACGTATTTGGTACAGACGGATCGTTTGCTGTGCCGGTTGTGTTTCCCGGGGCTCCTGTATTTGCAGTATTTCCCGTGCTGACAGTGTTTGCCGCATTGTCCGCCCCCGCAGCTCCCGGAAAGCCTTCAGAGCCTGCGGTTCCGGGAGTCCTCTCGGCACCTGCAGTGTTACTTGCGGAAGCGTTTGCATCGGTCAAATCCGGACCGCCACCGGGAACAGGGGAAGCGGTGCTTGCATTTTCAGATACGAGAGCAACATCTGCGCTCTCGGAAGGAATCGCCGTATCTGTGACAGCAGCTGAACTTCCATTTCCGGAGCCTTCGTTCGTGGCGGTCGGTAATGCGTGATCGGTGCCGGTCTCAAACTCCTTCATCACGGCTTCAAGTTCGTTTTCAAGTGCAGTGCGGACTTCAGGATCCCGGATGGCTGACAGTTCCTCACGTATTTCGCCGAGGGCTTTGTCAAGCTCAGGCATGAGCTTTGCGGTCCCGCTGTTAAATGCGTTCATCATATCGACATTTTCGCGGGTGACCGGGATCTTGTTGATGTCCATCAGAACGAGGTTTGATATATCCGTATCCGGAAACTTGGCAGAAAGCGTCATGAATTTCCGGATGTTTGCCGCGTTCAGGGCTTGCGAGTGCTCCATGAGCTCGTTCGCAATGGCGAGGGTTCTGTCGTTTATCTGAATGTTCGAAGCCTGCAGAGCGCTCTCGAGAAGCTTAAGTTTTTGAGAATCGAGCGTAGGGGCGGAATCCTGCGCGAGTTTCAGTGTCACGAGCTGCCCGTCGTTAGCTGTCACATAGAAATCGGCGGTATCACCGATGGAGAGCGGAAGAGCGGATTCCGTGCGGGCGTTTATCGTCTCGCCTGTCATGAGCTTCAGCTGCACGCGGTCCTGCCTGAGATCGGTAACGGTGCCTCTCACATAGGATTTTCCGTCGGACTTGAGTTCCGTAAGCATCTCTGCTTTTGCGGCTTCCGACAAAGCCTTCGCGTTTTTCACGGTCTGGGCGTTATCGCCCGAGGCCTTGGTCTCGCGGGGCTTTGCGTGGTTATTGTATATGTTTGACATTATGTTTTCGAGGACCGACATACTGCATCTCCTTGAAAGATCCTGCTCATGAGCGCATGATTAATATGTGCGCCGGCAGTGCCATACACAGATTATATCAGATTTATCGACAATATGGCATCCAAAATATAGTTTTTTACGGTTCGCATGTAAATTTTAGTTTTTTGTTGTACATTTTGAAAAAATGTGATAATATGTTTCCTGCAAAACGAACGCAGGCTTAGTTTATCGGTAAAACGTTGGCTTCCCAAGCCGAGGAGACGGGTTCGACTCCCGCAGCCTGCTCTGTCACAGCCCGGCATCGACAGGATTCGGAAGATGCCGCAGGTTGTGAGAACGAAAATCTGAGATTCAATTCTTAAGGAGGTAATTGACATGAAGGGCTTAAATATTGCCGGCAAACTGAATATATTACCTCGGGAATCGGATAGATAACAAGTTTATATATCCTTTTATTTCCGTGGCTGTTTGTCACGGTATTTTTTTGCCCAAAACATTCGTTTGATGCTTAAAGTACATTTGAAACGAAAGGTTAAAAGGGTGAAGAATGAATCGTCTTAAAAGCTATCTATGGGCTATGGACAACAACACAAAGGATTGGAAAGAAATGTATGAAGGCAGGATCATGATACCTGCCGGAACACCCGGAAATCCTACGGAACTTCCGGATTTTGAAAACGATACGACCTACTGGTCAGGCGACGTATCGTACACCATCGAACTCACAAACAGACAGGCCTATGACAGGCCGACGGTACTATGCATGATCCCTGCGGAAATGCTTGGGATAGAGGCATATGACACAGCGGTTGCGGACGACTGTTACAGGCAGTGGATACCTCATCTTCAGGAAAAGAACGAAGAACTGTTCAACCGCCATAAGCCCCCTGAAGAAACAGGATGGTTCTACTATGCCGAGCCCGGCGGCGAGGTGCTTGAGAGGAATTCCGCTTACTTTGCCATGAGACCCCGAAAGGATTATCAACTGCAGGGAGTGGGATCAAAGATACATTTTCCCGAAGGGGAGGTCGGAGAACCACAGATGTGCCTCGGAATGAGGTTTCAGGTACAGCTGAAAAAGAAAGACAAGAAAAAAGCGATAAAATTGCTGGTCGGTGACGTTCCGGCTGCCGTTCAGGCATTTATAAGGTGCTTTGACCGGAAGCGGAGCAAAAATGTGAGAGCGCTTTCCGAAAAACAGAAAAATTTAAGGGAATGGCTTTCAAACAGCGATTATTGCGCTTTTCTGGCAAACGGGAGCATTCTTCCGAGAAATGAAAAAACAGGAATGGCCATGGAAAACGCGGTCCCTTTCAGGGCACCAGAAGGCGAGGAGATCGAGGCCTGCGGCATAAAGGGCTTTGGCGTCAAAAAAGGCGTCACTGTCATAACAGGAGGCGGATACTCAGGAAAATCGACCGTTCTCGACACGATCTCCGCAGGCATTTACGACCACATACTCGGTGACGGAAGAGAACTTTGCGTTACCGACGCTTCCGCGGTGTCGATCTCCGCAGAGGACGGGCGATGTGTGAAAATGCTGGATATCTCGCCGTTTATCTCATGGATCCCGGGAGGAGACACGACGGATTTTAAAACGGACCATGCTTCCGGCTCCACATCCCAGGCCGCAAATATCCTGGAATCCATCGATTCCGGAAGCAGGCTGCTGCTTATCGACGAGGACAGGAGTGCCACCAATTTCATGATCAGGGATGACCTCATGAAGGAACTCATCAAGAGGGAACCCATCACACCGTTCACGGAAAGGGTGAACGAACTGTACGAGACTCTTGGCGTATCCACGATACTTGTTATAGGCGGGAGCGGTGAATATCTGTCTGTTGCGGACAATGTATATATGATGGATGAATATGTCATGTATAATGTAACCGACAGGGCAAAAGAGATATATGCGTCCCACACCGGAGAAAACAGGAGCGAGGCGCTGTATCCGAAGGTCAGCGGGTGGTCACAGAAACGCATACTCATGACGGAAGGCTTTACACCGTATCCAAAGGTGTTCGGCCCGGAAAAACTGCAGGTGCCGGACGTTGACTACATAATCATCGGCGAGGAGAAGATCGATACCAAGCCGATACATGATCTTGCTTGTCATGACCAGCGCACGGCCATAGGATTTATGCTGCGGATCCTTGAAAACCGCCACGGCGGGGATCTTTTTGCAGCGCCCGACAAGCCGACCATCGACTTGGCTGAAGAGGTGGATAAGCTCTACGCGGAGATTGAACAGGAGGGACTGGACAAAGTGTATTCAGGCTTTTTCCCGGGATGTGACAGATTTCTTGCGCTCCCCAGAAGGATCGATCTCCTTGCCGTGATTTACCGCATGAGAAGAGTGAAGTATACAAAAAATGAGTAGAACTATATAGTCACAAAGTGGGAAAAGATCCCGCCCTAACGGAAAATCCGCAAGGGCGGGATCTTCGGCTTAAAGTGGACCTGAAAGTGTGAAATAAACAAAGAATAAAGTGTCTGATAATTATTGACAGGGGGGGGTAATTGCGTATACTACTTTTATGCGGTTGGCTTTGAAATCATATATTTTTAAGCACGCGTGCATACTATAACTTAGTATTGTGCAAAGGTGTCTGAAATAAAAAAAAGAAATAAGAATTACCGAGACCACTATGAAAAACAAGAAATTTATTTCAACGATCCTCACGCTCACAATGCTCCTGGCACTCACCGGCTGTGAGCAGAAGGTATCCACCCCTTCCGTACTCACTCCCACGAGTACACCTACAGCAGAACCTGTAGCAACAGAGACATCTGTCCCTACAGAAAAGCTTGAGCCTACCATGGCACCCACTGAAGCGCCTGTAGCAACAGAAACGCCTGTGCCTACAGCGACTCCTACAGAAGCTCCCAGAGAGGAGTCTGTATGGACAGAGACAAACAGAATAGAGAGTACCTGTACTGTATCCGGTCTTGTGACTTACACCGACCAGTACGGTGAGACAAAGACAGAGGAACTCCCCCTCGCTGCGCACACCCACGGAGAACCTGAAGTGATCCCCGCGACAGTGGACGAGGAAGGTCTTGTTGTTGTACGCTGCACGGTATGCGGTGAGATCATCTCTTCGGAAGTCCTTCCGAAACTTACCCCCACCAGTACCCCCACAGATGCCCCTACTCCTACGCCTGAGCACGAGCACAGGTACACGCTCAAAGAGACCGTCGACCCCACCTGCTCGTCCGAGGGCAAGTGGACCTACTCCTGCGAGTGCGGAGACACGTACGAGGAAGTCATACCGAGGCTCGCACACGACGAGGAGACAGTTGTCGAGCCTGCTACCCTCGAAAAGGAGGGCAGGGTAATTGTTCGGTGCAAGGTCTGCGGAGAGGTAATAAGCGAGGAAGTCGTGCCGAGACTCACGCCCACTCCCACGCCAGAGCCTACGAAGGTTCCAACTCCTACTCCTACACCTACACCAGCCCCGACTAACACACCAACGGATGAAGGTCCCTCTGAGGAAGAGATAAAACGAAAATACTTTCCCGACTTTCCAGAAGATG